>Ga0209347_1005545_pt1 | contig 11901 bp, 11 predicted proteins | sample AutmiccommuBRH23_FD_187382 | JGI IMG/M metagenome (GOLD analysis project Ga0209347, IMG submission 187382) | Deep subsurface microbial communities from Mt. Terri, Switzerland - Autotrophic microbial communities BRH/23 (SPAdes) (version 2) | ecosystem: Environmental > Aquatic > Deep subsurface >...
CGTCGTCTACGGCGCGCTCGACCTTGGGACCAACAACTGCCGGCTTCTGCTGGCGAAGCCCTCGCGGCGCGGCTTCCGCGTGGTGGATGCGTTCTCCCGCATCATTCGCCTCGGTGAGGGCGTGGGGCAGACGGGGCGTCTTTCCGAGGCCGCGATGGCGCGCACGCACGACGCGCTCAAAGTGTGCGCGGCCAAGCTCAAGCGCGCGCGGGTGCATCGCTCGCGCCTGGTCGCGACGGAAGCCTGCCGTATGGCGGAGAACGGCCCGGAGTTTCTCGAGCGCGTTCGCGAGAGGCTCGGGCTGGACATCGAAATTCTGACGCCGCAGATCGAGGCCGGGCTTGCCGTGTCCGGCTCGGCGGCGCTCATCGACACGAGCTGCGACTACGTTCTCGTCTTCGACATCGGCGGCGGCTCGTCGGAACTCATCCTGCTCGATCTGTCGCGGCGCAGCCGGCGCGGCGATCGCCGCTTTGCCGCGCGCATCGATGCACAGAACTGCATGGTCGCCTGGACCTCGCTTCCCGTCGGCGTGGTGACGTTGGCGGAGCGCTTCGGCGGCAAGCATGTGACGAGCGACGTGTTCGAGGCCATGGTTGCCGAGACGCAGCGCATGCTGGAGCCGTTCGAGTTCCAGCACGGGCTGACGCAGCGGCTGGCCGGTGCGCGCCTCCATATGCTGGGGACGTCGGGCACAGTCACGACGGTTGCCGGTGTCCACCTCGGCCTGCCGCGCTACGACCGCAATCGCGTCGACGGTTGCTGGCTCAATTTGAAGGACGTGCGCACGGTCACCTACGATCTTCTCGCGCGCACCTACGAGCAGCGCATGGCCGAGCCCTGCATCGGGCGCGACCGCGCCGATCTGGTGCTGGCCGGCTGCGCCATCCTGGAGGCCGTCTTGCGGCTGTGGCCGTGCGAGCGCTTGCGCGTCGCCGACCGCGGCCTGCGCGAAGGCATCCTGACCACGCTGATGAGCGAGGACGGGGTGCTGCGCAATGGACGGCGCCGGCGGAGCGGACGCCGCCGGGAGTCCTGAAATGACCAAACAGCGCAGTGGGCCGGGGGGCGGCAATCGCCACCTGCATGTTCGTTTGAAGCGTGCGCGCAAGCACACGCCGTCCTCGCAGCGTTGGCTCGAGCGCCAGCTCAACGATCCTTACGTTGCCGCTGCCAAGCGCGAGGGTTTTCGATCCCGCGCTGCGTTCAAGCTGCGCGAGATGGACGACAAGTATCGCTTCCTGAAGCCGGGAATGCGCGTCGTCGATCTGGGCGCCGCGCCGGGCGGCTGGAGCCAGATCGCCGCCGAGCGCGTGCAGTCGATCTCCGGCAAGGGGCAGGTGGTCGCGATCGACTATTTGGAGATGGAGTCGTTGCCCGGCGTTGCGGCCCTGTGCTTAGACTTCACCGACGAGAGCGCGGAGGAGCAGCTCAAGGAGCTTCTGCGCGACGGCGGAGCCGACGCCGTGTTCTCGGACATGGCCGCGCCGACCACGGGACACACGCGCACCGATCACCTGCGCATCATGGGGCTCGCCGAGGCGGCAGCCCATTTCGCTTTCGATGTGCTGGCACCGGGCGGCACGTTCCTCGCCAAGGTGCTGCAAGGCGGGACCGAGCGCGAGCTGCTCGATCTGTTGAAGCGTCGCTTCAAGACGGTGCGGCACGTGAAGCCGCCGGCCTCGCGGGCCGATTCAGCCGAGCTCTACGTGCTGGCGACGGGATTTCGCGGAGAGTAGCGGCGCGGGCATAGCCTCGGGCGAACCGCTTAGCCGACGAGGCTCTTATCCGACAAGTCTGGGATCCTCGCTGTCGTGGACGTGACCGACGGCGTCCAGCAGCGCCTTGTCGAGCTGTTTGGGATCGAGGATCACTTTCTCGTCGTGCACGCTCTTGATCGCGTTCATCGGCACGATGAACTCGCCCGCGTTCTCCACGTAGACGATAATGCCGTTGGACGAGGTGCCGCGCACGGCGCCGATGCCTTCCTTGCCCTCGGCGATGAAGGCCATGAAGCCGATTTCGATATTCTCTTTCATGCGACCTCCGCGCGGTTCAGCCGTTCAAGGAGAACGCCTAGCGATTAAGGAAAGGTTCCAAGGTGCGCGGTTTTCACTCCGCGGCTTCTTTCGCGTGGCCGAGCTTGACGTTGAGCTTGGCAATGAGATCGGCCGCCGCCTGCGGAATGTTGGTGCCGGGGCCGAACACGGCCGAGGCGCCGGCCTCGTGCAGGGCCGGGTAGTCCGACGGCGGAATGACGCCGCCTACGACGATCATGATGTCGCCGCGGCCTTCTTTGTCGAGCGCCTCTTTGAGGTCGGGCACCAGGGTCAGGTGCCCGGCCGCCAGCGACGACACGCCGATGATGTGCACGTCGTTCTCGACCGCCTGGCGGGCGGCTTCGTCGGGCGTGGCAAACAGCGGGCCGATGTCGACGTCGAAGCCCAGGTCCGCGAACGCCGAGGCGATCACCTTCTGGCCGCGGTCATGCCCGTCCTGTCCCATCTTGGCGATGAGGATGCGCGGGCGGCGACCCTCGTTGGCATCGAAGGCCTCGACGAGCTTCAGGACCTTGGCAACGTCGTCGTTCATGCTGCCGACCTCCGATCGGTATACTCCTGAGATGGCACGGATTTCTGCGCGGTGCCGGCCGAACACCTTTTCCATGGCATCCGAGATCTCGCCCACGCTCGCCTTGGCGCGCGCGGCCTTGACCGCCAGATCGAGCAGGTTGGCGTTGCCCTTGGCGCCTTCGGTGAGCGCGTTGAGCGCGGCCTGGACTTCCGCCTCGTCGCGCTCGGCGCGCAGACGCTGGAGCTTGGCGATCTGCTGCTCGCGCACGCTGCGATTGTCGACCTTCAAAATGTCGATCTCGGCCTCGTCGTCGACGCGGAATCTGTTCACGCCGACGATGGTCTGCTTGCCGCTGTCGATGCGGGCCTGCGTGCGCGCGGCGGCCTCCTCGATGCGCATCTTCGGGATGCCGGCGGCGATTGCCTTGGCCATGCCGCCGAGCTTCTCCACCTCGGCGATGTGAGCAAGCGCCTTCTCGGCGAGATCATAGGTGAGGCGCTCGATGTAGTGGCTGCCGCCCCAGGGATCGATCACGCGGCAGGTGCCGGTCTCCTGCTGCAGCAAGAGCTGGGTGTTGCGTGCGATGCGGGCGGAGAAGTCGGTCGGCAGCGCGATCGCCTCATCGAGCGCGTTGGTGTGCAGCGACTGGGTGTGGCCCTGCGTTGCGGCCATCGCCTCGATGCAAGTACGAGTGACGTTGTTGAAGACATCCTGCGCGGTCAGCGACCAGCCGGATGTCTGGCAGTGCGTGCGCAGCGACAGCGACTTGGGGTTCTTCGGATTGAATTCCTCCTTGAGGAGCTTTGCCCACAGCAAGCGGGCAGCGCGCATCTTGGCGATCTCCATGAAGAAGTTCATGCCGATCGCCCAGAAGAAGGAAAGCCGCGGCGCGAACGCGTCGATGTCGAGCCCCGCGGCGACGCCTGCGCGCGCGTACTCGATGCCGTCGGCGAGCGTGTAGCCGAGCTCCAGGTCGGCCGTCGCTCCGGCCTCCTGCATGTGGTAGCCGGAGATCGAGATCGAGTTGAACTTCGGCATATGCTTCGACGTGTAGGCGAAGATATCCGAGACGATGCGCATGGAAGGGTCGGGCGGGTAGATGTAGGTGTTGCGCACCATGAACTCTTTGAGGATGTCGTTCTGGATGGTGCCGGACAGCTTCTCCGGCGGCACACCCTGCTCCTCGCCCGCGACGATGAAGAGCGCAAGCACCGGCAGCACTGCGCCGTTCATGGTCATCGACACCGACATCTGCTCCAGCGGAATGCCCGAGAACAGCGTGCGCATGTCGTAGATGGAATCGATCGCCACGCCGGCCATGCCGACGTCGCCGCGCACGCGCGGATGATCGGAATCGTAGCCGCGGTGGGTGGCGAGATCGAACGCGACGGACAGACCCTTCTGGCCCGCGGCGATGTTACGGCGATAGAAGGCGTTGGAGTCCTCGGCCGTCGAGAAGCCCGCGTACTGGCGGATCGTCCACGGCTGCAGCGCATACATGGCGGGGTAGGGACCGCGGAGGAACGGCGCAATGCCGGGGAAGGTGTCGAGGAAGTCGAGCCCCGCCGTGTCGGCGCCGGAATAGACCGACTTGACGGCAATGCCCTCGGGCGCCTCGTAGGCGACGGCGCTCTCCCCCGATGGGGCGGTGCCTGCCTGTGGCGTGCCTTTGAGTGCGACAGTCGTGAAATCGGGTATTCCGGTCATACCTTCGCCTTGGATCTTGTCGGGGCTGGGCTCGCACGTGCGAAACCGCATCGTAACTCGCGGGCAAGTTAGGGGAAAGCCTAGGTGACGTCCCCCATTGGGCCTCGGGGACAGGGCATCGCAGATGCCGAGGCGATCAGCAAGCGCCGGGGTGGGGAGTTTGGCCATTTTCCCGATTGCGGTCCCGCCCTGGACCGAGCGCCCTAACCCTCGGAGACGCTTTTCAGGAAAGCCTCAATCGCGGGGAGGTCGAAGCTCTCTTCCAGCACCGCGACCTTGCCATCCTTTATGTGCCAGAGGTGCCTGAACTTGGTGTCGAGGACCTTGCCGCTCCGCTTGTGGCGTAGGCGCACGTGCGGCTGCGCGGTCGCCTTGTCGCCGGTCACGATGATCGGCCCGGGGTCATAGGACACAAAATCGTACGACTCCATGTAGTGGCGCATGATTTCCGCGGTCTCGGTTTTGTCGCGCGGCGTATTCCCGCCTGGGAAGAGTTCTTCGGGCAATTGGATGATGAAACGGAAGTCGTCGTCGACGCACGATAGAACGTCTTCTAGCCGCTTCTCGCGGTAGGCATCGTAGATTGCCTGAAGAATGGTTGGGACGGCCATGTATTGGTCCCCGATTGCGGGCGGGCAACGCTGCAAAGGCGCAGGACTGACTGCTCAAAGGACTGTCGATTAGGAGCGGGTGCCGGACCGTAGCGGGCCGTGTCGGCGTCCCGGTCTTGAGCCGACAACAAGGCCGTGCAGCCAGACGTGTCGTCAACGAGGATCAAATCGACCGTCAGTATACGCCAGTCAATAGAGATAGGACAAACATCAGAGGATATCCCGAGAAAAAATTCACCGATCTGAGCATTTGTGCCCGTCTCAATGCTGGGCCGCTACCCTCACAGCGCCGCTTGCGAGGGCAGGGCGTGATGCGAGGCGGGATGCATCGGATAGACGTTCACGACGCGGTGGCCGCCGAACAGGATGGAGGAAAGGATCAGGATCCCGAGCGCCTGCCAGACCGAGATGGGCTTCAAGCCGAAGACGTCCGGCACGGTCAGGTTCCAGACCCACATGAAGACGAACATGAAGACGATCAACGCGACGATCGCCACCACCAACCCGATAAGAATGCCCAAAAACGGCTCCATCACAGCCTCCCGTCCTGTCGAATCCGAACGGTTCGAAGGGTGGCATGGGCCTGAGTGCCGTTCCACGCGGGGCGGGAAGAATTCCCTGAATTAGTGCACTGTTTGTTGACCTGCGCACGATGTTTCGCGGCGCGAGACGAGGGTCTTGTTTGGGGTGCCGAGATGTGGTCTGGCTGCGTTACGTAATAACGTTAGGAGATTGCCATGTCCCGCTCGCTCATTGCCTCCGCGCTAAGCGCATTTGCAGCCGTCTCGCTGCTGTCCGTCCCGTCTCTCGCCGCTGACGACAAGCAGATTCCGCTGCGCAAGGCGGGCAAGTGGGAGCTGAAGACCGTGATGGACGAAGGCTTCGGCCCGCGCGAGCAGGTTCTGACGATGTGCATCGACGCCGACATGGAGCGCAACACGGCGCAGGCGAGCGACGTGAGCCACAAGCAGAACTGCACCAAGTACGAGGTCAAGCGCGAGGGCGATACAACGACGGTGGACGCGCGCTGCGTTTTCAAGGGGCGTAACGTCGAGAGCCTCACCGAGATGAGCGGCGACTTCGCCGCCACGTTCAAGGTGGTCATCAAGAGCCGGACGTGGGGCACCGAGCACGGCCAATCGGTGTCGGTGGAGCGCACCATCACGCAGGACGGCACCTACCTCGGCGCGAGCTGTGGTGAGCTCAAGGCCGGCGAGGCCATGGGCACCGACGGCCACAAGATCATGGTGCAGTGATGTGCGGACAGCGTCCCGCTACTACCCGGCGGATGCGTACAATTTACCGATAGTCCGTCCACACTGCATCTTAAGATAGTGCTGACAGCCTTTCTCGCTCGACCAATCCGAGCCTCAGGAGGCTGACATGCAGAAGGGCGTTGCCTCGGCAAGCTTGATCATCGTGATCCCCGTGGCGGCTGCCGTCGGCGCGATCACGGGCGGCATTCTCGACCAGGCCGGTGTGGACCGAACGTTGCTCGCCATCATCTCCGGCTTCGTGGCGATCATCGCGGCAGGCATCGTCCGGCAGGTTCTGGTGCACGACGTCTGGGGCGCCGGGCCGGACGTGACGAGAATTCCCTCGCTCGTTATCGTGTTCGCCATAGTCTCCTCGCTGGCGGGCAGCCTCGCGGGCCACGAGATCCTCGACGACATCCATCAGTTCTACTCCGGCGTCTGGGTCGGGACGCTGGCCGGGCTGTTGTCGGCGCTGCTGATGGCCATGCTGATGATCACCTATTTCGCCAGCACCGAGCCTCATCATCACTGACGTCTGGCGCGGGCGGCGCCGGGGCCACGCGCTGGAGCGATCGTTCCGGCGTGGACGATCTGCCTCTTGCCGGAGTTGGACTGCGGTGAGAGCTTGCCGCCATGAGTGGCATCTTGAACATGGCGGCGACCTACGTCGGGCGCCGTTGGCGGTTCCTGGTGCTTCTCTGTCTGGTGGCAGGGGGGCTCCAATACGCAATCGATCTCGCCGACAGACAGGGCCGGGACGATCTCCCGCTCGGCTATGCCGTGCGCATGACCTGCGAGGAGGATCCCGAATCCTACCTGTGGAGCGGCGGCTGCGACCGGCTCAAAGCGGACATTGCGCGGACGGATGAGCCATCGTTCCTGGAGCTTTATCTGGCGTTTGTCACCGCGCATCACTGGCACATCCCGACACCGGCAACGCAGCGGCGCTTCGCCGGAGTGGCGTGCGCATCCGGCTATGACGTTGCGGACGCCCTGAAGGGCACGCGCTTCATTCTCGAGCCCGAGCGTTTCGAGGGCGTGTGCACGCCTCAGCACGCCCGCGCCATCCAGGACGAGCTTGATGAGCGGGCCCGTGCGCTGCTGACGATCGAGCGGGCCGGCCTCACCTGGCCGGCTTTGATGGCGGGTACGCTCGCCAATCTCACCGAGCCTCTGGTGCTGTTCGGGGGCACGGCCGTTTTGCTGGCGCTGTGGCTTCTTTGACAGCATAGGCCAGAACTCGTGCCGGATCAGGCGCCCCCGGCATTGATAGGTGCGGGCTGAATCACATATCTAACTGAGGCTGGGGGTGAGCATGCGCCTGCAAACGACTATTGCTGCAATTATCGTGGGTTCGGTATTCGGCGTCGCTGTTGCGGCTCCTGCCGAGGCCGGCTGGTTCCGTCGCGACCGTGATCCGGACGCGCCGGATCGCTACCCGTATGTCTACGACCCCCCGCGGTACTATCCCTACTACAACTCCGACTATTGGCGCCCCGCCTGGGAGATGCGTCGCCCGAGGCCGTATTACGTGCAGCCGCCTTATTATCCGGCGTGGGGCTATCCCGTTGGGTGCGAGACGGATTGCGCGCCTCAAGGCGAAGCGCTCAAGTAGCTCTAATTCCCTCGTTTGATCGGTGTCTAGACCGCGCTGGCGCTTTGCCGGCGTGTTGCCTGGCTGCGTTGCGGGCCGCTCGGTCGGTGCGAGGCCGTTTTGGCGTTGCACCGTCAGGGTGCAACCACTGGGCGTGCTGCGGTTTAATGACATTGGCGCGCGAGGGCCTAGTATTTTCGGCCAGAGTGCAGTGCGATATACTAAAACCAAGACAAACCGAGCTGCCGGCAAATTAACCTAAAGATATGAAGCACTCTTGTTGCTCGCAAGTCACGCTCAGCTATCTGAATTGTAGTCAACTAATGATTGCCCTTGTCCACGTTTATTCCTGTGGATTAGCTGATTTGTGCACGGTTGGCGGGCAAATGCCCTGAAAGCCATCGGCGCATGGACGGCCCTGGTCCCGGAGGCGGGAAGTAGTGGGACGATCGATTACTTTTCACGGTTAGGGGCAGGGCTGCTCCACGACACGAATACTTGGAAGACCCAGGCGAGAAAGTTGTTTCAACTCGCCCGGCACTAGCGGCCAGCACAAACGCACGTAGAGGCGTAGTCGGGGTGTGTTTTGAGTATTTGGAGTTGTGTACATGTGTACGTCGTCGGGGGGATATTCGTCCCAGACTCGGAAAGCTGCTGCAGTTCTTAGAAACCGGCGCCGCTTCCACGTTTCAACAATTGCGATTGCCACCGTCTGCGTCCTGGCCGCTGCAGCGCCGATGCCGGCTCATGCCGCCTCCAACTGCGGTGGCGGAACTAACGTTCTGACCGGAATCGGCAACGGCGAGCTCAACGGTGACGCGCCGATCCTGTGCGGTTTCAATGTTCTTGCCGGCGCCTTCAACGGAAGCGCCAACGGCAACGGGCCTCCCGGCAATGGATACTCGATCATCGCGGGCAACCTCTTCGCCGGCGTCGCCAATGGCAGCGGCAACGGCAACGGTGGTGGAGGCGGCGGCGCGATCATCGTCGACAACATAGGCCTCGGCCTCGGCAACTTGAGCGGCAACGGCAACAGCCTCACCGACACTGGGTTCTCGCTCATCGCTGGCAACACGGTGGTCGGCAACCTCTCGGGCACGCTGAACGGCAACGGTGTCTTCGGCGGCGGCAACGCCATAATCGTCGACAACACCATCTTCGGCAGCGGCTCTGCCAGCGGCAACGGCAACAGCCTCGGTGCCGGCAACGTGATCATCGCTGACAACAACATCATGGGCGACTTGAACGCGTCCGGAAACGGCAACGGCCTGCTCGCCGGCAACGCCATCATCACCAACAACAACATCCTCGGCAACGCGTCGGGCAGCGGCAACGGCAATGGTCTGCTGGGCGGCTTCGCCGTTGTCAGCGACAACTTCATCGCCGGTGACGGATCGGGCAGCGGCAACGGCAACGGCCTGCTCGGCGGCTTTGCCATCGTGACCGGCAACAGCATCATCGGAGACGGCTCCGGCAGTGGCAACGGCAACAATTCGCCCTTCGGAGGCGCTATCGTCGCTAACAACACGATCCTCGGTGACGGCTCCGGCAGCGGCAACGGCGTCAATGCGACCGGCATCACGACCGTTTTCGGCAACACCATCATTGGTGACTCTTCGGGAAGCAACAACGACGAAGACGTGATCGGCAATACGATCATCGGCAGCTTCTCGGGCAACGGCAACGGCGACGACTTCAACTACAACAAGATTATCGGCTCGTTCTCCGGCAACGGTGGGGCCGATGATGTCCACAACAACACCGTGATCGGCGATGGCTCGGGCAACTTCTATCGCGAGGGCGCGAGCTTCAACACGGTCCTCGGTGATGGCTCGGGCAACTTCGTCGACGGCGCGAACAATACCGTCATCGGCAACCTTTCGGGCAATGCCGTCACCGGCTTTGGGAACCAAGCCTTCGGGTTCGGCACCGGCAACTTCGTCACCGGCATCGGCAACCAGGCCGACGGTCTCCTGGTCGGCAACGGTGTATTCGGTATCGCCAACCAGGCGAGCGGTGCGGGTTCTGGCAACCTCGTCGCTGGCATCGGAAACCAGGCGGACGGTGTCCTGGTCGGCAACGGCGTGCTCGGCATCGCCAACCAGGCGAGTGGTGCCGGATCCGGAAACCTCGTCATTGGTGCGGGCAACCAGGCCAACGGCGTCGGCACTGGCAATCTGGTGATCGGTCTGGCGAACCAGGCCAGCGGCGCCCTATCGGGCAACGGTGTCCTGGGTGTCGGCAACCAGGCCGACGGTCTTGATGTCGGCAACCTCGTCGTCGGTCTCGGAAACCAGGCCAGCGGTACGGCCTCGGGCAATGCGGTGTTCGGCGTCAACAACCAGGCGAGTGGTCTCGCGGTCGGCAATGGCGTGTTCGGCGCCAACAACCAGGCAAGCGGTACGGCTTCCGGCAACGCGGTCTTCGGCTTCAACAACCAGGCCAGCGGCACGGCTGTGGGCAACCTCGTTGTCGGCCAGGGCAACCAGGCCAGCGGTACGGCGTCAGGCAACGGCGTCCTGGGTGTCGACAATCAGGCTAGCGGTCTGGCGGTTGGAAACGGTGTGATCGGGTTCAACAACCAGGCGAGCGGCTTTGCTTCCGGCAACGGTGTCATCGGAGCCAACAACGTGGCGAGCGGCGCATTGTCCGGCAACGGCGTCGTCGGCGCCAACAACGTCGCCATCGGAACGGGCGCCGGAAACGGCATTGTCGCCTCGAACACGATCGCGATGGGCACCAACGCGCGTGCCACCAACGAGTCCTCGTCCGCGGTGGGCGCCGGCGCACAGGCCCTTGCCGATAACTCGAACGCCTACGGCAACAACGCCACCGTCAACTCGGGCCATTACAACTCGACGGCGGTCGGCACCGATGCCAGCACGACTTTCGATCGTCAGGTCATGCTGGGCAACGCGCAGCAGACCTACACGACGCCCGGCATCACGTCCGCCCTCAGCAAGGCGCGCCAGACGGGTCCGCTCGAGGTGGTGACCTCCGATGCCAACGGCAACCTCGCGACCGACGGTGGCTCGATCTACGACGCCCTGAGCGAGCTCAACGGCGGCGTGGCGATCGCCATGGCGCTGGAGAATCCCGACCTCGTCGGCTCGGAAACCTTCGGTCTGGCCGGCAACGTCGCCTACTGGGAGGAGAACGTTGCCATGGGCTTCAGTGCGGTTGGTGTACTGGGGCACAACCTCCTGGGCGCAGGCGAGAGGCTGGCGATTTCCGGTGCGGTCGGTTTCAGCCTCGAGGAGCAGAGCTTCGGACGCCGCGGCAGCAATTCGTCGGTTGGCGGCCGGGCCGGCGCGCAGTTGACGTGGTAAACGCTAACTAGCTTGCGAAGGCACCGCGTGCCCAACCGGCGCGCGATGCTTTTTTTGCCTTGTTTCACACATAACCGGTGAGTGGTCGAAACGGGCAAAAGGACTGCGCGTGCTGCCATGATCCGCGTTGTGTTGGTGCTGGGGCTGGTGGCTGCTCAGTTGGCGCTGTTGCCGTTTAGCGTCTCGAGCGTGCGCGCCGAGACCAAGGAGGCGACGCGGCCGCCGGCTCAGCAGCCTGGCCGGGCGGCGCCTCCGGCGCAGGATATTCGCATCCCGGATGGGCCGGTGCTGAGCGTTCTCATTCGCCGCACGCTTCTGACCCTCAACGACGCCAACCTCACAGGCAACTACACGGTGCTGCGCGATCTTGCGGCGCCCGGATTTCAGTCCGCGAACGACGCCGCACGGCTCGCTGCCATCTTCACCAACCTGCGCGAGCGCAAGATCGATATTTCTCCCATTATCTATTTCGATCCCAAGCTGGTTCGCGTGCCGCAGATTGATGCCAACGGGATGTTGCGCGTGTCGGGCTTCATTCCGACCGAGCCCGAGCAGGTGAACTTCGATCTCTTGTTCCAGCTCGTCGAAGGCCGTTGGCGCGTGTTCGGCATTGCCGTCAACACCAGCCCCGCCGCTGCCACTGCGCCGGTAGCTCCTGCGGCGCCGGTATCCAAGCCCGCCACCGCGACGGCGCCAAAGCAGCCGGCCAAGAAAAAGCAGTAGCTCTCCCGATGATGTGCTAGTCCGGAGGCCAACACCGTTCCCCCGCCTTTCGGACCACTTCCAGAATGCGCATCGAGTACCACCGCTCCCTAATCGCAGACCGTGTG
>Ga0209347_1005548_pt1 | contig 11898 bp, 9 predicted proteins | sample AutmiccommuBRH23_FD_187382 | JGI IMG/M metagenome (GOLD analysis project Ga0209347, IMG submission 187382) | Deep subsurface microbial communities from Mt. Terri, Switzerland - Autotrophic microbial communities BRH/23 (SPAdes) (version 2) | ecosystem: Environmental > Aquatic > Deep subsurface >...
AAGGAAGCGTTTTGATCCCCACACACTTTCAAGCACCCTTCCGAACATATAAAGTGCAAACATATTAAAGAAGAGATGGGTAAGCCCTCCATGCATAAACATATGGGTGATGATTTGATGCAGCCTGAATTTATCGGAAGCCGGATAATGCATTCCCAGGTGTTCTACAAGATCAATTCCTGCATTCTGCAACATGTAGGTAGCTATCAGCAATAATACATTGATGATTATCAGGTTCTTGACAACAGGTGGGATTGAGCTCATTACAGGACGGTAATTCATACGCGAAAAATTTGTTTGCTATATGGCAAAAGCCAGACCATTTTGTTCAAAATGCAAGATAACGACATATTGTCATTTATTAAAAGTTTTTTCTATATCTTCAAGAGGTATGATTGTAAGTACTTTCTTCCCATCAGGCGAATAGTTTGGTGTTGAACAGGCAAATAAATCATCGATCAGGCGATCTATTTCCTCCGGTTTCAATTCCGTGCCATAACCAAGCGCTGATGCTTTTGCAAGTGAAACAGCCACCTGCTCCCTGGCCCTGGCTTTTGCGTCAACAGGTGAATTTTTATATTCCTCAAGCAGCTTTTCAACGATGATTTCCGGGGAGGGTACATTGAGAAGGCCGGGAGTGCCGCTGATTACAAAAGTATTCCTTCCGAACCCACGGATATCGAAACCCAGTGCAAGCAAATCATCCTGGATGTTTCTAAGCAACTCAGCATCACCTGCGTCCAGTTCTATTGTCTGTGGAAACAACTGTTGCTGGCTTGCTACCGATTCTGTTTTTAGTACTTCCATAAATTTTTCAAACAGGATTCGCTCATGGGCTCTCCTCTGATCTATAACCATTAATCCGGATTTGACAGGGGTAAGAATATATTTTTGCTTGAGCTGCATCCTTTTCTGACCGGAATGATTTCCTGAATGCAAAGGAACCTGTTCTTCCCTGCCCCGGGAAGGTAATGTATCATGATCTGCCAGCCCGGGCCATAAAAGATGGTGGTCGTTCTTTGTGAATGTCCTGTCGCTGCCTGAAAGGGAATAACCTCCCTGACCTGATTTTTTTTCCTGTTCAAAAGGATTATAACCTGTATCAACAAGTATTTCGGGAAACGGCACCTCTGCCCTGCCTTTAACTGCAACGGGAATTTCGATACTTCCACTCTGATCAAAATCGATGGATGGAACAATATTGTGTTTACCCAATGATTCCCTTACAGACGCATGAATAATCTGCCAAAGTGCGTTTTCATTTTCAAACTTTATTTCAGTTTTGGTGGGATGAACATTAATGTCGATATCTGCGGGATCAATATCAAGGCAAAGAAAATAAGAAGGGAATGCGTCGGCAGGAAGTAATTTTTCAAAGGCCTGCATCACTGCTTTATGAAAATACGGATGCCGCATAAACCGCCTGTTTACAAAAAAAAACTGTTCCCCCATTGTTTTCCGGGCGAACTTGGGCTGGCCTATATAACCTGATACACTGATCATGCTTGTTTTTTCCTCAACCGGCACAAGGCTTTGATTGATTGCTTTTCCAAAAATATCACCAATGCGCCGCCGGAAGTTACTTTTAACCAAGTCGTACAACAGGGAATTGCTGTGATAAAAGGAGAACCTGATTTCAGGATTCGGCAATGCTATCCGCTGAATTTCATTTATAGAATGTTTCAGTTCCGTAGTATTCGACTTAAGGAATTTACGGCGGGCAGGAACATTGAAGAAAAGGTTCTTAACTACAATTGAAGTCCCGTCGGCGCAGGCTACAGGTTCCTGGACCTTTACTTCCGAGGCGGTTACAATGATAAGTGTTCCCAGCTCATCTTCCCTGCGTTTAGTCCTTAATTCAACTTCAGCAATGGCCGCCACTGATGCCAGCGCCTCGCCCCTGAACCCCATAGTACGGATGCAGAAAAGGTCGTTTGCAGAACTGATTTTCGAAGTTGCATGCCGTTCAAATGCCATACGGGCATCCGTTGGAGACATGCCACATCCGTTATCATTGATTTTAATGAAAGTCCTGCCTGCATCCTTCAGATGAACTGTGATTTCGGAGGCACCTGCATCAAGGGCATTCTCTACCAGTTCCTTCACTACGGATGCAGGACGCTGGATAACTTCACCGGCTGCAATCTGATTTGCTACCGAATCGGGTAATAATTGAATGATATCACTCACTAAAAAAGAAAATCAGAATAAAAAAAGAGGTAAAAAATCAGTGTCAGAATGATTATAAGAAAAATAAGCCTGCTGTTGGATGCTCTCCGGGCAGTATTGGTCGATCTGGAAAAACCATCCTGTGCCCTTCTGAACTGCCCTCTGACATTTGGCCTGTATACCCTGCCATCATTCTCCTTTCTTTCCAACGGAATCCCAAGTTCTTCCCTGATTCTTCTTTCCCTGTCTTCCCGCTCCTCCTTATCAGGATCCCAATACCTCGGAGTTATATTGAACTTTTTGGCACTGGGTGTATGAAAAAAACGCCCAATCATATTTCAAATTTTATTTTTACAAAGATACATTTTATTCGCAAAATGCATTCCAAAGAAAATCAGGCATCTTTAAGCTGGGAACATGCAGTGCCGGCACATTTATCTGATTTATGAATTCAAAAGGATCTCCATCAGTTGTTGGTTATCGAGCTTTACCGGGTTGCCTTTCATACTGCTTGCTACTTTTGCCTTCTCAACCAAAAGGAGATAGCTTTCTGATGACAACCCAAAATCGGGCAGCTTTGGAATGCCCAGGTAGCTTATCATACCCTGAACCCATTCAATCCCTGCATCTGCTCCTGCATTCGGGTTGCCTGTTAGCAACTGTCCGACCTCGTTGAATCTGGTTACTGATTGAACAAGATTTTTTTCCAGTGCAACCCTGAAGTTTACCTGCATCACTGCGGGAAGCAATGCAGCACAAACAGCGCCATGCGGCACTGGAAACATTCCTCCCAACGGACCGGCAAAACCATGTACGGCACCCAGCTTTACATTTGCAAGGGCCATACCTCCGAGCATGCTTGCAAAGGCCATATCTTCCCTTGCCGCCAGGTTGGAACCATCATGATAGGCTATCCTAAGCGACCGGGAAATCCTGCGCATCCCTTCACGGCAGAGCATATCAATAAACGGGTTCGACTGATTGGAGACAAAAGTTTCAAGCAGGTGTGTAAGTGCATCCATTCCTGTGGTTGCAGTGATATAGAGAGGCATTGAAACAGTAAGTTCAGGGTCAACAACTGCCACAGCAGGAAACATAAACGGACTCCTCAGGCTAACTTTCACCCGGTGTTCCGGTGAATGAATAACAGCGTTTTTTGTAACTTCAGCACCTGTACCTGCAGTAGTAGGAATGGCAATGAATGGCACAGGGGGATTTTCAAGAACCTTTCCCTGCCCAATAACCTCAAGATATTCTGTAAGGTTTCCGCTGTTGGGGATAAGAGCGGCTATGGCTTTTGCACTGTCGATGACACTTCCTCCCCCAAATCCAACCACAGCATCACAACTGTAGTCTCGTGCTATCCCTGTACCTTCTGTAATCATATCTGTTGAAGGTTCTTTTTCAACAACAAAAGGTAAAACACTAAATTTAGATGCAGAAAGAAGATTAGTCAGGGCAGCGGAACGACTGCTGTCCTTGCCGGTAACCAGCAGGATCCTCCTGCCTTTCGTTTCCAGGATTTCAGGAACCTTAATCAATGTTCCGCAACCAAAAATAATTTGTGTTGCAGTAGCAAATTCAAAATTTAGTCCCATCCCGCTTCGTCCGGAAATATATTATCGTATTTAATACTTGTACGAGGTTCTGCCATCATGACCTCCACCGTGTCGCGCCATTTTAAATAATGGGCAGTTTCCTTATGCCTGGCCGGATCTTCAGGTGTCCGGTAAACCTCAACCAAAACAAAACGGGAAGGATTATCCTGCTGCTGTAAAATATCGAAACGGACAACACCGGGTTCCTGCAAGCTGTTAGAGGCATTTTCCAAAGAAGCCTTTTTAAAATCCTCAACCCTGTTTGATAATACGTGAACAAAAACGTGAACGATATACATATTGTTCCTTTTTCCGCTAAGTTACAAAAAGTTTGAAGAGTTTAAATGTTTGATATTGTTTGAAGGTTTGAATAGTTTAAAGAGTTTGAATACACATATCTGGGTGGGGAGTTTTTTCCAACTCACTTAGCCACCTGCTCTATGGTTAAGGTCTTTAAGGACTCAAGGGACATTAAGGTGTGCATGGTAGCCTGCATGCATTGTACCCTCTGCTTTCTGCCCTCTGCTCTTCGCACTTTGCCCTGTGCTCCCTGCCGGCAGGCAGGCAGGTCTGCGCTCTCCTACTTCTGCCTGAAATAAACCTGTATAGGTACCCCTTTGAAATCAAAGTTTTCGCGGATCTTGTTCTCGATGTAACGCTTGTATGGTTCCTTGATGTACTGGGGCAGGTTGGCAAAAAGCGCAAAAGAGGGAGTGGGTGAAGGCAACTGGGTTACATATTTTATCTTGATGTACTTGCCTTTCACCGAGGGTGGCGGATAGGTTTCAACTGCTTCCAGCAGAACTTCGTTCAGTTTTGAAGTCTTGATATGTTGCTTCCTGTTCTTGAAAACCTGCATAGCAATTTCGAGAGCTTTATGTACCCTTTGTTTTGTAAGGGCTGAGATAAAAAGTATGGGGACATCAACAAATGGTGCTATCCGGTCACGTATTTCAGCTTCCATATTTTTGGTAGAATGAACATCCTTTTCTATGAGGTCCCATTTGTTGACCAGTATGACTACTCCTTTTTTGTTTCTCACAACCAGGTTAAAGATGTTTACATCCTGGGCTTCCATTCCCCGTGTGGCATCTATCATCAGAAGGCATACATCTGAGCTTTCTATTGTACGGACCGACCGGAGCACAGAATAAAACTCAATGTCATCATGAACCTTAGCCTTTTTTCGCAATCCGGCAGTGTCAATAATAATGAAATCATGCCCGAACTTGTTGTACCTTGTATGAATGGAATCACGTGTTGTACCCGCAACATCCGTTACAATATATCGTTCCTCCCCCAGCAATGTATTGATGAAAGATGATTTCCCAACATTTGGACGGCCAACTACCGATATATATGGCAGTTCATGTTCCTCATCTTCAGAGGCAGCCTCCGGAAAACTAGCTGCCACTTCATCGAGCAATTCACCCGTACCACTCCCGGTCATCGATGAGATGCAAAATATATCCCCCAGTCCAAGGCCATAAAAAACCTGTGCATCGGCAATCCTCATATGGTTGTCAACCTTATTCACGGCGACCAGCACCTTCTTACGGCTTCTGCGCAATATAGCAGCAATGGCATCTTCCAGGTCCGTGATGCCAAGTTCTACATCGGTCACAAAAAGGATAACATCGGCTTCTTCGATGGCCAGGTGTACCTGCTTATTTATTTCTGCTTCAAAAACATCATCGGAATTAACCACATAACCTCCGGTATCAATTACTGAAAAAGTTTTACCATTCCATTCAGCCTTCCCGTAATTCCTGTCGCGGGTAACTCCTGAAACCTCATCAACAATGGCTTCACGTGATTCAGTCAAACGGTTAAAGAGCGTTGACTTTCCTACATTGGGCCTTCCTACAATTGCTAATATTCTGCTGCTCATAATTTCCTGTTGTTTACAAAAAAAATCACCTTCTTGCTAAAATGCCTCGTATCCAAAATTTTTAAGCTGATTTTCCTTGTCACGCCAGTCTTTGGCAACTTTTACATAAAGTTCGAGAAAAATCTTCCTTCCAAAAAACGCTTCAGCATCAACCCGGGCTTCAGAACCCACCTTTTTAAGCATCAACCCGCCTTTGCCTATGATGATACCCTTCTGGCTGTCGCGGGCAACATATATTACTGCCCGCACATTAATAGTATCACCCTCATCCTTAAAAGTGTCCACTGTTACCTCAACGGAATAAGGTATTTCCTTCTGGTAATGAAGCAGAATCTTTTCCCTGATAATCTCCTTCATAAAAAACCGTTCATCACGATCCGTCAGCTCATCCTTTCCAAAAAACGGAGGGCCTTCGGGAAGCAATTCCATTATCCGCTTAAAAACCGGCTCAACATTGAAATTCTCACGTGCAGATACAGGGAAAATGGCAGCACCGGGAAAAACTTCACTCCAGTAGTCAAACAACCTTGTAACCTCTTCCTGCCCCGATACATCAATTTTATTTATAAGTACAATCACCGGAACATTTGATTTACGGATCCGGTCGATATAATCCGCATTTTTGCCCGGTTTTTCTACTACATCTGTGACGAACAAAATCACATCTGCATCAATGAGAGCCGTGTCAACAAACTTCATCATCGTTTCCTGAAGTTTGTACCCAGGCTTCAGAATCCCCGGAGTATCGGAGAAAACCATCTGAAAGTCATCACCATTCAGGATACCCTTTATTCTGTGCCGGGTAGTTTGCATCTTTTGAGTGATAATGGAAAGCTTTTCACCCACAAGTACATTCATAAGGGTTGATTTCCCTACGTTGGGATTACCAATAATATTTATAAAACCAGCTTTATGCGCCATTGTATATTGTTTCTGTTTTCTGTGTTCCCATACCTGCCTCCAGTTGCTGAAGTTAAATGCAGGCCGGACAATAAGCTAAAAATCAGGGCAAAGATAATCCGATTTGTGAAACCTTTGCAGTTATCGGGCAGATGAATTTCCTGATGCATACAACACACAACGAACAGTAGTTCGTGTTAAAAGAACTTAAAAATCTCATTAGTAAAGATATTGATTTTGTTTTTAAGTGTGTTTTCCTTAATTTCAGAAAAAACCAGCGTTATTTAAAATGAGAACTATCCTTGATAAAATTGCCATCAATGTCCATGCCCGGCGCATTCTGCTGACGATTCTGGAAGAGAACCCGGTACTTGAGCGGATTCTAAGAAGTGCAAAAGATGAAAAACAGGCCATGGATGCAATAAAAAACTGGATCTATCCCATTTTACTTCAAAATCCGGCTGCAGAAGCTTACTATTCAGCAAAGAAACACAGGCATGAATTATTTGAACAGCTCACCTGGAGAGATTATGCAGCCATAAGGCTTCTTGATTACATCGATCACGCAGGTGAATCCTATCCCGACCAAAATATTCATGGCGATCTGGCAGTCAGCCATCCTGTTAAAATGATGTGGCTGGCAACTAACTATGGTATAGGAGGAGCCAAACCCGATTTTTTTATCGACATGCTGCAGCTGGTCAGGCAACTTTCAGGAAAGCTGATTCCCGGGATTCCCCGGAAGGAACAGGTACTCGACTGGATGGACCGTTACCCAGCCGGGACAGATCCTAAAATAGCTAATCTCCGAAAAATAAACCGTAACCGGATCATCAATATCCTCATTGAAAAAATGGATGCAGGTGCCATAACAAGTGAGACATATACATTCGAACCAGGCCTTACATTCAGGGATAAAAAATTAAAAATGAATAAATGGTGGAACGAAAGCCGTTTTCACCTCAACTTTGCTGTCAGAAGTCCGGAGATGCTGAATGAATTGCTCGATTATTCACTTGACCCTGAAACAATGGATATTCTTTATGATGCAAAAGATAAAGGCATCCCTTTCTTTGTAAATCCATATTACCTGTCGCTGCTGAACGTTCAGACACCGGGTTTTGCAGCAGGCGGCGATCAGGCTATCAGGTGCTATATCCTTTACAGCAGACAACTTGTAGAAGAATTCGGCCAGATACAGGCCTGGGAAAATGAAGACAAAGTGGAGCCGGGCAAGCCCAATGCAGCGGGCTGGATTCTTCCGTCGCATCATTTTCACAGACGCTATCCCGAAGTGGCCATTTTTATACCCGACACTGTTGGCAGAGCTTGTGGAGGTTTGTGTACAAGCTGCCAGCGCATGTATGACTTCCAGAGCGGACGATATAACTTCAACCTGAAAAAACTGGAGCCTGCAGAAAACTGGAAGGAACGTCTTCCCCGCCTTCTCAAATATTTTAAGGATGATGCCCAGCTTCGTGATATACTGCTCACAGGAGGAGATGCCCTGATGAGTTCAGATGCGAGCCTGAAAAACATTCTTGATGAAATTTTTAATATGGCTCTGCAGAAAAAAGAGGAAAATAAAAAAAGGCCTCATCATGAAAAGTATGCAGAAATTGTCAGAATCAGAATTGGGACAAGGCTGCCAGTCTACCTTCCACAACGCATTACACCAGCTTTGACAGCGATACTTTCCGGTTTCAGAAAAAAAGCAATGGATATAGGAGTAAGGCAGTTCATTATACAAACACATTTTGAATCGCCGATGGAAATAACCCCTGAATCGAGAAAAGCAGTTAAGATGTTATTACAATCAGGATGGCTGGTAGCCAATCAGCTGGTATTCACAACTCCCGCATCACGCCGGGGCCATACTGCCAAACTAAGAAAAACTCTGAACGATATAGGGATTCTTACCTATTATACATTTACAGTCAAGGGCTTCAGGGAGAATAATGCAAATTATACACCCAATGCACGGGCAGTGCAGGAAGAAATGGAAGAAAAATATCTTGGAAAGCTAATGGAAAAGGAAATGACGGAATTGCAGGACCTGATTGAACATCCTAAATATCTGGTTGAAAATGTGGCTAAGCTCCGCAAAAAGTATAACCTTCCTTTCCTGTCAACCGACCGCAACATCCTGAACCTCCCGGGAGTCGGGAAAAGCCTGACATTCCGTACCATTGGAATAACAAGGTACGGCAGGAGAATACTTGAATTTGACCATGACCAGACAAGAACCCACAGCCCGATTGTTGACGATATGGGTAAGCTGATTGTGATCGAATGTAAATCCATTACCGAATACCTACGGCAACTCGAGGATATGGGAGAAGATAAGTATGAATATGAAGGCGTATTTGGCTACTCCCTTGGAGAAACAGAACCGCAGATGCCTATCTATAATTATCCGGATTATAATTTTGAAATTACGGATGAATTAACCCACCTTGACCTGAACTTTCCGCATCCGTCATGCGATTCAACAGCTGAAATAAACCCTGCATACAATGATTTGAATGAACAATCATATTAATTTCTGTTCCTTTCTATATAATCCATCATTTCCATAAAAGTTGCCACATAATACTCCCCCTGGTGATTGTGAAGGTATTCCAGCAACTGGCGATGTTCTTCAGCACCTACATTCAAATATCCTCCGCCAACACTGTGGAACATGAAAATTGCAATGGTTCCTTTCTCCCTTGCTGATTCAACATAGGAAATCATATCTTCGGCGGTGTTGTCGGTGACCATCCAGCTTGGTGCATAAAAAATATCATAACCTTCCATGGTGGATGGTACAGGGCCTTCACCCCTTGCTGCCTCAAACAGATCAGGCATTGAACCTCTGTAATCGGCCCCACCTGCAATATAATGACCGCAGGTATAGGCATAGGTTCGGGTTTCATGCCCGTCAACTGCTTTCAGAAGAGCACTTGCAGCACGTAATTCATCCAGAATACGTAACTGCGAATAGTTATTCAAGTCATATTCAGGTTTTACCCAGTCGAGTCGCTGACCGTCGCAGGGGTGAAAAAGTGTGTGGTTGCCTAATTCATGACCATTCTGCACAATCTGTCTCCATTCATTCATTCTCCTGCTCAGGCTCTGAGAACTTCCTGTACAGTAAAATGTACCCTTATAACCATACTCATCCAGTTGCGGCACTGCTACATCAAGATGGCAGTCGAGTCCATCATCATATGTAAAACAAACAGCAGCTTTGGCGCCACCCGGCCAGGTGAACTGGGCGGAAACAGCTGCAGAAAAAAGAACAAGAGGCACAATCAAAAACCAGGATTTCTTTTTCATAACCATAAATTGTTAATGCCCTTGCTAATATAGGCTAAAAATAAAAATAACAGTCCACCTTCTTTGGGTTTAAGCTGTAAAATGTATTCCGGATTGACCCAAACAAATACCCAAAGAGGTAAATTTTAAAATTCTTCGAATTAAACTCGCTTCAAATTCACGTTATATTTGCGATAAATTCGCTAAATGGCGAAGTTGTCGCGAATCGGTCGCGAACCGGTCGCGAAGATATCGCGAACTTAACCCTTAGCCGAACCGGAGTTGGGCTATCAAAAAAGATAAGTTGGTAACACTTTGACAGGATCATGAACCCGATATCATGAAGGTCTGATTTTGAGTAACAGAGGAGCATTCTTTTAGTGAAATTTTGTGTTTTCGTGATTTTGTGGCAAAAATTCTTCCTGCAACCATTTGAATTGAAAAACGTTTCCACCCTCCTCAAACATCTTTAACCCCTGCTTCAATCCCCCAACCCCCTTTGATAAGAACAGCAGAGCATTGATGAAGTGCAGCGGGCAAAGGGGGACAATCTCCGAACCGGCAGTGTGCTTCACAAGCAGCAAATTGCAAGACTGGAAATTTAAGCCATCAGTTCTCAACGTCACGAACACACGCAACTCCTAACTAGCACCTGGAAACTCTTCCAGCAGCTTCCCTACCTACCGTAAGGCAGGCAGCTAACATCTAGCAGTTCTTCGCTCGAAACTAGAAACTAGAAACTCGCCTGCCTGTCCGGCAGGCAGGCAACTTAAGTTGTGCTTTGTATAAAATTCATGGCGGTCTTAATGCCATCGGCGGCACTTGATATAATACCCCCGGCGTAACCACTTCCTTCGCCCATGATGTAGAGGTTATCAAATCCTTCACATTTTCCCGAAGGCTGGCGCAATACCTGCACGGGTGATGATGTTTTACTTTCAAGTCCCAGCAGGTTGCCATATTCAAAACCTTTTATTTTCCTGGTAAAATCAGTCAGTCCGGCCTGCATCGATTTTACAATTCCCGGAGGAAGCATTTCCCATAATGGTGACGGAAGTAATCCAAGAGGGTAACTGCTTTCGAATGAGTTCCGGCGAAGGTGGTTTTTTAAAAAATCTGTTATACTGCATGCAGGTGCCCTGTAGTCTCCGGTGTACCTGAAAAACGCCCTCTCGAGGTTCTCCAGCAGATCAAGGGCTTCCAGGGGAGTAACCTCCTTTCCTGCAAGTTCCCCCGGATTTACACCTGCCACACATGCTGCGTTGGCAAAAGAACCATTACGCCGGTAATAGCTCATTCCGTTCACGATATTAGTTTCCTGATAGGCAGCAGCCGGAACAACTATTCCACCGGGGCACATGCAGAAAGAAAAAACAGGATGATTACCGTCGGCCTGTGAGGTCAGCCTGTATTCGGCGGCTTTCACTCCCGGCAGTTGTTTCTGGCCCCATTGTGCCTGATTAATGATCTCCTGTGGATGTTCCATACGGCTGCCCAGGGCGAAGTTTTTTGTTCTGAAAGGCACTCCCCGCTGCATCAGCATCCTGTATGTTTCATATGCCGAATGGCCGGGAGCAATAAACAGGGCACCACAACCCAGATCACCAGCTGAAGTCTTAGCTGTGGTTACTTTTGAATCTTTAACCACGATATCTTCGAGCATTGTATCAAAAAGGACTTTTCCCCCCATTTCTTCAAAAAACATTCTGAGGTTCCTTACGATCTTGCGGAGATTATCTGTACCCAGATGCGGATAAGCAAGATATTCTATTTCAGCAGGTGCACCTGCCTTAATGTAACTGGAGATAATAAATTGCTTTTCAACAGAAATATGTTTCGATCTGGATGTAAGTTTACCATCGGAGAAAGTACCGGCACCGCCTTCACCAAAAGCATAATTATTTTTCCTGTCGAAAAAACCCGTCCGTTCAAAATGTGACACAGCATGGCTCCTGGTTTTAACTTCCGATCCCCGCTCAACCAGCGTAACACTGAAACCAGCCTTTTGCAGTACATAGGCTGAAAAAAAACCGGCAGGAG
>Ga0209347_1005549_pt1 | contig 11896 bp, 9 predicted proteins | sample AutmiccommuBRH23_FD_187382 | JGI IMG/M metagenome (GOLD analysis project Ga0209347, IMG submission 187382) | Deep subsurface microbial communities from Mt. Terri, Switzerland - Autotrophic microbial communities BRH/23 (SPAdes) (version 2) | ecosystem: Environmental > Aquatic > Deep subsurface >...
CTCGCTTGTCCGTCAGCCATGGCACAAGCGCATAAAACATGTTCCATAAAAAAACCTCCACCATGATTTGCTTTTTGGGAAATCTACTTGCTACTTAAATGGACGTGTTACACCTTTTTTCAGGCTGCTGTTCAATTTAACCGCATACTCCTTGCTTTTTTCATAGTATTTTAGGTCAAGATAATCAGGAAAGAATCCGTATTCTTACTCCGGGCCGCAAACCAAGCAAATTGCCGCTATTATCCGCCAGATACCAGCCATGGTCATCCTTTGCCACATGACCGTCCAACCAATGGCCCTGGAAGAGGAGTGAGATTTTTTTGTTTTTAGTCAATCCGAAGGGGCCGCCAGTAATGCCGAGACTGCCGTCAGCGGTAGGTTTTAAGATGCCTTCCAACTCCCATTGGACTATTTTTTCGTATTCCAGTTGCTCTATTTGACCCGCAGAGAGCATTTTCTTTAATACTTCCAGAGGGTTTTTGCCAAGGTATCTGGCCTTTGACTTTAATTTGCCATCATTGCCGAGGTAGCGTTGCTCCAGGTAAGCGTATTTTCCTTTCCATCGGATGAACATTTAATCGCCTTCCTTGTGCAGTGCCTAATTATATAGTCACTATTCACTGTTAAATCATCTGGCTTCTCATGCCATTGACGGTTATAATGGCTCCGCCATTTTACGTGAGAGGCAACATCATGGTCGGCGCCGGCGTAAGCAAGGTGCCGTTTTATGTATTCGCCAACCTGAGCACGGTCCAGGTGTGGTAATTTGCACTGAAGGTCGATCCGCTGCCGGATGGCGGCGTAGGCCTGAAGCTGGAACTTATCCCAGAGTTCACTTTGGCCCACAAGGATAAGGGCCATGGGGCTCTGGGCATCCATTTTGAAGTTGAGAAGGAAGCGGACTTCTTCCAGCATCTCTTTGTCCAGAAGATGCGCTTCATCTACAATAACGACCGGATGCAGGTGCTGAATGCCGCGCATGAGCTCAATCTCACGATGCAGCGCTTGGCGTCGCCACGATAGAATTTAGCTTCACAGCCCAACTGCTCCAACAAGCCCTTATAGAAATGCCGTGGTGTCAGCTTTGAATCCGCCAGGTACATCACCAAGAATTGGGCTTCATCAAGGGAATTCTTGAAGCAGCGTATGATTGTGGTTTTACCGACACCGCAGTCACCCGTAACCACGGCGAATAGCTGACGCTGTGCAGCGTATTCCAGGCGGCCTGTTAATGGCATAATAAAAATACCCAGCAATGGCGGAGAAAATTCCCCACCCCAGTAGATATAAGAACTCACCCATGATGTAATGGAGAGTACATGCACTCCATTGGCCAGGGAGGTGAGAATAATGCTGGAGGTGGCTATGCATACAACAATCAGAACTCTATTTAAGAGAGGAGTCAGCAAGTCCGAGATAACCTGGAGTTTTGCCCGCACTCCTAATGAGCACGATGTCATAGGGCTCCACCATCTCGGTTTCGCTCCACGGTGCCTCTCAGTCTACGGGAGGGGAGTCTTTTTCTCCCGGTCGGACTTTCACCAACTAGATGTTGTGTCCTTAGCTGGACACGCCAATTACCCAGCGAAATCACTATTGTGTTATCCACTATTAAAGTTTATCAATATATCAGTGGGGATATTTAATCCCGGCATATTGGCTTCTATTTCAATAGAATCAAAGTTTTCTATCCGACTCTTTATAAAGGTGTATTAAGGCCTTACCTATCATGTGTTCTTCTGAATCATGGTTTCCTGGGCAATCTGAAAGGCGGCTATGAGCGAAATGGCCTTGTTTGGTAAGGGCACAAGCGAATTGGTGTTGGCCTCACGGTTTCTTTTTTTATCTTGAGCCTGGAATTATACTGATTTTACTTGAGGATTATCCTTGTAAGACAAAATGAGATGACTAATGCAGTTTTTTTTTAGCCAGGGAATACATAGACTAGCCTGAATAATCATGTTATTCTAAAAAAGCTAATAAAATATGGGTTAAAAAGCATCTTTTAGTTTAAGAGGGAATGACTGCTAAGGAGAAAAAATTATCAGGGGGGAATGAAATGAAGCTCGATTGTTTTGTAAAAGGCGGCATGGTAGTCAGTCCATATGGAACCTACAGGGGCAATATAGGCATAAAAGGAGAAGAAATAGTACTGATTGACACTTATGATGGTCATCACGATGCTGAAGAGGTAATCGATGCCAAGGGGTTGCACGTAATTCCTGGCATAATTGACACACATACCCATATTGGTTGGCCTGACTGGCCATTAGAACAGGATTTGGGACCTACCACTAAAGCTGCTGCTGCCGGTGGAGTTACTACCATTATGCACTACGTAATGGCCCCCGAGAGCCTCGTAGAAGGTATTCGGGAACAGAAATCCGCATTCGAGCGGGGGGCGTATATAGACGGTGGCTTCCATGGAATGATTTTTTCCGAAAAGAATATTGAAGAGATTCCCACCGTTTCTGAAATGGGTGTTAGATCTTTCAAATTCTTCTTGCCCTACAAAGGACCGGAGGCTGTTCCACCTGCAATTGGCATCGACGACGGAATTGTTTACCAGGGGTTTAAACAGATTGCCAGACTGGATCCTCCCGGCTTGGCGTTGTTTCACGCGGAAAATATTGAGATATTCTTTCAGCTAAAAGATCAATTCCTGAAAGAGGGCCTAAATGACGTTGACTGGCACGATACAAGGCCAAACTTTGTAGAAATTGAATCGATCAGAAAAATTGTATTTTATGCCAGGGAAACAGGATGCCCCATTTATGTAGTACATATGAGCGTCCGTGAAGGTCCTTATGAGGTAGCCAGGGCGCGGGCCGAAGGGGTTAATATAACCGCTGAAACATGTCCTCAATATCTTACCCTTACTAAGAGGGCCCACCGTGTTTTAGGCAAGGTGAACCCCCCACTAAGGGACACTAAGGATAATGAAGCACTTTGGGAAGGATTACGGACAGGGATGGTGGAGTGCCTTGGGTCGGACCATGCGCCGTGCGCCACCAAGCACAAACAGGAATTCTGGTCCGCAGTTGTGGGATTTGCCGGTGTACAGACAACTCTTCCGGTAATGCTCAGCGAAGGGGTCAACAAGGGAAGGATTACCCTGGAGAAGTTGGTAGAGATAGCATGCTACAATAATGCCCGCAAATTCGGGCTGCTTCCTAAAAAGGGAACATTGCAGGTTGGTTCCGATGCCGATTTGGTGTTGATCGACTTGGATAAGGAATTTTCCGTTCGAGCCTCAGATCTCTACCATATTTCTGATTTTACCCCCTTTGAAGGCATGACCATTAAGGGTGTCCCTGTTCTAACCATGGTTAGGGGCAAGGTAGTGATGAAGGAAAACAAAATAATAGGCGAACCCCGGGGGAAATTTGTTCCTGCTTATGGCATTCAGAAATAGTACTCTCCCCAACTTTATAATAAATCGTTAAGTTCTTGGGATATAGTCTTCTGCTGCAAACAGAATAAAAAAATTGAGGAGGTGTTTAAATGAGCGTGTCCGGGGAAAGTGAACCTGTAGCTTTTCTAACCTACAAGCTGGAAGATCGGCCGGACCCCGTGCGTTCTGTAATGTTTGGCTTTCAACACGTACTGGTGATGTTTACAGCTATGATATCGGAGCCCTTAATCATAGGAAGCATTTTAAAGCTTCCAATGGCCCAGGTTTCGTTTTTGCTGGTGGCCACGATGATCGGCTGTGGTGTCGGAGCTATTATTCAGAGTCAAAGATTCTCCTTTGTAGGTTCGAATCTTCCCATGGCGATGGGATCATTTCTTTTGTTTATCGGCCCCATAGTGGCGGTAGCCAAGGTAAGCGGGCTGGCGGGGGCTTTTACGGCGGTGCTTATAGCAGCACTGTTCCAGTTTTTAGTGGTAAGCTTTCTATTTGCTAAGCTCCGGAGGTTTTTCCCCCCGCTGGTAACCGGAACAGTGATTACAATTATCGGTTTGTATCTTATCCCGATTGGCATAACCAACGTTTTAGGCAGTGACACGCCTTATTACAACAAGCCTCAGGCCTTAATTGTGGCTATGCTGACCATTGCTTCGATTGTAGTGCTTAACCGCTTCACCAGTGGTATCTGGAAAACGCTGTCGGTGTTGCTTGGTATTGTTATAGGATACCTGATCAGTATTCCTTTTGGTATGCTAAATTTGGACGCAGTGGCCAAAGCCCCCTGGCTGGGAGTGCCGCAGCCGTTTTGGTTCGGCCCTCCGGTTTGGCCGGGATTTATGGCGGTGGCTCTCATGATCATTGCCTTTATGGTTACCGCCATAGATGTTATTGGCTGCACAATGGCTGTTTCCAGGGCTGTTGAAGTGGAAGCCGATGAAGGGCGCTTGCGTGGGGCCCTCGCCGCCAATGGTCTGGCATCGGCTATTGCGTCTATCTTTGGCGGGTCCCCGATGATATCATATTCCCAGAATATCGGCCTTATACAGCTAACTGGAGTGGGCAGCAGGTTTGTGGTTATGGTTGGTGGTATAATACTGATAATTCTGGGATTCCTCCCTAAATTGGCGGCCCTTATCGCCGTAATCCCAAAACCGGTCATGGGGGGAGCCCTGATGGTGGCCTGGGGGCTAGTAATAGCTATTGGCACAAATCTTGTAAAAGGTTCACTGAAAAGTGAAAGGGATTTATTTATATATGCTGTTTCAGTTGCCATAGGATTGGGCTTTGTACTGGCGCCCAAAGACAGCCTGACTTATCTGCCGCAGTTTCTCAAATTACTGTTTGATGCAGGCCCGGCTATCGGGATAATGCTAGCGGTATTCCTTAACCTGGTTATTCCTGAGACTCAAAAAAGCAGCGTTAAGGCGGAAAATAAATTAAACATCTAATAATTATTAAGGGGGGCTTGTCCGTGAGTTCAATTCGTATTTTGGATGTAGACAAGGACTATGTTGAAATTCCCTTATTAAAAGGGACCGGGAAGGCACGGGCCATTGTGCATCCCGGTATGGGAGCAAAATACGCTTCTTTGAACTATGTAGTGATGGACCCGGGTGAACAGAATATCATGCATGTTCATCCCAAATCAGATGATGTCATTTACATAATTCAAGGGGAAGGTGTGGTGGAGGACGGAGATGGCAACGAGGTCAGCTTTAAGCAGGGGGATGTAATTTTTATACCAGCCGGGGTCTGGCACGCAGTTAAGGCCCGCGGCGACAAACAATATATCATTGTCGGGGGTCCGCAACCTCCTGATTTAGCCATGTTTAACCCGGATTGGAAGGGTAAGTAGATTAGAGGTGCAGTCCCCGGGCGGTAGAGGTTGTCATCTTTTGCCGCCCGCCCGTGTCGGGCTGCCGAAAAAAGGCTGTAACGTGAGTGTTCCAGCTTTTCTTTATTGTATATGCAAATTCTGTTGTAAAATATTTATGCTGATTGCCCGGTTACCGATAGGGATTGCCCTAATTCCGTTGAATAGCTACCAAAGCTTGCGACAAGGGGGTAGAAGGTATATGGCTATAGAAGAAGTGTTTTTAAAGAACTTCAACAGCATATTGCCGGTAACGGGATTAGAAAGCTTCCTGCAAAGGTTTAGGGGCATTTTAAACTATGAATACTGCATAGTTTGGGGTTTTGAAGAAGAGGGTGGGTCCTATAATCTCGTTGCGTCGGACTCCGAAAGCTGTTACCCGGTGCCTGAGGTTGTGATTAAGGAATTGGAACAGCTCTGCCGGGCTGATTTAAAATGTAAATCATACCCCGAAGGAAAAATTAAAGGATTCCAATACGCCGATGACTTGGCCAGAAAATACCATATTTTTCATTGTATATTTCAAGGTGAACTTTATGGATTGGCGATGGTTCGCATCTCACAAAAAACCCTTAATGTTACTGATGGCTTGTGGGAGTTCTTTTGTGATCATATAGCCTGCCTGATTGCTATCCGGAAGAAAAACAGGAAAATGGACGCTGCCATGTCACGTCTGATTTCTTTGCAGTATGTTTTACGGCAGGTTTCCTCCACTTTGGATGTGTCTAAAGTCTTAAAAGAAATAGTTCATCTGGCGGCCCGAACAGTCAACGCAAAACTTGCCTGGGTAAGCCTGATCCGCCCCCATACTACTGAGCTGAAGCCCGATGCCTACTACGGAATAGAGGGTGATTATTTTACCTACATCAAGGTTACGGTTGATGAGACTATAACAGGGCAAGGCCCTTCAGGCAGGTGTATACGAAGTAAAAAACCGCAAATTGTTCGGGATACACAGTCAGATCCTCACTTTTTGCCATGGCGGTATGAAACAGCAAAAAAAGGTTACCGGTCAATAGTGGCCGCGCCTCTGATATTTCAAGACATCTGCCTTGGAATGATAGCCGTTTACTCAATGAAGGTTAATGCTTTTAATCAGGAAGATATAGATGTGCTTCAGTCATTCGCATATAATGCCGCAATCGCCATAGAACACGCCAGGTTGTTTGAGCAGCGCGAAACACACTTATTGGAGCTCCAAAAGCTTAACGAAACTATCCAATCCAGGAATGCTTTGCTGCAAAATGCTCTCGCTAGTCAACTGGAGTTATCGCACATTCTCCTGAGAGGGCAGGGGATAAGCGCTATAACGCAAAAAATAGCACAGCTGGCTGGGAATCCGACCATAGTGGAAGACCGGTTTTTCGATGTGCTTTGTCACGCAGGTTTTAAAAAAGAGGCTGACCTGGAGATCCATCTGAAAGGATCCCGCAGCCTTTTTGTTTTATTTCCAAAAGAGGCCAACATCCTTTTAAGCAAAACTCAACCCGTTCTTTTCCCGCCGGCGCCTGGCCACGGCTACCACAAACCCCGTCTGATGGCTCCTATATTAGATGATAACAACGTACTGGGTTACATCTCGATGATAGAAGAAGGCCACAGCATGGACGAATCACTGTTCATGCTGATTGATAAATCTGCCCTGGTTTTGGCCCTTTCTTTTTCCAAAGAAAAAGCTGCGCACGAGGTGGAACAACGTTTAATTGGAGAATGGTTCCGTGACCTTATTGAAAAGAAAAAGAACGACGATGAATTATTGAATAGAAGTATATACTTAAATTTTGATTTAAGCCAAAAGTCTCATCTGGTTATACTTGAGTTTTCCTGTATGGCAAGTCCGGGTAAAAATCACCAAAATACAAGACGGCTTGATATAAATAACAAAGTAGTTCACATTACCAAAAAAGTTCTCTCACAATTTATATACCCCAGCCTGGTTTTGATTGACAAGGATTATCTGGTTATTTTGATGCCCTCGGATTTGCTAAGGAAAAATGCAAATTCTGCAGGTGGAAGTGAAAAATTCGTGTCCAAAATAGTTATGAATATAGTAAATATTATTAAAGAACACTTTGCCGAGGTCACTTTTTTGGCCCTGCTTGGAGGAGAGCATACAACCGTAAGCGAACTGCGTCGAAATTATATTGATACCTCAGATGCCTTATCAATAGCCAGGAGGTTAAAGGAACAGGACAAATTAATTTCAAAGGACAATCTACGGACATATATAATTCTTTACCGAAACGGAGATGAATGGTTGAGGGCTTATATTAATCAAAACATGGGGCCCTTAATTGAATATGACCGATTGCATAAATGTTCTCTGGTTCTCACCTTGGATACGTATCTTATCTGTAACTGCAATCTTATCCGAACCAGCGAAAAGCTGTTTATCCACCCAAATACCATGAAGTACAGGGTGAAAAGAATTAAGGATATTCTAGGAATTGATTATGACGACCCGAATGTATTGCTCAACATTAAATTAGCCTTAATGTCTATGAAAATACTATAGACATTTTGGTGAGAAAAGGAGTGTGTATAGATGCTGGTAGCGGCAGCGCAAATTAATATAACACTGGGGTCCAAAGGAGCTAATCTGGAAAAATGTTTAAAACTGATCGGGCTGGCCGCTGGTCAGGGAGTGAAACTGGTGGTTTTTCCGGAATGCAACTTAACAGGCTATGACTTTACTAGCTATGAGCAGGCTTTTCCGCTATCCGAAAAAGTGCCGGGGGAAAGTACCGGTATATTGATTGGGGCCTGCAGGGATTACGGGATTGCGGTGATGGTCGGACTTCTGGAGCGGCAAGAGGAGAGATTTTATAATACGGCAGTTTTAATTACGCCGGAGGGTCTCCAGGGAGTATATAGGAAAACCCACCTTCTATGCCTGGGGGTAGACCGATTTGCCTCCAAGGGACAAGAACTTCCGGTCTTCAGAACCAAACTGGGGAAGCTGGCGGCACTTATCTGTTACGACCAACGCTTTCCTGAGGCGGCACGGGTTTTAGCCCTAAAAGGGGCGCAGGTTATTCTCAATCCTGCAAATCTACCCGAAGGAGCAGAAGCATATGCTAATTTCCTCAATCGGTCCCGGGCCTGTGAAAACAGAGTGTTCATAATAAGTGCCAATAGAATAGGGGAAGAGAGTGGGGTCCGCTACCTTGGGAAGAGCCAGATTGTCGACTATAGCGGTAAGGTTTTGGCAGAGGGTGGCAAGAGTGTAGAAGAACTGGTGAAAGCCGAAATAATACCGGACAAGTCTAATTTAAAGCATGTAATTAATCGGCCCGGTGAATATGAATATGACATATTTAATGATCGGAGGCCGGAACTATACAGTACCATAGTTGAAAAAAATATAAAATAGATACCTATTGAGGCCAGCAGTGTTAACTGTTGCAGCCAAGCTGAAAAGTCCATATGCTGACGGAATTGCCTGACCGGAAAATGCTATATATAAGGTCAAGTAGACCGGGGGAATTTCACCCCCAGTCTCTCACAGAACCGAACGTGAAGGTCTCTCTTCATTCGGCTCTTGTTATCCAATCGCGGGTAATAGCCCTATCTGCCAGTGGTAGAAGATATTCGGGTTGCTCAAGGTTGCCCTGCTTCTTGTTTTTTACTCTTATCTCCTTGGAGCGGTAAGCTCAATATCTATACAGCCAACTCCGATTCCAATCTGTCTTCAAAATAAATGGCAAGGTGTGAAGTTTCTGTTGTTTATGCTCAAGTTTGCAACTTTTGAAAGTGATAGGAATACATAACCCAATTAAACAGAATATGGGGTTTTCTTTATGGCAAAAGGAGTTGGCTTACTACCAACTCCTTTTGCCAACAGCCCCTCATTTACCTGGCCTTTTTATTTTTTATGTAAAAACATACATATGGAATCCATGCAAACACTAATAAACTTTAAACTTTTATTTAATTTTGATATTACATGGAAATATAGCTAATATTTTAGTACATACGGGACAAAGCAGAATGATATAACCATTTAATTTTTGTATGGCTAATACATAGACAAAGCAAAAATAATCATGTTATCCTAGCATAAGCCAATGCTCAACCGAGGACATTTAAGGGGTCTTATAATAAATTGACTACCGGATGTGGATTGGTAAAAGAAATAATTATTTTAGGAGGGAAGGATATGGAAACAATTTTCGAGCCGTTAAAGATTGGATATTTGCAAATCAAGAACAGAATTGTCATGCCACCAATGAGTACACGACTGTCAAATACCGATGGTTCGGTGAGTCCCCGCCTGATTGAGTACTATAGGGAACGATCCCGGGGTGGCGTGGGGATGATTATTGTCGAATACAGCTATATAGATGAAAATGCTAGCAAGGCAGCTGTTTGTCAATTGGGGGTTTATAATGATAATCTTTTGCCAGGTCTCAGTGATCTGGCAGAAACGATAAAATTCTATGGCGCTAAGGCTTTTTTGCAAATTTGTCACGGCGGGGGTCAGTCACCTTCTCATCTGATTAATCAAAGGCCGCTGGCGCCTTCGCCCATACCGTCAAAATCGGGAGAGATCCCAAAAGAATTGACCGTTGAAGAAATTAATAGAATTAAAAATTCTTTTGGGGAAGCCGCCATCAGGGCCCAAAAAGCGGGGTTTGATGGCATTGAAATACATGGTGCTCACGGGTATTTGATCAATCAGTTTTTGTCTCCAAAGTTTAATAAAAGAAATGACGTGTATGGCCCGGGTTTTAGTGACAGGGTCAGGTTTCCTCTGGAAGTGGTCAGGGAGGTAAAAACAAGGGTGGGTAAAAAATTTCCGGTAGGTTTTCGCCTTAATGTTACCGATTACCTTGATGGTGGGATTCAAGTGGAAGAATCTAAACAATTTGTTAAGTTGCTTGAGTCCTCCGGGGTCGATTATATTCATGCCTCAGCGGGCACCTACGAATCCCAGCAATATATGATCTCACCTATCTACATTGAACGCGGGCACCTTGCAAGTCTGGCCAAGGAAATAAAAAGTGCTGTAAATATCCCGGTAATTGCAATCGGAGGAATTAATCATAAAACCGGTAGAAACATTATTGATCAAGGTGATGCCGACTTTGTCGCTATGGGCCGTTCATTAATAGCGGACCCGGAATTGCCCTTGAAAATGCAAGAAAGAAGAGAATTAGAAATCAGGCCCTGTATCAGGTGCAACGATGGTTGTATTGGCAGATTTTTTGATGGTAAAACGATGCGCTGCGCGACAAACCCTGGTGCGGGGCGGGAGGAGAGATTTATTATTACCCCCGGTCCGGAGAGTAAAATGGTAGTTATTGTAGGTGGCGGAGTGGCCGGAATGGAAGCAGCAAGGATAGCCAGCCGGAAAGGGCATAAGGTTACCTTGTTTGAGAAAAGCGGCCATCTCGGCGGGAATGTTATGGTTGCGGGTGTACCGGGGTTTAAAAGTGATTTAAAAAATCTAGTTGAGTGGTATAAACACGAGCTGGATAGTTTAAAGGTTGATATCAGGTTAAATTGTGAAGCTGAGAATGACGAACTGAAAAAGATAGGACCTGATATCGGGGTGCTGGCAGTGGGGGCAGAACATTACATACCTGAGATAGAGGGCATAAAAATCAGCAAGGTCGTAACAGCGTCGGAGGTGATAACCCGTCAAAAAAAGGTTGCGGGAAAGGTACTAGTTATCGGCGCCGGTCTGATCGGGGTAGAGGCGGCTCTATATATTGCGGACAGTGATTTTGCCAGTGTGGCGGCAGACAAAGTTGAGGAAGTAACTATATTGGAGATGGAAAAGGAGGCCCTGAAGGGGGTCGTAAGTACAAATAAGCTGGAAATAAACAAAAGAATCAAAGACAAGAATATAAAAATTATTGTCTCTGCAAATATATTAAGGATCACCGAGCAGGGTGTGCAGTATATGGATGAAGATCACTGTATTCACACCATAATTGCGGATAGTATTGTTGTAGCTTCTGGTTTTAAATCTAAATGGGACGTATGTAATAGACTGGAAGGGTTTGCTAAAGAGATGCATATAGTGGGGGATTGCAATCAGCCGGGTAAAATTATAAACGCAATTAACAGTGCAGCGGAAGTTGCTATAAACTTCTAAAGTATATTCCTTACTGGGGTTATACATGGGCTTGTTTGTTCCCGCTACCCCTTGCCTGTAATTACCTGGTGGGGGCTGAAATACACGGTTACAAAGAGAGGTAAAAATTGGCAAAATTGATTATGTCCAGTGAGGAAGCTGTTGAGAAATTTGTACACGACGGCTACATTGTGGCTATAGGGGGCTTCACCACTAATCGTAAGCCGTATGTCCTGGTCCGGGAGATAATCCGGCAGGGTAAAAAGGATCTGTACATAGGCATCCGGGGTAGATCCCCGGTTTATTATTTCCTGCAGCCCTTCCTTCCCTACGCGACGCAGTAACTCTATTGCTAGCCCAACTTTCGATTTAAAACCTTAAAAGGATTGCCACACTTGGATTTTTCATTTTTATTCGGTCACTACAACCTCGATCCAGCCAAGCTGTGCCTCCTTTTTAAGGGGTCTTTCACCCGTAGCAAACGGTAGATTTCCAAGTGTTCTTTTTCCGGCATGCCGGAAACCCGGAT
>Ga0209347_1005550_pt1 | contig 11895 bp, 10 predicted proteins | sample AutmiccommuBRH23_FD_187382 | JGI IMG/M metagenome (GOLD analysis project Ga0209347, IMG submission 187382) | Deep subsurface microbial communities from Mt. Terri, Switzerland - Autotrophic microbial communities BRH/23 (SPAdes) (version 2) | ecosystem: Environmental > Aquatic > Deep subsurface >...
TTTTTACGGGGCCGGCCCGGGACACAGGGATTTTCTTGGATCCTTGCTGGGACTGGGGCTGAAGAGGGAAAAAATAGGTGATCTGCTGATAATTGATCAAAGAGCCCAGGTGATTGTGGCTGCCGAGATACTACCTTATATCAGAGGGAACCTGTCCCGGGTGGGCAGGTGGGAGGTGGCGGTGCGGGAAATCGGGGCCGCTGATTTGAGGCTTCCCGAGGAGAAGGTGAAAACGGTGAATACCACCGTTTCCTCCCTGCGGCTGGACTCTGTGGCCGCCGCCGGCTTCGGACTGTCCAGGACCAGGATGGCCGAAGCTATCACTGCCGAAAAGGTGAACCTTAACTGGCAGGTGAAAAATTCCCCCTCCCAGCCCGTAAAACAGGGGGACATAATCACCATCAGGGGCCGGGGCAGGGTGGAGGTGTTCGAGGTGAAGGGTACGTCCCGCAGCGGAAGGATTTTTTTGTTGTTGCGGAAGTATTACTAGGTTTTAGTGGTTACGGGCTGTGATAAGCTTCGTCTGGCTGTGTCAGCGCCGTCAGACCGATGCTCACGTATTACATATACGCTCCGCTACGGCCCACCGGCGCTTCCTTGCCAGTCTCGCTTCTGACAGCCCTAAATATTGCTTTGGTGGTTGGTAAGGCAAAGAAACTATCGGCATGAAAATTTTGCGAGTTACTTTATGTCCTTGCGGCATATAAAGGTGGTTTAGATGCTTGACATAAGAGAAGAGAAGGACGGGGTGGTGTTCCGGGTCAGGGTGCAGCCCAGGGCCTCCAAGAACCAGTTGGCCGGGGTGCTGGACGGGGCTTTAAAGGTCAGGATCACCGCACCGCCGGTGGACGGGGAGGCCAACGGGGCCTGCCTTAAATTCCTGGCCGGTGTCCTGGGGGTGCCGGCGCGGTCGGTGGAGCTTGTTTCCGGCCAGACCAGCCGCAACAAAACCGTCAGGGTACTGGGGCTGACGGCTGGTGAGGTGGCGGATTTGCTCAATTGTTGACGGCCCGGGGGGTTTTTAATATAATACATATTATGTTCTATACAAAAAGCCGTTGAGAGGGAAGAGTAGGGAATGAGGTTCCTCCAAGAGAGCCCGGGGCGCTGCGATCCGGGCAGGGGTTCATTCTTTGAAAATCACCCGGGAGGCGTCCCTCCGAACCCAGGCCTTGCCTGCCAGTAAGACGGACCGCAAAGCCCCCGTTAAGGGCGCAGGAGATGACGGATAAAAGGGTTGTGGCGAAGTTTATCACGACCCTAATAGGGCTGTCGTATCGGAAATCAGTCGTCTGTCGTTGGTCTTAGGTTGGATGCCGCGACCTTTAAGAAATATCATCTAATACTGACTTCTGACGCCTTACGACTAAAGACTGATTTCACAGCCCGTACGTCAAATTGGGTGGTACCACGGGTATAATATCCGTCCCTTTGCCGGGGCGGATTTTATTTTTAGACACCGGGAATAACTTAATAACTTAGGTGCCTGGCACCTTAAGGAGGTTAACCATGGATTACGGCAAGACATTGAACCTGCCCAAAACCGACTTTCCCATGCGGGCCAACCTGCCCGAGAGGGAGCCCGGGATTTTAAAGTTCTGGGATGAGATAGGCATCTACAGGCTGGTGGCCCAAAAGAACGCCGGCAGGCCCAAATTCATTCTGCACGACGGGCCGCCTTACGCCAACGGGCACATCCACCTGGGGCACACCCTGAACAAGGTGCTCAAGGACATCGTGGTCAAATACCACACCATGGCCGGCTACGACTCGCCTTACGTGCCGGGCTGGGACACCCACGGGCTGCCCATCGAGCAGCAGGCCATCAAGGCCCTGGGCATCAACAGGCACTCCATTGACCCGGTGGAATTTCGCACCAAGTGCAAGGAGTATGCCCTTAAATTCGTGGATATTCAAAGGGAAGAGTTCAAGCGCCTCGGGGTCAGGGGGGACTGGGAAAATCCCTACCTCACTTTAATGCCCCATTTTGAGGCGGCTCAGATCGGCGTCTTTGGGGAAATGGCCAAGCGGGGCTACATTTACAAGGGGCTCAAGCCTGTTTACTGGTGCGCCGGCTGTGAAACCGCCCTGGCCGAGGCCGAGGTGGAGTACGGTGAAAAGCACTCCCCCTCCATCCACGTGCGCTTTCCGGTGACAGACGGCAAGGGCATACTGCCGGGCTCCGACACCTACCTGGTGATCTGGACCACCACCCCCTGGACCCTGATGGCCAACGTGGCTATCTGCCTGCACCCTGATTTTGACTACGTGCTGGCGCGCTTCAGCGGGGAGAGGTACGTGGTGGCCAAGGATCTGCTGGGCCAGTTCAGTGAGGCCGCCGGGCTGTCCAGCCCCGAGATCGTCAAGGAGTTTAAGGGTAAAGATCTGGAGGGCGTGGTCTGCCGGCATCCCTTTATCGACCGCCAGTCCCTGGTCATACTGGGCGACCACGTCACCCTGGAGGCCGGCACCGGCTGCGTGCACACCGCTCCCGGCCACGGCCAGGAGGACTTCGTCGCCGGACGGCAGTACGACCTGCCGGTGATCTCCCCGGTAAACGGCAGGGGTTTCTTTACCGACGAGGCCGGAGAGTTTGCCGGGCAAAAAATAACCGAGGCCAATAAAGGCATTATTGAGAAACTGGCTGCGGCAGGCGACCTGCTGGCCAAGGGCACCGTGCTGCACCAGTACCCGCACTGCTGGCGCTGCAAGCAGCCGGTCTTTTTCAGGGCCACCGAGCAGTGGTTCGCTTCAATAGAGGGGTTCCGCCAGGCCACCCTGGATCAGATTCGCCAGGTCAGGTGGATCCCGGCCTGGGGCGAGGACCGCATCCACAACATGGTGGCCAACCGGGGTGACTGGTGCATCTCCAGGCAGCGCACCTGGGGGGTGCCCATCCCCATATTCTACTGCGCCGGCTGCGGCAAGGAGATAATCAATGACCGGACCATCAGCCACCTGCAGGGGCTGTTCAGGGAGCATGGGTCCGACGTCTGGTTCGCCCGGGAGGCCGCCGGCCTGGTGCCCCCGGGTCTGAAATGCGAGGCCTGCGGGGCGGACGGCTTCACCAAGGAGACCGACATCATGGATGTCTGGTTTGACAGCGGCAGCAGTCACCTGGGGGTCTTAAGCCAGCCGGACATTTGGCCGGATCTGAGGTGGCCGGCGGACCTCTACCTGGAGGGCAGCGACCAGCACCGGGGCTGGTTCAACAGCTCCATCTCCACCTCGGTGGCGGTCACCGGCCAGGCGCCCTACCGGGCGGTGCTAACCCACGGCTTCGTGGTGGATGAGCAGGGCCGCAAGATGAGCAAATCTCTGGGCAATGTGGTGGACCCCCTGAAGGTCATCTCCCAGATGGGGGCCGACATACTCCGGCTCTGGGTCAGCAGTGCCGACTACCGGGGGGATCTGGCGGTTTCCCAGTCCATCCTCAAACAAATGACCGAGTCCTACCGGAAGATCCGGAACACCGCCCGCTTCCTGGTGAGCAACCTTTACGACTACAACCCGGACACCGACCGGCTGGAATATGGCGAACTGGCCGAGATCGACCGCTGGGCGCTGCTGCGGCTGCAGAAACTGGTGGACCGGGTGCTGGCGGGCTACCGGGATTACGAGTACCACGTGGTTTACCACGCCGTCCACAACTTTTGCGTGGTGGACATGAGCGCTCTCTACCTGGACATCATCAAGGACCGGCTGTACACCGCGCCCCCGGCTTCCAAAGCCAGGCGGTCGGCCCAGACCGTGCTGTACGAGGTGCTGAACTCCCTGGTCCGGCTGATCAGCCCGGTGCTGGCCTTCACCAGCGAGGAGATCTGGCGCTACGTGCCCCAAAAGGGCGACAAGCCGGTGAGCGTTCAGCTTTGTGATCTGCCTGAGGTCAACGAGGACTTGCTGGACCCGGCCCTGGAGAAAAAGTGGGAGCACCTGCTGGAAATCCGGGCGGTGGCCACCAGGGCACTGGAGGCGGCCAGGCAGGGCAAACTGATCGGCAACTCACTGGAGGCGGTCACCGATCTCTACGTTTCAGCTGAGGTTTACCAGTTTCTGGCGCCACTGCGCGACGATCTGGCCACGCTGTTCATCGTCTCCGGGGTGGTCATAAACCGGGGGCAGGCTCCGGAAGGCGCCGTGTCCGACGCCGCCGTGCCCGGGTTTGCGGTGGTGGTGCGCCGGGCGCCCGGGGAAAAATGCCAGCGCTGCTGGAACTATCATGAGGGGGTGGGGGGCGACCGGGACCACCCGGCCTTGTGCCCCCGCTGCGCCGAGGTGGTCCGCTCCCTGCCGCAGGCAAACATTATATAAAGAAGGGATTGTCAAATGGGGCACTTGGTACCGGGCACCTAAGTTATTAAGTTATTGCCTTTTCAGGCGGCTGGACAAAATTCCCCCTATTTTACCGGACTCAACCGCGTTGAGCTCACCCCAGCCGCCATTTCTGATTTTTTCTGCAAGTCCCAGCTCTTCGGCTATTTCCAGCTTAATTCGCTCCAGTTCCCGGTCTTTTTTTTCTTTCCTGGAAGGCAAATAATCACTCCCTAAAAAATATGGTAGTATAAAGTAGGGGATTAAGGGTTAGGGGTTGGGGGTTGGTTAAGCACATATACTTATTTTTGCCTAATCCCCTTTTTCCAATCCCTGGCCGCAAGCGAAAAAGGAGCCTTGCCTAGACTCCTTTTTCGCTGACCGATTGCAATATTCTACTTTTCCTCCGGGGAAACCACCTGGACCATGATCTTGGTTTCCCCCACCACCTCGACGTACACACCCAGATCGAAGTCCACCTTGATCTTGCCGTCTTTGGTGATAACCGCTTCCTGAGCCTGGGGGGGATTGATTACGCTGGCCTTGGCGTTGGTTACCGAGATAATCTGGCCGTCGTACTCGGTGACCGGGATAACCTCTTCGAAGTGAATGGCCTGGCGCAAAAGGTCGGTGGATTTGCCCCCGTTGAAAGAGTACCAGATATGGGTCTCAAAGATGCCGCTTACCCGGACCCCTATTTTTTCCGGGCCTGACTCTATCTCCGGGTCCTTCAGGCGCATCTGGGTGATGGAGGTGCCCAGTATCTCGGTCGGTACGCTGCCTTCAGCGGTGGCGAACTGCTGACTGTAGCGGAAAAACTTTTTCGCCGATCCGCATACGGCCTTGGTGATTATTTCCCTGTAACCGCTCCTGTTGTATAAAGGGGTAATGCTCACTTTCGCTCCCTCCTAAAAGTAGGTAAATATGACTCACGTACGCTGTTTGGCGCCAGCTAGAACAGGCGGCAAAATCTGGTGGTTCACAATATATTATGAATTTTAGCTACCAAGTGTGACCATTTAACCGGGCAGTTAAAAGAAGGAATATGTATTCCGGCAGGATTTGATTTTGGAAATAGCAAATATACTATAAAGCATATGAATTTATATAAGTAATAGCTGGGCGCCGTGCCAAATAAAGGTTAGTGAGGCAGATTAAAGAAGAAGGTGGATCAGATGGAATACCGGAGGAAATATGGCCTTTTGGTTGCTTACTTGAAAAAGCTGGAAAGTGTACTTGTGGCCCTGTCGGGGGGTGTGGACAGCTCCCTGCTGCTGACGGCCTCCCTGGAAGCACTGGGCCGGGACAGGGTGCTGGCCGTTACCGCGGCCTCCCCCATTCACCCCCCGGAGGAAGTGGAGGAGGCCGGCAAGCTGGCCAATACCTTGGGTGCCCGCTGGAGGCGGATAAAGTCCAATGAAATGAATGACGCTGAATTTCTGGCCAATCCCCCGGAGAGGTGTTATTTCTGCAAGCGGGGGATGCTCTTCACGCTGCAGGAGATGGCCCGCCGGGAGGGTTTGAGCCGGGTGGTGGAGGGGAGCAATCTCGACGACCTGAATGACTTCAGGCCGGGCTTCCGGGCCGTCCGGGAGGCCGGGGCGGTCAGCCCCCTGCTGGAGGCGGGACTGACCAAGGAGGAAATAAGGGCCATGGCCAGGGAAAAAGGGCTTGCCGCCTGGGACCGGCTCTCGGACGCCTGCCTCTGCAGCCGGATACCCTACGGGCAGAGGATAACCCCCGGGCGGCTGGAGCGAATTTACCGGGCCGAGTGCGTGATCAAGGAGCTGGGGGCGGCCAGGGTGAGGGTTCGGGATCATGGAGAAATAGCCAGGCTTGAGGTTTCGGCCGGTGATATTGAAATGATCTGCCGGGAGGCAAAGCGTGAGCGGATAACCCGGGAGCTCAATGAGTTGGGGTTTAAATACGTGACTGTGGATTTAAACGGCTACCGTACCGGCAGCATGAATTAGCCGGGCTTTCGGTGGACCGGTGGTGGGGGAGGTTATGACGTGCTTATTCTGAGTAGTGACGAGGTAAAGAGGGCACTGTCCATGCCGGCGGCCCTGGAGGCCGTGGAGAAGGCTTACCTGGACCTGGGGAATGACCTGGCGGTGAACAGGCCGCGCACCGACAGCTGGGCCCCGGCGGGAAATGGCAACTATTACCTGCTCAAGTCCATGGACGGGGTAGCCCCGGGGCTAAAAACCGGGGCTGTGCGGGTCAACTCCAACCTGGTCACCTGGAGGAAATACGCCGGGGGTCTGGTCAAGGCCGGGGCCGGCAAACGCTACGTGGGGCTTATTCTCATCTTTGACCTGGCCGACGGGGAGCCCCTGGCCCTCTTTCCCGATGAGCACAGCCAGGCCGTCCGGGTCGGGGCTACCACCGCGCTGGCCGTCAAGTACCTGACCGGGGATAAGATCGGCCGGGCAGCCGTGATCGGTTCCGGCCGGCAGGCCAACAGCGTCATCGAGGCCCTCTGCTGCCTGGGCAGCCCCCGGGAGATTGTGGTCTACAGCCCCAATCAGGACCACCGCCAGGCCCTGGCAGCCAGGTTCGCCGCCCAGGGGCGGAATGTACTGCCGGCTGACTCTGCGGACGCCGCCGTGGAAGGGGCCGGCCTGGTGCTCTTAAATACCAGTTCCATAACTCCGGTTTGTCGCCCGGAATGGGTGGCGCCGGGCCGGCTGATCACCTGTGTCAAGTATGCTGAGGTAGGGCACGGGGTGTTGGCGCGGTCCGGCTACGTGGCGGTGAACGCCCACCAGGGCGCTCCGGTCAATTACCTGCCGGGAGGGAAGTGCTTTGCCGGCCACGACCCCCTGGCCGATCTGGGTGTGGTTCCGGGAGAGTCCGGATCCGGGATAGGCGATCCGGACTGGACCGCCTATCCCGAGCTGGCCAGGCTGGTGGCCGGCCGGGCGCCGAGGCCGGCCGGGGATCAGCCGGTGCTGTTCATCAACAATATCGGCCTGGGGGTGCAGTTTGCGGCGGTGGGGGCGGTGGTTTACGCCCGGGCCCGGGAAATGGGGCTGGGAATTGAAGCGCCGGTATAGTTTTTGGCCGGCCTGAAAGATAAATTCTGGGGGTTTTTTAATGGGTCTTGTCAAAGCCGCAGTCATCGGGGCGCACACCAAACCCATGGAAATGGTTCACCGCAGGGTGGGGGGCATCGTCAAGGGGATTGCCACCCTGGAGGTCTGTAAAATAGAGGATTTGCACCGCTGCGAAGCCCAGTTGCTGCTGGCCTATGCCCATGGCTCCAGGCTGCGCCAGCTGGTGGAAACCAGCCACCTGCAGGAACGCAAGGTGCTGGGGGTGGAGTTGACCCTGCTGCCGGTGGCGGTCAAGACCTTGCGCCTGCTTAACCCAAGAAACCGTCTGGGTGTTGTAGCTGAACACCAGGCCTGCGCCAACTATTTTCTGAGTGAGATTGTCCGGTCCGGGGTGATGGATCACCAGTGCGTCACCGGCACCTTCAGCCAGATGGCGGGAATGGATGTGGACCGCTTCGTGGTTTCCGAGGAGATGGCCGAGGTGGCCAAGGAGTACGCCGGGGAAGTGGACTGGAGGAAGGTGATCCTGGTGCCCAGGACGGTGAGCGCCCAGTCGGCGGCCGAGATCATCAACACCGTGCTGGAAATAGCCAAGAGAAGGCCGGCCAGGACGCCCAGAGGCTAAATTCCTGCTTGTTTCCTTTTTTCCGGTATTATATAATAACTTTACGACATTTTAATAAGTTTTTTAAAAACCGGATTAGTTTGGGATCCCCTTGCTTCCGGTTTTTTATTTTTACTTATGGAAAAATAAAACTGTTTCAATATTTTTATCCAATTCAGTTATATTGAGAGGACAGGAGGGTTAATTATGGCCAAGGACATGCGTATTTTTCTTGAGCAGTTGGAAGAGGCCGGCGAGCTGCAGCACGTGACCGGGGAGGTGGACCCTCTCAGCCAGTTGGGCGGACTGGCCTACCAGATTGCCGGGCAGGCAGGCAAGGCCTCCTATTTTGAAAAGATCAAGGGTTATCCGGATTGGAAGGCCGTCTCCTACATCCACGGCAGCCGGCGCCGGATGGCTGTAGGCATGCAGACCACCCCCCGGGAATTTATCCCCCACCTGCGCTCCCTGATGAGCAAGGGGCTTACCCCTCTGAAGATGGTGGATCAGGGGCCGGTGCAAGAAGTGGTCTGGACCGGGGAGGAGGCCGACCTCCGCCGGCTGCCTATTCACAAAATGTGCGACGCCGACGTTGCTCCCTACATAGGCAGTGACCTTGCCATCGTCAAGGACCCAGACAGCGGCTTTCACAATGTCTCGCTGCACCGCCTGCAGTTGCAGGGGCCGCAGCAGTTGGGCATTATGATGGCCCCCACCAGGCACATGCACATGATCTACCAGAAGTACGAGGCCATGAACAAGCCCATGCCCATCGTGCTGGCCATCGGGCACCACCCGGCCTACTACATCGCCGCCAACTGGACCACCTCCTTCGGGGTGGATGAGCTGGAGATAGCCGGCACCCTGATGGGTGAGCCGGTGGAAATGGTCAGGTGCCAGACCATTGACCTGGAGGCCCCGGCCTGGGCCGAAATAATCATTGAGGGCGAGGTGCCTCCCTTCGAGCGGCAGCAGGAGGGCCCCTTCACCGAGCACACCGGACTGGCCAGGCAGGGCGAGGGAATGAACCCTTTCATCCGGGTCAAGGCCATCACCATGCGCAAGAACGCTATCTATTATGCCCTGCAGGGGGGCCGCCCCATCGCCGAGTCCCAGGTGCTGGACGCCCTGCCCATGGAGGTGGTGCTTTTCGAGCGGATCAAGGATGTGGGCGGTTTCGTGAATCTCAAGGATGTGGTGGCGCCCCCCTACGTGGGCGGCTGCCATGTGGTCATCGTCCAGCTGACGCCCACGGTGGAGGGCCAGGTCAACGACGTTTTGATGGCCGCCCTCTCCAGCCAGTACATTCACCCGCGCATTGTCATCGCCGTGGATGACGACGTGGACCCCCACGACCCGCAGCAGGTGCTCTGGTCGCTGTCCACCCGTTGCAACCCGGCCGAGGACGTTTTCATCGTCAATAAAACCAAGGGGCTGATCCTGGACCCCACGGCCCGGCTGCTTACACCCCCGGGGGTCTTCCCGCAGATCCGGCTGGGCTCCAAGATGGGCATCGACGCCACCAAACCTCCGCTGATGTACCCCGAGGCCCGGGAAGAGCAGCGCATCTCAATCCCCATGGGCCTCAATAAGTACGATTGGCGTGACTTCGTCTAGGGAGGGGCTGTGATAAGCTTCGTCAATAGATTATTTTGGTAAGCCCGGCGGAAGCCGGGTGGAAAGGAGGGGCTTTATTGGAGGAAGCAATCAGGCGGCGGCTGGAGATTGGCTTCGGGCTGGTGATGCTGGCCGTTTTTGTGGTCTTCCTGGTGGTGGGGCTGGCCTATCCCCCCCGTCCCAGGGAGCTGCCCCTGCTGGTGGACATCGCCGGCATAGTGATTATGACTTTGCACCTGGCCAAGGTCATCCGCAAGCCCGCCGCCCCAGGGAAAAAGTCGGGGGCTCCGGTGAACTGGCGGGCTGTTTACCTGGCCTTCGGCAGCATGGTGCTGTACCTGATTTTATCTTATTTCATCGGCATGGTCCTGTCCTCGGCGGTGATCGTCTACATTTGCGGTATCGCCTTTGGGGCCAAAAGCAAGGTTAAGGTGGCGGTGGTCTCGGTATTAACGGTGGCGGCGGTATACCTGCTGTTCGTGCAGGCCCTGGGGGTCAGGCTGTACGGCGGGATACTGTTCGGCGGCTAGAGGGGGGCTGTAAATAATGGAAATGGTCTGGCAAGGATTGGTTACCGCCCTCTCGCCCATGTCCATAGCCATGATTCTGGTGGGTGTCTTCGTGGGCATCATTGTGGGGATCATTCCGGGGGTGGGCGCCGGGGTGGGGCTGTCCCTATTGCTGCCCATCATCTTCAACCTGCCCCCGTCGCTGGGGCTGATGCTATTGATCGCTCTGTGGGCCGCCGACGGCTACGGGGCCTCTATTTCATCCATACTGCTCAATGTTCCCGGGGGGGCCGGAGCCGTGGCCACCTGCTTCGACGGCCACCCCATGGCCCAGCAGGGCAAGGCCGGTGAGGCCATCGGCGTCTCCATGGGCGCCTCTATGGTGGCCGGTATTATCGGCACCGCGGTGCTGATGCTGGTGGCGCCTCCCCTGGCTAACCTGGCGGTAAAAATAGGCCCCGCCGAGTACACCATCCTCGGCATACTGGGCATGACCCTGATTGGAGGACTCAGCTCCAAGGAGCCGGTCAAGGGGCTGATCTCGGCCATTATCGGGCTGATGGCCAGCTTTATCGGCTATGACCTGATCACCGGCTTTGTCCGCTATAACTTTGGCTTTGATTACCTTTTCGACGGCATTGAACTGACCCTGATGCTGATCGGTGTGTTTGCCATCGCCTCCCTGGTGGAAGCCGGTCAGGAGGGGGGAACCGTGGCCGAGCTTGGGAAAATGACCGGATCGGTGCTGAATGGATTCCTGGAGGCCTTCAGAAGGCCCCTTTCCATACTCCGATCCTCCCTGGTGGGGGTGGTGCTGGGGGTTATGCCCGGCATCGGCATCACCCTGTCCAGCATGGCCGCCTATGACCTGGAGAAAAGAAGCAGCAAGCACCCTGAGAAATTCGGAACCGGCATCCCGGAGGGCATCATCGGCCCCGAGGCCGCCAATAACTCCTGTCAGCCGGCGGCTCTAATCCCTACCCTGACCCTGGGCATCCCGGCCGGCAGCACCTCGGCGGTGTTTCTGGGGGCGCTGATCATGTATGGACTGAGCCCGGGACTGAGCCTGTTCCAGAACAAGGGGGATCTGGTCTGGGGGCTGATGTGGGGCATCATTGTGGCCAGCATCGCCTACGTCATAGTGGGGCTGCTGTTTGCCAACTTCTTCGCCAAACTGACCATACTGCCCATCGAGTACCTGGTGCCGGTGACCCTGGTGACTTGCTTCATCGGGGCCTTCACCGAGCACAACAGCTATGGCGACCTGCTGGTGGTGTTCATCTTCGGCGTCCTGGGCTTTGTCATGGCGGTGCTGAAGTACCCCGCCGCCCCGGCGGTGCTGGGGGTGGTGCTGGGGCCCATTCTGGAGAAAAACTACTTCAAGGCCCTGCTGATTTCAGACGGGTCCTACAATGTCTTTTTCACAGGCACCCTGGCCATTTTACTTTGGATCCTGCTGGCTGCGGTGATTTTTGGACCTCTGGCCATCAGGCTGTTCAAAAAGGGATCCAAGGCCTGAGGATATCCTGCTCTGATAAAAAAACTCCGGTCGCATACCGGTTATGAGTGTGTTTTCGGGGCTTTAGGGGGGTGATGCCGGCAGGAACAAAGCTCTAAGGGCTGATACATTAATTTTTTTGTAGGAGGTTTTTCAATGAAACTTAGAAACAGGAGTTTAATGCCGTTGGTCTTGATCCTGGCGGCGGCTTTGGTGCTGGCCGGCTGCGGGGGCGGCGCCAAGCAGGAGGCCAAGGGCTCCGACGCGGGCAAGTCAAAGTTTCCCGAGAAGTCGGTC
>Ga0209347_1005552_pt1 | contig 11890 bp, 9 predicted proteins | sample AutmiccommuBRH23_FD_187382 | JGI IMG/M metagenome (GOLD analysis project Ga0209347, IMG submission 187382) | Deep subsurface microbial communities from Mt. Terri, Switzerland - Autotrophic microbial communities BRH/23 (SPAdes) (version 2) | ecosystem: Environmental > Aquatic > Deep subsurface >...
CACGCCAGCGATGTTCTCGGCGTCAGCGTAAGTCGCGTCGACGTCGACCGTGCCGCTCAGAGTCGCGTCGAGCACGCGCGAGCGCGGCTTCAGATCCGTATCGACCTGCTTCTGGAACTCCTCGAGGTCGACCCACTTCTTAGCGACCGACGTCTTCACTTGGATGACCGGAATGCCGGCAGGGCTCTCCGGGCCGTCGTTGGTGAGCGGCGGCAGCTTGTCCTTCCCTTCATCCTGGAGAGGACCGGTGACGAAGACGACCGCGACGGCGCCGAGCTCGCGCGCTTTCATCGTCTTGTAGCGCATCGCAGACCAGCGGCTCGGCTTGCGGCCGTCGAACGGCGAAGCCTCGTCGCGCTCCTGTGGCTCGTAGCGCAGCATCAGCGCGACCTTGCCCCTCAGGTCGACGCCCTCGAACTCGCGATAGTTCAACGGGGCGGCATCGATGCCGTAGCCAACGAACGCGATCGGACCGGAGAACGGACCAGGACTCGAGAAACCGAGCGGCGTCCAGTCCTCGGCCGCAAGACCTTCGATCCGATTGTCGTCCCCGCGCGAGACGCCTGTCTTGATCTGCAGCGTCTGACGGTACGACGTGCCGAAGCCGGGCTCGAGCTTCGCGGCGCGGAGCTCGCTTTCGAGATAGTCCGCGGCCTTCTTCAATCCTTCGGTGTTCAGGCCGCGACCTTCCATCTCGTCCGAAGCAAGCGTCCGGACGTGCTTCTCGATCGAAGACGGAGTGTTGGCGGACAGCGGCAGAGCGAGTGCGAGGAGCAGTGCAAGAGTGCGCATGATCGTTCGCGCCTAGCGTATCGCAGGAGCGGCGGCGCAGAGGCGCAGAGGCGCAGAGGCGCAGCCGGCACCATCGCCCCGGCTGGCCAGATACTGAAAAGAAAAAGCCCCGCCGAAGCGGGGCTGTGAATCCTTGCGACGAGTGACTGCGCCACTGCGCCTCTGCGCCTCTGCGGCCAGAGCGCCTCTGCGCTACCACCCCATCACATACGCGAACACGAGCGGAGCGACGATCGAGGCGTCGGATTCGATGATGTGGCTCGGGGTGTCGACACCGAGCTTGCCCCACGTGATCTTCTCGTTCGGAACGGCGCCCGAATACGACCCGTAGCTCGTGGTCGAATCGCTGATCTGGCAGAAGTAGCCCCACAGCGGGACGTTCGTGCGCTGCAGATCCTGGTGGAGCATCGGGACGACGCAGATCGGGAAGTCGCCGGCGATGCCGCCGCCGACCTGGAAGAATCCGATCGACGATTTCTCCGACGTCTTCGTGTACCACTCGGCGAGCTCGATCATGTACTCGATGCCGGTGCGCACGGTGTGAACGTTCTTCACGTCGCCCGAGATGACGTGGCCCGAATACATGTTGCCGAGGGTCGAGTCCTCCCAGCCGGGGACGAACATCGGCAGGTTCTTTTCGGCCGCCGCGATCATCCACGAGTTCTTCGGATCGATCTGATAAGAATCCTTGATCGAACCGTCGCGGAGAATCTCGTACATGAACTCGTGCGGGAAGAGACGCTTGCCCGCCTTGTCCTTCTCGACCCAGTGACGCAGGACCGCGGCCTCGATGCGGCGCATCGCTTCGCCTTCCGGGATGCAGGTGTCGGTGACGCGGTTCATGTGCCGCTCGAGCAGCGCCTGCTCGTCCTGCGCCGTCAGGTACCTGTAGTTCGGCACCCGCTCGTAGTGATCGTGCGCGACGAGGTTGAAGATGTCCTCTTCGAGATTCGCGCCGGTGCAGCTGATCGCCGCGACTTTGTCCTGGCGGATCATCTCGGCGAGCGACAACCCGAGCTCGGCCGTCGACATCGCGCCGGCGAGCGTGACGAGCATCTTCCCGCCCTTGTCGAGGTGTTTGTTGTAGTCCTGCGCCGCCGCCTTCAGAGCGGCCGCATTGAAGTGACGATAGTGGTGATCGATGAACTGCGTAATCGGGCCAGACATGGGTGGGAAAGTAGCACAGGAGGACCGTTGTGCGGTGGCCGGATGCGGGGACGGCTGATGCGGAGATGCGGAGATGCGCAGAGGCGCAGTGGCGCAGTGGCGCAGTGGCGCAGCAAGAAGCCGCCAATCGGTGAAGGGGCAGGGAGGGCGCGTCGCTGCTTTGCTACTGCGCCACTGCGCCACTGCGCCTCTCCGCATCAGCGCGACTGCGCCTCTGCGACCTACTCCCTCCCCAGCATCCCGTGCCGCAGGATCCGCGCGATCTCTTCGACGGCGGCGTCGGTTTCCTTGCCGAAGTGGTCCTTGACGCCGAACAGGATCTCGACGGTGAAGTAGTTGTAGTAGATCCGGGTCGCGAGCATGACGGCCGAGACCGGTGAGAGGCCGGGAGCGAGTCTCCCTTCGAGCTCTTTCCCCATCCCCGTTTTCTTCATGAACGAGTCGAAGCGCTCGGCCATCTGCGAATAGAACTGGCGGACGTGTGTGCCGTCGAACTCGACGACGTCGACGTAGATGAGGGCCACGTACTCGCGGTACTCCTCGATCGTGTCGCGCACCGCGCGGCCGATGTTCTCGAGGTTCTCCGGAAACGATCCGCTGGCGAGCGCACGGTTGAACGGGAACTCCGGCCGCGACATCGCCTCGAAGTAGCGCTCGATCAGCGCGCGGAAGATCGACTCCTTGTCGGGAAAGTGGTGATAGACGTTCCCCTTCGACAGGCCGGCGTCCTCCGCGATGTCGCGCACGCTCGTCGCGCCGTAGCCGCGATGCGAGAACAGCCTGAGCGCGGAGTCGAGGATGAGCTGCCGCGACTTCTCCGACCGTGCTTCCTGCGTCATGCGCGCTGAGTTTAGCTGAGCCGTTTCCGTAGCTCCTCCTTGAGCACCTTCCCGTACGCGCTCCGCGGGAGGGTATCCACCACCACGAATCGCTTCGGCACCTTGTACTTCGAAAGCCGCTCTTCGAGATAGCGCACGAGTTCCGCCTCGTCTGTGCTCGCCACCACAAATGCCACGCCCACCTCGCCCCACGTCTCGTCGGCAACCGCGATGACCGCCGCGTCGGTGACGTCCAGATGCGCGACCAGCGCGGCCTCGATCTCGGCTGGATAGACGTTGACGCCGCCGCTGATGAACATCTCCTTGCGCCGGCCGGCGATGTAGAAAAACCCGTCGTCGTCGCGCCGCGCAAGGTCCCCGGTCTTCAGCCAGCCGTCGGCCGTATACGCCTCCCGCGTCGCCGCCTCGTTGTTCCAGTAGCCCTTCGACACGTGCGGTCCACGGATCCACATCTCGCCGATCTCGCCGTCGCCGAGGGTCTCGCCGTCGGCCCCTGCGAGCTTCACCTCGGTGAAGAGCATCGGCCGGCCGATCGATCCCGGCTTCGCGAAAGACTCCTCCACCGTCATCGTGAAGCAGTTCACCCCCACCTCGGTCATCCCGTAGCCCTGCTTGAAGACGATGCCGCGACGCTGGTAGGCCTCGATGATGAAGTGCGGCAGCGGCGCGCCGCCGGAGATGACCCAGCGGACGTGCGAGAGATCGACGGTCGCGAATTCGGGCGCCTCCATCAGCAGCTTCCAGATCGTCGGCACTCCAAGGGCAACCGTGCAGCGCTCCTGCTCGAACGTTCGCCAGACCTCGGCCGCGTCGAACGTCTTGTGGACGACGACCGTGCCGCCCGCGCAGAAGATCGGAATCATGAACGCCGCGAGACCGCCTGCATGGTAGAGCGGCGTGAAGACCGGCGTGACGTCGTCGTCACGCAGCCCCCAGTTGATCGCCGTGTTGTACCCGTTCCACCAGAGCTGCCGTCGCGGGATCATCACGCCTTTCGGCTTGCCCGTCGTGCCCGAGGTGTAGAGCAGGCAGGCGATCGATTCGGGATCGTGGCGGCCGGGATTGAGGATCGTGGATCGAGGAGTGAGGTTTCCAACGGTCGGCTTCTCGTGGATCGACCTCGACGGAATTCCGGCCTCCCCCGCCACCGCTTCGAACTCCGGCCCGTGAATCAGCAGCCGCATGTCGCAGTCACGAACGATGTGGGTGAGCTCGTGCGCGGTCGAGCGCGTCGACAGCGGGACCACGATGATCCCCGCTCGAATCGCGCCGAAGAAGATCTCGAGAAACTCGATGCAGTTGTATGCGAGCAGGCCGACGCGGTCGCCCGGCGCCACGGCGTGGAGCAGCATCCCGGCAGCAGCGGAGACCCTCGCGTCGAGCTGCGCATACGTGAGACGCTCCCCGCTCTCGACCGAGACGACGGCAAGCTTGCGCGGCGTGACACGCGCCCGTTCGGCTACAAGATCGAGCTCAAACATGCGAGCACTCGTTTCGGATTCTGGATGTGCGGGATGTGTGCGGCCTTCTCGATCACATGGAAGGTGGTGTTCGGAATCGCATCCCGCAGCGCCTCGCCATACTCGCGTGACAGCACACCGTCGTCGGCACCCCAGAGGATCGTCGTCGGCGCAGTGATCTCGTGCAGCCTTGCATCGACGTGCATCGCGTCCGCACCGATGATCCGCTGCAGCGGCGACCCGGCAGCGCGCGCGATCAGTGCGTCGATCGCCCACTCCGGCGGATCGAACGCAGGTCCGTGCACGGCGCGGATGACGGAAAGCGCCTCGTCGCGATTCGTCGCGACGACGAGTGACGAGAACGGACGGCTCAATCCTCCCGCCGACTCGAGCACGAGACGCTTCACCTGCGACGGATGCTCGAATGTGTAGAGCATCGACAGCCAGCCACCGAGGGAGTTGCCGACGAGCGTGATGCCGGGCGTGTCGCCGATGACCCGTTCGAGCTCCGCGAGGAGGAGCGACATCGGGAGAAGTCCCTCGCGCGGCGCGCTCTCGCCGTGGCCGGCCAGGTCAGGGATGATCAGTCGATGCGTCGCAGCCAGCGCCGGCACGATCGTGAACCAGGTGCCCGCCTGGTCGTTGACGCCATGGACGAGAACGACCGGATCACCGTCCGGCTTACCGCCTTCGAACCAGACCGCCCCGCCGGCCTCGTGCCGCACGAGTCCCGCCGCGACGAGCGCGCCTCGGGTCATGCGGACGAAGTCGGCGAGCGATCTAATCTCGATTGTTCGTGGATCTCCCATGTGTCATTCCGAGCCGGCGGAGCGGAGCCGAAGGCGGAGCGCAGCACGGTCGAGGAACCTTCGAGTGCCGAGCGCGTGCCGCCTCGACGCCTCCGATGACCGCACGTTCCCGGCGCTCGAAGCTTCCTCGACCGTCCTCCGCTCGCTGGCGCTCGCTCCGGCGGCTCGGAATGACACACAGGGATACGCAATGATGAAGGAAAAGCGGTTCTCTCTCAGCATGAATGGCTCGATCTAATCTCCAAACAGTCGTTTCTCCCCGCGTGGCATTCTGAACGCAGCGCCGGCCTGGTTGTAGCCGACGCCGGAACCGACCATCACGACCAGGTCTCCCGGTTTGATTTTCTTCTGCGCGAGCGCATCGTGGAAGGCCATCGGGATGCAGGCGGAACCGGTGTAGCCCCACTTGTCCATCACCGTGTGCGTCCGTTCCATCGGCAGGCCGAGCGTTTCCATGACCAGCTCGATCGTCGGCTTGCGGACCTGCGTGAAGACGAGAAAATCGATGTCCTGCAGATCGAAGCCGCCGTTCTTCGCGACGTCGCGGACGACCTGAGGCCATCCCTCGTTGTTGATCTCCGGCGGATAGCGGTCGAGCATCTTCACGACCGTCTTCCCTTCCTTCACCGCCTGCTCATTTGCCGGAGCGACGGTACCGCCGGCCTGGATCAGCCATTTGTCTGCGTAACTGCCGTCGGCACGGAACGCAGCCGAGACGAAGCCCGGCTCAGTTCCCTGCTCGAGAATCGCAGCCCCCGCGCCGTCTCCATAGAAGAAGATCATCGGATCGTTCTCGTCCGCGAGCTTGTGCATCATGTAGACGGAGACGACGAGCACGGTGCGCAACGACGGGTTCGTCGCCATCAGCCCCGCGGCATTCGCGAGTGCGGTCGGGAATGACGCGCACGCGCAACCGACGTCGAACGTGCCCGCGTTCTTCGCGCCGAGCTTCGCCTGCAGCACGACCGACGTCGCGGGCGTGATGTAGTCGGGAGAGTCCGTCCCGAGAATGATGAGATCGATCTCGTCCGGCTTCTTCCCCGCGCGCTCGAGCGCCTGCTGCGAAGCCCGCAGCGCGAGATCCGAGGTCGACCAGTCGTCCGGCGCGTACCAGCGTGTCCGGATGCCGCTCGACGCTTCCATCTTGTCGACGAACTCCGGCAGCGTCGCGCCGAAGCGCTCGCGAAGCCGGTCGTTGGAGACTTCGATTTCAGGAACGTAGATGCCGGTGGCAACGATGTTCGCCGGCATCGGTCTAGGTCCCCATCACCAGGCCGCCGTCGACCGACAGCACGGTGCCGTGGACGAACTTCGCCGCATCGGAGGCGAGCCAGACGTACGCGTTCGCGATGTCGAGCGGTTCGCCGAGCTTCGCGAGCGGCGTCTTCGCACACATCGTGTCGAGCACCTTCTGCGGCATCGCCTTGACCATGTCGGTCGCGATGAACCCCGGTGCGACGCAGTTCACGCGGATGTTGAACTTGCCGAGCTCCCGCGCCCACGTCTTCGTGAAGCTGATCACGCCGGCTTTCGTCGCGGCGTAATTCGTCTGACCGAAGTTTCCGTAGAGACCGACGATCGACGAGGCGTTGAGCACCACGCCGCCGCCGTTGCGGATCATGTGCGGAACGACTGCGCGCGTGCAGGCGAACACGCCTTTGAGGTTGACGTTGATGACGGCGTCGAACGTCGCGTCGTCCATCATCGCGACGACCTCGCCATCTTTCCACTTCACGAGCTGCGAGTCGCGGACGATACCCGCGTTATTGACGATGACGTCGATCCGCCCATGCTCGGCGATGACCGCCTCGGCAGCGCGATTCACGACGTCCGTCTTCGTGACGTCGACTTCCGGCAGGTCCCAGCTGATGACCGTGGCGCCTTCGCTGCGAAACGCGTCGACGGTCGCACGGCCGATGCCGGCCGCACCGCCCGTGACGATGACGACTTTGTCCTTGAGATTGAGATTCACGAGGGTCTCCTCAGGCGGCGGGCCGTACGTCCGGCCCGCCGCTGTGTGATGAGGCGGGAAGTCAGAAGAGCCAGCGGACGCCGAGCTGGTACTCGCGCGCCGGCAGCGTCGCGTTGAACTGACCGAAACGCGGGTTCGCGACGTACGGCAGGTTCGGGTTCGCCGCGGTCGGACCGCTGAGGTACTCACCCGAGACGACCGACTGCACGTCGTAGTTCGTCTGGTTGGTCAGGTTGAACGCTTCGGCGATCGCCTCGAGACGTCCGATGCCGACGTTGAAGCCCTTGGTGAGTCGGAGCGAGAGCTGCTGGAAGCTCGGTCCTTCCTCGTCGTTGCGGCCGATGCCGGGCGCGCGATCCGAGTTCATGCCGTCGCCGTTCCAGTCGTAGCCGAGACGGCGCGTCCACGGCTGTCCCGAACCGTACTCGTAGATCGGCGCGACTGCGAAGTCCCACGGGAGGTGGAACACGCCGCTGAGCACGATGCGGTAGTCCTCGTGGCCGCGCGCGTAACCCCACTCCCCTTCCGGATCGGCGGGATCGTTCGGATAGCCGGTCGTGAAGTCGGGGCTGAAGTCGTCGCTCAGGTTCTTCTTGTCGGCGAACGTGACCGAAGCGGTGATCAGGTCCTGCTTACGGATGCTGCCGTTGAGGCTGAGAACGAGCGCCTTGTACTCCGAGTGGCCGGCGTTCGTGTACATGTTGACGTTGTTGTACGCGGCGTACGGACGCGTGCGCGTTGCATTGCCGGTCCAGTTGACGTCGCGGATGAAGATCTCGTCATCACCCTCGACATAGATCGCCTCGGTGTCGAGGTAGAGCCGCGACGACCCGAGCTTCATCGTGTAGCCGAGCGACGCCTGGATCGTCTCGGGATTGTGATAATCCGGCGAGAGCAGATTGATCGACGGCTTCGACGGGATACCGGTCGTCGTCGGATTGTTCGGATCGAGCGCGAACTGCGGGAACCCGAGGAGCGCGCCGTTGATGCGCGTGTAGGTCACACGGCCGGTCTGCCCGTTCGCCTGGAGCTCGGTCAGCGCCGGAACCAGCAGCATGCGGCCCGTGAACTTCCCGGCGCCGCCGCGCAGCACGTTGGTGCCGTCGCCGCGGAGGTCGTAGCTGAACGAGAAGCGCGGCTGGATGTTGTCCGTGTCGGCCTCGCGCGCCTCCGGAATCAGCGGATGCGTGAAGCCTTCGTTGTTGCCGTTCGTGTCGAGGTCGTAGCGGACGCCGAAGCTGACCATCAGGTTCGAGGTCGGACGCCAGGAGTCTTCGGCGAACAGGCCGTAGACGTTCGTATCGGTGGTGACGTCGGACGAGCCGACACCGTACGCATAGGCGAGCGGCAGCGAACGGTCGCCGGTCAGATAGATGAACAGACCGGTCGCGTACGTGTCGAGAACGAAGCGCTCTTCGATGTACTGAAACGACGCGCCCACCTTCAGGTCGTGCGAGCCGCTCTTCGTGGCGAGATGGTGATGGAAGGTGTCGCGAATCTCGAACGTCGAGCCGTCGCCGAGCAGGTCGCCGAGGATGTTGCCGCCGGTCTGCAGCGTGTTGCCGCTGAAGAACCACTCGGCCACGCCGTCGGAGTTGGTCGGCTCGAAGAAGCGCCGCTTGCCGTACTGCGCGCGCGCTTCGTTCGAAGAGTTCGAGCCGACTGCCCAGTTGTGCTCGAAGGTCGTGTTCCAGTTCTTCCGCTCGAGCTTCTGGCCGTACGACTCGTCGGCAGCCCCGCCGACGCGGAAGTTCTTCAGCTCGTAATCCTCGTGGACGACCTTCACGCCGCCCGTCATCTGCGAGTTGAAATTCAGGTCGACGCTGCCGAAGAGAAGCGTCTGATCGAACGGACGATCGATCGGCGTGCCGGTCGCTGCGCCGCCGTAGAACAGCGTGATGTTGTCCTCGTTGATCATCTCGAGCGAGGCAAAGTAGAACGCCTTGTCGCGGACGATCGGGCCGCCGACGGTGAAGCCCGTCTGCCGGCGCGCGTAATCGTCGTTCTTCGTCGTCTCGAGTTCGCCCTGCGTCTGCAGCGCTGCGTCGCGGAAGAATCCGAGGACGCTGCCATGGGTCTCGTTGGTACCGGACTTCGTGACGACCGACAGCGCGCCGCCGGCCGATCCGCCGATCTCCGTGTCGAAACGGTTCGCGATGACACGGAACTCGCGCACGGCATCCTGGCTGAAGCGCGCACGGGAGAGACCGTTGACCTGGTCGGTCAGGTCGACGCCGTCGACGAAGATCGTCGCGTTCGAGGCGTTGCCGCCGGCGCCGATGACCGGTCCGCCCTGGATGAAGCGGAACGAACCGCGCTCGCGCTGCACGCCGGGAGCGATGAAGGCGAGACGCTCGAACTCGCGTCCCTGCACCGGCAGTGCGGCGATCTGCTCGGGGAGGATGTTCGTCGACGAGTCCGTCTTATGGACATCGACGATCGGAGCCTCGGCCGTGACCGTGATCGTCTCGCTGGCCGCGGCCTGCATCACCGCGCTCAGTTTCGCTTCCTGTCCGACGCGGAGCACGAGCTTCTGCGCCGCGATCGGCGCGAAGCCTTCGAGCGCGAACGTCACCTCGTAGTTGCCCGGCGCCAGAGCCGGGAAGCGCGCGCTGCCCGAGATGTCGGTCACGCCGAACGTCTCGAAACCGGTCTCCGGACGGGAGACGGTGACGGTCACCCCCGGGAGCGGCGCTTTGGATTGATCGAGTGCGACCGTTTCAATCGACCCTTTGTCGATCTGAGAGAAAGCGGGCACGGCCATGAAGGCCAGGAGACAGAGCAGGGCGAGCCAACGTCGGGTCATTCATCCTCCGGATTACCGGCCGACCGGTCGGTTTGTGCGATGCGCGAGTTTAGAAGTGCAACGAAACTGTGTCAAGGCGCGATAATGGGCGGTCCCATGACCCCCAAAGAGCTGCGGACCCGCCGTCTCGATATCGGGATGTCCACGCAGGAACTCGCCGCGGCGCTCGGGCTGACGACCTTCGAGCTCGAGGAGATGGAGACCGGACAGAGCCCTCTTCCCCCCGAGGCGTTCCTCCGCACGGCTCTCGAACAGATCGAGGCCGCCGCGCGGACGGATCGAGTTCGCGACTGCCTGGTCGTTGAAGACGATGAAGCGGTACGCACGCTGTTCGTCCGAGCGCTGCGTGCCGAGGGACTGACGGTGGATGAGGCTGCCGACGGTCTCGCGGCGATCGACGCGACGGCCACCCGCGACTATCGCCTGCTGCTGCTCGATCTCAAGCTGCCGAAGTTCAGCGGAGCCGAAGTCCTCACCCGCGTGCTCATGAAGCCGAAGCCCCCCGCGAACGTGATCATCATCTCGGCCGCCGGATCGGGCGACGTACGCGAGGTCGCACACCATCGCGCAGTGCACGCTGTGATGCGGAAGGCATTCGCGATTTCGCACGCCGAGGTGGTCTTCCCGGCGCTCGCACAGCTCGTCAGGTCGTAGCGGCCGACGGAGCAGGATAGGACCTATAGGACCAATAGGACGAATAGGACCTATAGGACCGATAGGACCGGGGCCCTGCCCGCCGTGACGAGAAGCAGAGCCATGGGTTCATCGACGTGTCTTTCTCCGTCCTATAGGTCCTATTCGTCCTATGAGTCCTATAGGTCCTATCGTCGAACGCCACGAACTCGCGAACCTCGCGGAACCTCCTCCGTCCACGTCCCCGCGATACACTCGCACTTTCGACAAAGGAGCCTGCATGTTCAAACGACTCGCGAACGTCATCCGCGGATTCTTCGGGCTGTTCGTCTCCGGGGTGGAGAAGCGCAATCCGGAAGCGCTGCTCGAGGTGGAGAAGGAGAATCTCCGCAAGCAGATCGCCAACTACAACCAGGGACTCGCCGCGCACGCGGGGCTGTCCGAACGGCTGATGACGCAGGTCCGCAAGCTCGAAGGCGAAGAGCGCGAACTGCGCGCGAAGGCCGCGGCGAACCTCCAGGCCGGCAATCGCGAAGCCGCGGGGAACTACGCGTTGCGCCTCCAGACCGTACAGCGCGAGCTCACCGAGAATCGCACGCAGCTCGAGCAGGCCGAGACGACGTACAAGGAACTGATCCGCGCACGCGACGTCTCGATCAAGGCCGCACAGGCGAAGATCGAAGCGCTCCGCACCTCGCTCGACGATCTCAAGATCAAGAAGGCGACGGCCGAGCTCACCGAAATGGCCTCCGGGATGATCACCTCGATCGGAGGTTCGGGCGATACGCTCGACCGGCTGCACAAGATGGTCGAAGAAGAGCGCGAGCTCGCCGGCGGCCGCGCGCGCGTCGCACGCGACACGCTGAGCACGGCCGACTTCGCGATGCAGGAAGTCGAGCAGAAGGCACTCGCCGAACAGGCTCTCGCCGACTTCGCCGCGCGTGAAGGACTCACGATCGAGTCGAGCTCGACGACCGCTTCCACATCCTCACCCCCGGCAAGCGCGTGCTCGACCTGGGCGCCGCCCCCGGCGGCTGGACCCAGGTCGCGGTCGCACGCTGCGGCGCGAGGAGCCGCGTCGTCGCCGTCGACATCCAGGCGATGGACGCGGTCGACGGTGCGGCGGTGCTGCAGCTCGACGCCACCCTGCCGGCCGCCGAGCCGGTCATCGCCGACGCGCTCGGTGGTGCCGCCGACATCGTGCTCAGCGACATGGCGCCCTCGACCATCGGCCATGCCGCGACCGACAAGATCCGCATCCTCGGCATGGCGGAGGCGGCCTACGACCTCGGCCGGGTCTTCCTGGCCCCAGGCGGCACCTTCGTCTGCAAGCTGTTCCAGGGCGGCGCGCACGCCTCGCTGCTGAACATGCTGAAGCGCGATTTCGCCCAGGTGCGCCACGCCAAGCCGCC
>Ga0209347_1005553_pt1 | contig 11889 bp, 10 predicted proteins | sample AutmiccommuBRH23_FD_187382 | JGI IMG/M metagenome (GOLD analysis project Ga0209347, IMG submission 187382) | Deep subsurface microbial communities from Mt. Terri, Switzerland - Autotrophic microbial communities BRH/23 (SPAdes) (version 2) | ecosystem: Environmental > Aquatic > Deep subsurface >...
GCGGGTCCAGACTCTACTGGCGCGTCGGTGGCCAATGGCGCTGCCCAGAATTTCGGCCGTCGACGAAATTCTGATGTGCCCGCCCCCCCTTGGCGGGCACATAGCGTGCCCACCGGGGCGGACACCTCAGAATTTGGCACCGTCCGGGTTGGCGGCACCCCCCTTGCCCTGCGGCTTGCGCCTTCGGGCAACCGACGCGGTCGGCTTGCCACTGGCAAGCCGCCTGATCGCGCCGGGAAGAGTCCCCCGATCCCGCTTGCGGCTGGAACGGCGGGGCGCATACTGGCGTTGGGCTAAGCCAAGCCCCGGAGGTGCCTGTTGAGACATCGGTTCGAACGCCTGTGGCAAAAGCTCTCGGCCTCCTCTGCCCCGACAGAGCTGCCGCCGGAATTGACGGAGCGGCCGCTGCCGGTGATCTGGCTGCTGGGCAAGACCGGCGCCGGCAAGTCCACGCTGGTGCGGGCGCTGACCGGCCTGCCCGAGGTTGTTGTGGGCAATGGTTTTGAGCCCTGCACCCGGGCCTCGGTGCAGTTCGATTTCCCGCAGGACCGGGCCCTGATGCGCTTCCTCGACACGCGCGGGCTCGGCGAGGCGGGTTATGATCCGGCCGAGGATCTGGCGCTGTGCCAAAAGGCCTCACACCTGATCCTCGTGGTGGCGCGGCTCGATGACCCCGTGCAGGGCGAGGTGGCCGATGTGTTGGCGACGCTGCGCCGCCGTCAGGGCAAGCTGCGGGCACTGGTGGTGCATACCGGCGCCGACCTGCTGGGGGATGCGCAGGAACGCTTCCGCGCCCGCAGCCGCACGCAAGCCTTGTTCGACAAGGCCGCGGGGGCGCCGCTGAAGCAGGTGGAGCTGTCGCTGCCAAAGGTGGACCCGATCCCGGCCGAGGCGGTGCAGCCGCTTACCGCCCTGCTGGACGAGATGATGCCGGAAGTGGCGCTGGCTCTCGCGCGCGAGGAATACCGGGCGGGTGAGCCGGCGCGGTGGGCCGCGAACCGGGCCGAGGTGCTGTGGTATGCGGGCGCTGCTGGCACCGCCGATGTGGCGCCTGTGGTGGGCGCCGTTGCCGTGCCCGGCGTGCAGGCGGCGATGCTGCGGGCGCTGGCGGCGCGCTATGGCGTGGAATGGACCCGGGCGCGCTTTTATGAATTCGCGGCGGCGCTTGGCACCGGCGCTGCGCTGCGCTTTGGCGCCAGTTACGGCATCCGGCAGCTGGCCAAGCTGATCCCGGTCTTTGGCCAGACGGCGGGGGCGGCGGCTGCCGGGACGATGAGCTTTGCCGCCACCTATGCGCTCGGCCGCGCCGCCGCCGCCTATCTGCACGCCATCAGCGAGGGGCAGGCGGTCACGCCGGGGGACATCCGCAGCCTCTACAAGGGCGCGCTGGCACAGGGCCGCCATGACGCTTCCTGACCGGATCCGCCGCGCGCTGCTGCGATGGGACCGGCTGCTGGTGATCGCCAGCGTCGCGCTGCCCATCGCCGTGACCAGCCTGCTGGGGTTCCTGTGGCTGGGCCAGCAGGGCTACCTTCTGTATTTCATCGGCGTCGCGGGCCTGTTCGGCGGCACCGTCACGCTGCTGAGGTGGCTGGCGCGCCGCCGCCGCCGTGCGCCGGTGACGGTGGGCGACCTCGCCGCCGACATGGCCGTCAGCGCCAATCCCGACTGGCTGCCGCAAGAGGCCGCCGCCTTCGACCGCGCCCGTCGCAAGATCGAGGCGACCACCGCCAGCGCCCAACCGTGGGAGGCGCTGCCGGACGTTGCGCTTGGCATCGTCGATGAGGTCGCGAAGGGCTTTGGCAGCCGCACCGCGCTCGACTTCACCCTGCCCGAGGCGCTGCTGCTGATCGAGCGCAGCGTGACGCGCTACCGCGCCCGGCTGCGCGCCCATGTGCCCTTTGCCGACACGGTATCCTTGCAGACGCTGCACTGGCTGTGGCGCAACCGGGGCAACCTGTCGACAGTGTCCAAGGCGGGCTGGTATGGCTACCGGGCGCTGCGGGTGATGCTCAATCCGGCGGTCGGTATCGCCCGCGAGGTGGAGCTGATCGTGGCGGGCGGCAATTCCGACTGGCTGAGCGACCAGATGATGGGGGTGCTGCAGGCGATCTTGCTGGAGGAGGTCGCCTATTCGGCGGTGGAGCTGTATTCGGGCCGCCTGCGCTTCTCGGATGCCGAGCTGCTGGCGATAGAGCTGGAGCAGACAGAGGCGGACACGGCCCGCATGGCCGAGGCGGATACTCCGCTGCGGGTGGTGTTCGTCGGCCAGATCAGCGCCGGGAAGTCGACGCTGATCAACGCGCTGCTGGGGGCGGACCGGGCCGAGACCGACATGGCGCCAACCACACCGGGGCTGGTGACCTATGAGGCGGAAATCGGCGGGATGCCCTGCCACTGGATCGACAGCCAAGGGGCCGACGGGTCGGCTGGGAGCGTCGAGGCGCTGCTGGCCGAACTGCGCGAGGCGGACCTGATCGTCTGGGTGCTGCGCGCCAACCGCCCCGGCCGCGCCGCAGACCTGGCGCTGCTGGAACGGTTCGAGGCGAGCTTTGCCGCCGAACCGGCGCGGCGGCGGCCCGAGGTCATCGCTGTCGCCAGTTGCATCGACCAGCTGGCACCGGGCTGGCCCTATCCGGAAAACCGGCTGCCAGCCGAGGTGCAGCAGGTCTTTGCCGGGGCCGTCGCCGCCATCGCGGGCGACATGGGCGGCCTGAAGCCGCTGCCGGTCTGCGCAGTAAGCCCCGAGTGGAATATCGAGCCGTTGCGGGCCGAGATGGAGGCCGGCCTTGGCCATGCGCTGCTGGTGCAGCGCAACCGCCGGCGGATGGCGGCGGGACGGGGCGGGCGCAGTGTGAAGGAGGCGGCGCGCAGCACCCGCGGCGTATTGCAGGGTGCGGGCCGGATCGGCAGCAGGCTGGCGCGGCGGGCCTTCACCAGCAGCAAGACGCCGCCGGAGTAGCTCAGGCCGCCATCGGTTCCGGCGCACGCCGTTCGATCAGCATCAGCCCCACGCCCGACAGCACCAGCGCGCCGCCGATCAGCTGCGCGGGCGACAGCGCCTCGCCCAGGAACAGCACCCCGCCCAGAACCGAGAACACCGGCAGCAACAGCAGGAAGGGTGCGACCCGCCCCACCTCATGCCGCACCAGCAGCGAGTTCCACAGGTAATAGCCAAGCGCCGTCATGATCAGGCCCAGATAGGCGACGGCGGCCCAGACATCGGGCCCGGCCCCGGCGATGGCAGCGGCCTGCCCGGTTTCGAACAGCAGCGAGGCGAGGAACAGCTGCGGCGTTGCCAGCACCGCGACCCAGGCGGTGATCTCGCGCCCGCTGATCCCGCGCAGCTTGCGGATCATCACCTGGCCAAGCGCCCAGGAAAACGCGCCGCCCATCATCATCGCCAGCGCCGCCCAGGCCCCGCCAAAGCGGATATTGCCGGCGATGAACGCGACCCCGGCAAAGGCCAGCGCGATCCCGGCCCAGTGCCGGGGCTTTGGCCTCTCTCCCAGCAGCAGCGCGCCAAGCAGCACCAGGAACGGCACCTCCAGCTGGATCACCAGCGCGGCGATGCCGGCAGACAGCCGATGCACACCACTGAAGGTCAGGCTGTACTGGATGGTGGCGCCGATCAGCGACACCGCCAGCAGCCAGGGCAGGTTGCCCCGTCCCGGGCTGCGCAGGAACATCGCCATCACCGCCGCCGTCACCGTAAAGCGGAAGGCTTGCAGCAGGATCGGCGGGAAATGCCCGGTCGCGCCCTTGGCGACGACAAAGCCCATCCCCCAGATCAGCGCCACCAGCACCGCGCGGGCGATGTCGGCGGCGGGAAGGCGGGTCATGCCTCCTCAATCTCCACTGCGACCACGGCCACGCAATCGCCGGGCTTCACCAGCCCCGGGAAATGCCGGGCGGTGAACAGGCCACCCCGGCTGGTGCACAGCTCTCGTGGCGGCAGGCCGGTGCGCCCCGTCGGCCAGATCCGGGCAATCGGCTGGCCAGCCTCGACCCGGTCGCCCAGATCGGCGAGGAACTGGATCAGCCCCGCATCCTCGGCAAAGGTGAAGCAATCGGCATCGGGCATGTCGAGCCATTGGGTGGGCTGCGGCGCGACCTCGCCCTGCATCACCCCGGCGGCGATCAGCAGGTTGCGCGCGCCGCGGATGGCGATGGTGGCGGTGCGCCCGCAGGCGGTGCCGCCGCCGCCAAGTTCCGTGGTCACGAACAGCTTGCCCATCTCCTCGGCGGCGGTGTCGTACATGCCCACCGCGTCAATCTCCAGCATCTTCACACTGTAGGGCGCGCCGAAGGCCCGCACCAGATCGAAGGCGCGGTCCTGCTGCATCTTGTCGGCCAGCACATGCGCGGCGCAGAAGGGCAGGAAATCCAGCGTCTTGCCGCCCGAATGGAAATCCAGCACCACATCGGCCATCGGCAGCAGCACGCGCTGGAAGTAGTCGGCGATCTTCTCGGTCACCGTGCCGTCGGGCCGCCCCGGAAAGCTGCGGTTCAGGTTGCCCCGGTCGATGGGCGAGGTGCGGGTGCCAGCCCCGAACGCCGGCTGGTTCATCGCCGGGATGATGATGACCCGGCCCGTCACCTCCTCGGGGCGCAGGCTGTGCGCGAGATCGAAGAGCGCAATCGGCCCTTCATACTCATCGCCATGATTGCCCCCGGTCAACAGCGCCGTCGGCCCGACGCCATTGCGCACCACCGTCACCGGGATCATCACCGAGCCCCAGGCCGCATCGTCGCGGCTATAGGGCAGGCGGAGGAAGCCGTGGCTCACCCCCTCCGCATCGAAATCCACCGTCGCCGAAATCGGCGACGGGCGCACCATCTGCTGCAGCATCGGATCAGTCCTTCACGAACAGCTTGCGCGGGACATTGGCAAAGCACTCGACCCCGGTTTCGGTGATCAGGATGCTTTCGGTGATTTCCAGCCCCATGTTTTCCAGCCACAGGCCGGTCATGAAGTGGAAGGTCATCCCCGGTTGCAGCACCGTCTTGTCGCCCGGCCGCAGGCTCATGGTGCGTTCGCCCCAGTCGGGCGGATAGCTGAGCCCAATGCCATAGCCGGTGCGGTTGTCCTTGAGGATGCCGTATTTCGCCAGCACAGCGAAGAAGGCATTGGCGATGTCCTCGCAGGTATTCCCCGGTTTGGCGGCGGCAAGGCCGGCCTCCATCCCCTCCAGCGTGGCCTTTTCGGCATCGAGGAAGGCCTGCGTCGGCTTGCCCAGGAACACGGTGCGCGACAGCGGCACATGGTAGCGGTTGTAGCAGCCGGCGATTTCAAAGAACGTGCCCATGCCGCTTTGCATCGGCTTGTCATCCCAGGTCAGGTGCGGGGCAGAGGCATCGCGGCCCGAGGGCAGCAGCGGCACGATGGCGGGATAGTCGCCGCCGATCCCATCGACGCCGCGGGTGCCCGCATCGTAGATTTCCGCCACCAGATCGCATTTGCGCATCCCCACCTCGACCTTGTCGAAGATCCGCTGGTGCATCGCCTCCACGATGCGGGCGGCGTTGCGCATATAGGCGATTTCCTGCGGCGACTTCACCGCCCGCTGCCAGTTCACCAGCGCGGTGCAGTCGCTGAAGCGCGCATTCGGCAGCCCCTTCACAAGGGCGGCAAAGGCGGCGGCGGTGAACCAGTAATTGTCCATCTCCACCCCGATGCGCAGCTTGCCCCAGCCGCGATCCGTCAGGATCTGGCTCAGCAGGTCCATCGGGTGGCGTTCGGTGCTTTGCACGTAGTGGTCGGGGTAGCCGACGATGTTGTCGTGCTTCAGGTAGGCCGTCAGCTTCGCGCCATTGGCATCCTGACCGCGGCCATACCACACCGGCTCGCCCGTCGGCGGCACCACCACGCATTGATGCACGTAGAAGGACCAGCCGTCATAGCCGGTCAGCCAGTTCATGTTGGACGGGTCGGTGACGATCAGCAGATCGACGCCCTTTGCCGCCATAGCCGCGCGGGTCTTGTCCAGCCGCGCGGCATATTCCGCCCGGTCGAACTTCAACGCAACCTCACCCATCTTCGTCTCCTTTGGGGCACTTCGCCCGGTTCAAACCTTGAAACTCAAACCTTGAAAATCTGGCCCGCCCCGGCCGCACGGGCGCGGGTCAGCGCCAGTGCCGCGATGGCGGTATCCTGAATGCCGGTGCCGGTGAGGTCGGCGAGGGTGATGTCGCCCGCGCTGAGGCGCCCCGGCACCAGCCCCGCCACGACCTGCCCCAGCTCGGGGTAGCCCGCCCCCGCCTGCGCAAGGCCGGCTGCGATGGCATGGTGCAACTCCCCCAGCCGCTCTGTCTGGGAAAGCCGGTCCGCGACATAGCGGGCGCGGGCGATCAGCGCGGGGTCAATCTCGTTCTTGTGCTCGGCGTCCGAGCCCATCGTGGTCACATGCTGGCCGGCGGTCACGGCGCCCGAGGGCAGGATCGGCGCCGTCGCGGGCGTCGTGGTCACGACCACATCCGCGCCCGCCACCGCCTCCTCGACCGTTGCGGCCACCACCACCTGGAATCCAAGATCCAGCCGCGCCGCAAGGGCCGCCGCCTTCGCCCGGTCCCGCGCCCAGATCCGCGCGCCGGTCAGCGGCCGCACCAGCGCCAGCGCCCGCAGCTGCATTTCCGCCTGCATCCCGGCGCCAAGGACGGCCGCCGTCTGCGCATCCACCCGTGCCAGATGCTTCGCCGCCACCGCCCCCGCCGCGGCGGTGCGCACATCGGTCAGATAGCCATTGTCCAGCAGCAGCGCCTGCACGAGGCCGGTGCGCGCCGACAGCACCACCATCATGCCATTGGTCGAGGGCAGCCCAAGCGCTGGGTTGCCGAAGAAACCGGGGCTGATCTTGATGGCGAAACTGTCGATGCCCGGCACATAGGCGGTCTTCACATCCACCTCGCCCCGATGCTCGGGGATATCCAGCCGCAGGATCGGCGGCATTGCCACCGCCTGCGTCGCCAGCGCGGCAAAGGCGCTTTCGATGCAATCGACCGCCTCCAGATCCAGCGGCACCAGCGCGCGCAGATCGGTCTCGGTCAGGATCGTGATTGGCTCTCTCATTGCGGCTCCACGGCGTTGGCCCCGTTAATCACCCGCAGATGCAGGTCCATGTCCACATTGCCGCCCGACAGGATGACCGCCACCGGGCCCGTTGCGGTGACCTTGCCCGCAAGGATCGCGCCGATACCCACCGCCGCCCCGCCCTCGATCACCTGCCGCGCGTGGCGATAGGCGTGGCGCATCCCGGCGGCGATTTCCACTTCGGTCAGCAGCACCACATCGTCCAGCAGCGCGGCGCACATGGGATAGGTCAGCCGGTTCTGCAGCCCGATGCCGCCGCCGAGCGAATCCGCAAGGCTCGCCTCCTCGGCCACCTCCACCGGGCACCCCCCGGCAAGACTGGCCGCCATTGCCGCGCCGCGCTCCATCGTGATCCCGATCACCCGGACCTCGGGGCGCAGGCCCTTGACTGCCGCCGCCACGCCAGCCGCCAGCCCGCCGCCCGACAGCGGCACAAGCACCGTCGCCAGATCCGGCAGGTCCTGCACGATCTCCAGCCCCAGCGTTCCTTGCCCGGCGATCACGGCGGCATCGTCGAAGGGCGGCACCTCGGCCAGCCCCTCCTCGGCCACCGCACGCGCGACTTCGATCATCGCCTGATCCTGACTGTCGCCCACAATCCGCACCTCTGCCCCCAGATCGCGGATCGCGGCGATTTTGTTGGCCGGCACCAGCCGCGACAGGCACACGACCGCCCGCACCCCCTGCGCCCGCGCCGCATGGGCCAGCGCCCGCCCGTGATTGCCGGTGGAGGCGGTGACGACCCCGAGCGCCAGCGCCTCGGCCGGCAGCGACAGCAGCGCATTGGTCGCGCCGCGCAGCTTGAAGGCGCCGGTGGCCTGCAGATGCTCCAGCTTCAGCCAGACCGGCACCCCCAGCAGCGCCGACAGATGCGGGTCAGGCTCCATCGGCGTCCGCCGCAGATGCGGGGCGATGCGCAGGGCGGCGGCGCGGATGTCGTCCAGCGTCACCGGCAGGGCTGCGGGCGTCACAGCGCGCCCATCGGCAGGGTCATCAGATGCCCCGGTCCGCCGCCCGCGATCCTGCAGAGCCGCAGCACGTTCCAGGCTGCGGCGTGGTTGGAGCTGAGCACCGGCACCCCCGTCGCTGCCTCCAGCCGGTCGATGATCCCGGCGGCGCGCACGGCGGTGCAGGACACGAACAGCGCCTCCGACCCCGGGGCCACGGCGGCGCGGGCGAACTCCACGAGTTCATCGAGCGCGATGCGCGCCATCTCGCGGTCATCCTCCAGCTCGAGGCAGGTGAAGCGGTCGACGGTGAAGCCCTGGGCCTCGAAATGCCGGGCCATCGGGGTCGAGGTTTCCACGCTATAGGGCGTCAGCACCGAAATCCGCCGCGCCGACATCGCGCGCAGCCCGGCAATCGCCGCGGCAATCGGCGTGACCACGGGCACGCCCGGTTTCGCCGCCTGGACCGCGCGTTCGACATTGGCATCGCCGATCACGACAGAGGCAGAGGTGCAGCCGAACACCACCGCATCCAGCGCCTCGCCCGGCAGGATCAGCTCTGCCGCCGCGGTCAGCCCCGGCTCCATCGCCGCCAGCGTCGCGGGCGTCACCGGGTTGGCATAGGGGATGCGGTTCACATGCACCGCGATGCCGGCGGGGGCCAGCACCCGGGCGAAATCCGGCTCGATGCTGTGGTCGGTCGCCAGCGCGATCAGCCCGATGCGGTGTGGCATGGGGCGCGGGTCAAGCCGCGGGGCGCGGCCGGCCTTCAGAATCTCGATGCTCATCGGCTTGCCCTTCGTCCATAACGCGCTTCCAGCAGGCTGATCAGCGCCACGGAAATCAGGCTGATCACCAGGAAGAAGACGCCCACCATCGTCATCGGCTCCACATAGCGATAGCTGCTGTTCGCCACCGATTTCGCCTGATTCATCAGCTCCAGCACGGTGATTGCCGACAGCAGCGGCGTTTCCTTGAACATGGCGATCAGATAGTTCGCCAGCGCCGGGATCATCGGCGGCACCGCCTGCGGCAGCACCACATGCAGCCATGTCTGGCGGATGGTCAGGTTCGTGGCCCGCGCCGCCTCCCATTGCCCGCGCGGCACCGCCTCGATCCCGCCGCGATAGACCTCGGCGGTATAGGTGGCGTAATGCAGGCCGATGCCGATCACCCCCGCCACCAGCGCCGGAAGGCGGATGCCGATATCGGGCAGCACGTAGAAGATCACGTAAAGCTGCACCAGCAGCGGTGTGCCACGGATGAACTGCACCAGGAACGAGGTGCCCTGCGCCAGCGGCTTGATGCTGGACCGGCGCAGCACCGCGAAGACCAGCCCCAGCACCGCGGCGACGATGGCGCCCAGAACCGTGACCAGCAGGGTGATCTTCAGCCCCTGCAGCAGCGTGGGCATGATCTGCCAGACGAAGGCCCAGTCCCAGGTCATGTGCGCACCCCGTCCAGCCCGCGCGTCACGCGGCGTTCCAGCCAGCGCATCCCGGCGCCGATCAGCAGCGACATGGCGAAGTAGAGCACAAGGATGGTGGCGAAGGGGATCAGCGTCGATCCGGTCTGCGCCCGCACCACCTGCGCCTGGAAGGTCATGTCGGACAGCGAGATCAACGAGACCACGGCGGTGCCCTTCAAGAGCTCGATCGCGTTGTTGCCGAAGGTCGGCAGCATCAGCGGCAAGGCTTGCGGCAAGATCACATGGCGCATCCGCTGGAAGCGGGAAAGGTTGACGGCGATACACGCCTCAAACTGGTCGCGCGGCACCGACAGCACCGCGCCGCGCACCACCTCGGCCCCGTAGGCCCCGACGTTGAGGCCAAGCGCCAGCACCCCCGCCTGCAGGGGGCTGAGGCCGACGCCGGCGAAGGGCAGCACGAAATACACCCAGAACAGCTGCACGAAGATCGAGGTGCCGCGGAAGAACTCCACATAGGCCCGCGCCAGCCAGCGCAGCGGCGCGAAGGGCGCCAGCCGCGCCAGCCCGGCGGTGAAGGCCATCACCAGCGCCAGCGCCGTGCCCATCACCGTCAGCTTCGCCGTCACCAGCGCGCCTTGCAAGATCAGCCCGATATATCCCGACCAGTCGCCCATGCCCCGCCTATTCCGTTAGAGGTCCCGCGCAGGCCACCCGGCCCGTGCGGGGAAGCTGATTACCCGCCGCAGAGCTCGGCACGCGAGGTGGACATGGCCGCCGCGGCAGAGAAGCCGTAGGGCTCGACAATCGCCGCGAACTCGCCCGACTCCTTCATCGCCGCCAGTTCCACGTCAAAGGCATCGCGCAGCGCCTCGTCGCCCTTGCGGAAGGCGGCGCCGTCGCAATAGACCGGCGCGCCCACGACCGGGGCGAACATCTCGACGCTGTCATCGCCCGACTTGGCGATGAGGTCGGAGATCGACAGGACCGGCAGCGAATAGACGTCAAGCCGCCCGTCCTGCAGCATCTTCAGCCCCGATTGCCCGTCCGGCACCACGATCACCCGGTCCCGCGGCACGCCGGCTTCCAGCGCCAGCTTCTCTTCGGTGCCGCCGCCCGGCGCGCCGATGGTCGCCTCGGGATCGGCGGCGATATCTTCATAGGAGGCAAAGCCCTTGGGGTTGCCGGCGGGCAGCAGGAAGGCCTCGGCATCGCACAGCACCGGCTCGGAATAGGCGACGGCGGCGCACCGCTCGGGCTTCATGAACAGCCCGGCGGTGATCGCGTCATGGCGGCGGGCCTGCAGGCCGGGGATCATCGCGCCATATTCGCTGATCGAGGCGACGACCTCGGGCACGCCAAGCCGCTTGAACACCTCGCGCGCCACGTCGGGGGCGGCGCCGGAAACGGAGCCATCGGCGGCCACGGCGGTAAAGGGCGGCTCGTTGGCGATGGCGATGCGGGCGAAGCCCTGTTCCTTCAGATCGTCCAGCGTGTCGGCCTGCACGGGCAGGGCGGCCAGAAGGCCGAGGGCCGAGGCGCTCAGCAGGGCGGAAAGGCGGTAGGTCATGGGATGTCCTCGCTGTTGATGGATGTGCCGTCTTTTGCGGCGTCTTGTGCGGCGGGCCGGGGTCAGACCCGGTGGCCTGCCGCGATGATCTTGCGCAGGAAAGTTTGCGTGCGCTCGTGGGTGGGATTGGTGAAGATGCGGTCCGGCGGGCCCTGCTCGATGATGTGGCCGCGGTCGAAGAACAGCACCCTGTCGGCAAATTCATGGGCAAAGCCCATCTCATGCGTGACCAGCAGCATGGTCATGTCGGTCTCATCCGCCAGCCGCTTCATCACGGCCAGCACCTCCTCGACCAGTTCGGGGTCAAGCGCCGAGGTGACCTCGTCGAACAGCATGATCCTGGGTTGCAGCGCCAGCGCCCTTGCAATCGCCACCCGCTGCTTTTGCCCGCCCGAGAGTTGCGAGGGCATGGCCCGCGCCTTGTCGGCCAGCCCGACCATGTCCAGCAGATCCATGCCGCGTTTTTCCGCCTCGGCCCGCTTCTCGCCCTTGGTCAGGATCGGGGCGAGGGTGATGTTGTCCAGCACGCATTTATGCGGGAACAGGTTGAAGTGCTGGAACACCATGCCGATGTGGCGGCGCATCTTGTGCAGATGCGCCTCATCCGCCGGAACCTCGGCCCCAGCCTTCTGCATGTGGTACAGCTGCTCGCCGCAGACCTCGATATGCCCGCCGGAAATATCCTCCAGCGTCATCAGGATGCGCAGGATCGTGGTCTTGCCCGAGCCCGACGGCCCGATCAGCGCCAGCTTCTCGCCCGGCATCACGTCGAAGGACAGCCCGTCCAGCACGGTCAGCGTGCCAAAGCTTTTGCGGATATTGTCGAAGCGGATGATCGGTTCGGCCACGCTGGTCC
>Ga0209347_1005559_pt1 | contig 11884 bp, 14 predicted proteins | sample AutmiccommuBRH23_FD_187382 | JGI IMG/M metagenome (GOLD analysis project Ga0209347, IMG submission 187382) | Deep subsurface microbial communities from Mt. Terri, Switzerland - Autotrophic microbial communities BRH/23 (SPAdes) (version 2) | ecosystem: Environmental > Aquatic > Deep subsurface >...
ACGAGCCCATCGTGGACGCCCAGGGCTTCGAGCGCCCAGGTGAAGACACCGATGCCGACGAGGAAGACGACGAGCCCCAGCCACAGGCCCTTGACCGGCAGCCAGATCATGGGGAACAGCGCCGCCAGCCAGTGAAAGCCGTCCCTGACGAACACCAGGCGCTCGGCGCGATCGAGGCGATCGCCCGCTGCAACCGGCGGCTCATAAACGTTGAAGGCGACCAAGCTCATACTCGATGGATTGCGTGCCAACTGGATGCGGGTCAGCCGGAGAGCGAGCCCTTGGTCGAGGGTACGCGACCGGCCTGGCGCGGATCGGCTTCGATGGCCGACCGCAGCGCGCGCGCCAGCCCCTTATAGCAGGTCTCGGCGATGTGGTGGTTGTTCTCGCCGTAGAGGTTGGCGACGTGCAGGGTGATGCCGGCGTTCTGCGCGAAGGCCTGAAACCATTCGCGGAACAGCTCGGTGTCCATCTCGCCCAGCTTCGGGCTGGTGAACGTCACCTGCCAGGCGAGATAGGGCCGCCCGGACACGTCGACGGCCACCCGCGTCAGTGTGTCGTCCATCGGCAGATGGACGTCCGCGTAGCGAGCGATGCCCTTTTTGTCGCCGAGCGCCTTGGCCACCGCTTGGCCCAGCACGATGCCGCTGTCCTCGGCGGTATGGTGAAAATCGATGTGCAGGTCGCCCCTGGCCTGCAAGGTGATGTCGATCATTGAATGGCGGGCGAGTTGCTCCAACATGTGGTCCAGGAAGCCGATCCCGGTCGAGACGTCGAACCGGCCGGAGCCGTCGAGATCGACGGTAACCGTGATCTCGGTCTCCTTGGTCTTTCGCTCAATGGTCGCTTGCCGCTTCAATGGAGCCCTCTTGGCCTTAGCTTGCGTCACCGGAACCGAGCGTTTATCAGCTTGGGCCCTGCCGTTCCAGGGCCGCATCTGCTTGCCGGTCCGCTATCTCTACCCAACGGGATGCTAGTGCAATGCAAAGCCTGATGACCCATCAGACCGATTCCGGCTCCTGGCATGGGACGACGATACTCACAATTCGTAAAAATGGTCGTGTCGTCATTGCCGGCGACGGGCAAGTAAGCCTCGGCTCGACCGTGATCAAGTCGAACGCCCGCAAGGTGCGCGTGCTCGGCAAGGGCGACGTCATCGGCGGCTTTGCCGGCGCGACCGCCGACGCCTTCACCCTGTTCGAGCGGCTGGAAGCCAAGCTCGAGCAGTACCCGGGCCAGCTCATGCGCGCCTGCGTGGAGCTTGCCAAGGATTGGCGCACCGACCGCTACCTGCGCCGCCTGGAAGCCATGATGATCGTCGCCGACAAGGAGACGACGCTGGTCCTGACGGGCACGGGCGATGTGCTCGAGCCCGAGCACCACGTGATGGGCATCGGATCGGGTGGCAACTATGCGCTTTCGGCCGCGCGGGCGCTCATTGACCAGTCACTTGATGCAGAAGAAATCGCGCGCAAGGCGATGGCGATCGCCGCCGAGATCTGCGTCTACACCAACACCAACCTGACCATCGAGAGTCTCGCCTCCAGCAAGTAGCTGCGGCAAGCGCCCTAGGAGCAACAACAAGTAATGGCGTGGACCTTTCTCTTGACGGCAGGGATGCTCGAGATCGTGGCAACGACCGTCTTTCGCTATACCGAGGGCATGAGCCGACTGGTGCCGACGGTGGCGTTCTTCGCGCTCGGCATTGCGAGCTTCTATTGCCTCAACCGCTCGCTCTCGGGCATTCCGCTGGGCACCGCCTATGCGGTGTGGACCGGGATCGGCGCGGCGGGAACGGCAATCATCGGCATCTGGGCCTACGGCGAGGCCGCCACGCTGATGCGCATCGTCTTGCTGTTCGGTCTCGTGGGCTGCATCGTCGGCCTCAAGTTCGTCTCTGCGCACTAGGAAACTCATGACCAACTTCTCCCCCCGCGAGATCGTCTCCGAGCTCGACCGCTACATCGTCGGTCAGAACGACGCCAAGCGCGCTGTCGCGATCGCCTTGAGGAACCGCTGGCGCCGCCAGCAGCTCGAAGGCGAGCTCAAGGAGGAGGTGCTGCCCAAGAACATCCTGATGATCGGCCCGACGGGCGTGGGCAAGACCGAGATCTCGCGCCGGCTCGCCAAGCTTGCGGGCGCCCCCTTCATCAAAGTGGAGGCGACGAAGTTCACCGAGGTGGGCTACGTCGGCCGCGACGTCGATTCCATCATCCGCGATCTGGTCGAGGTGGCGCTCTCGCTGGTGAAGGACGTTAAACGCAGGGAGGTGCGCGCACAGGCGGAGAAGAACGCCGAGGAGCGCGTGCTCGATGCGCTGGTGGGAGCGGGCTCGCAGTCGGCGACGCGCGAGGCCTTCCGCAAGCGCCTGCGTGCCGGCGAGCTCAACGACAAGGAGATCGAGGTCCAGGTCGCCGAGACGGCTCCGGGCCTGCCGATGTTCGACATTCCCGGTGCGCCCGGCGCATCGATCGGCGCCATCAACATCGGCGACATGCTGGGCAAGGCCTTCGGTCAGCGCTCCAAGCCGCGGCGCATTACGGTCTCCGACAGCTATGACGTGCTCATTGCAGAGGAAAGCGACAAGTTGATCGACACCGATCAGATCACCGGCGACGCGGTCCGCGCGGTCGAGAACAACGGCATCGTGTTCCTCGACGAGATCGACAAGATCTGCTCGCGCTCGGACGGCGGGCGCGTGGGCGGAGACGTTTCCCGCGAGGGCGTGCAGCGCGACCTGCTGCCGTTGATCGAGGGTACGACGGTCTCGACCAAGTACGGGCCGGTGAAGACCGACCACGTCCTTTTCATCGCCTCGGGCGCCTTTCACGTGGCCAAGCCGTCGGACCTCTTGCCCGAGCTGCAGGGGCGTCTTCCCATCCGCGTCGAGCTGCAGGCCTTAACGCGCGAGGACTTCCGCCGCATCCTGACCGAGCCGCAAGCGAGTCTCATCAAGCAGTACGTGGCGCTGATGCAGACCGAGGGCCTGGCGATCACGTTCACGGACGATGCCATCGACTCGCTGGCCGACGTGGCGGTGCAGGTGAACTCCACCGTCGAGAACATCGGTGCGCGGCGCCTGCAGACGGTGATGGAGCGGGTGCTGGACGAGATCTCGTTCGATGCGTCCGACCGCAGCGGCCAGTCGGTGACGATCGATGCGGCCTACGTGAACGACCGCATCGGTGATCTGGCCAGGAACGCGGACCTTTCCAAGTTCATTCTTTGATCGCAGCCGGCCCGCCGCGTGCCCGGATAATGTGCAGGCGACAGCCGTGCTATGCAGCTCGCGCAGGGCACATAAGTGATTGTACGGGCATCCTTATTTCTGTCGATTTTGATGCTCAGCTAGTAGGATGTAGATCGCAGTAGATTCGGGGGTCTTTGGACCATGCGAGATGCGATGCGTCGCCATCTTCGAATGAATGCTCCGGCCTGCCTGCGGGCGGTCGCTGCCCTTGCCATCATGACTGCTTTGGCCGGCTCTGCGTCGGCTTCGGACGACAGCTGCTTGGGCTCGAGCTGCAAATCTGCGGAAGCCAATGCGGCGAGCGGAGCGTTTCTTGCGCGTCGCAAGGGGCTGCTCGATGCCGATGCACCCGAGCGCACGAGCGTCGATCGCACGCCCACGCGGATCGACAATCCGGACAAACCTCTCGCCAGCACCGTCACCATCGATGATCAGGGCAACGCGACCAACGTCGAGTTCTCGGTCAGCTTGTCGGAGATCACCGCTGCGGGCGAGCGCAGCAAGAAGCCGGAGCCCGGACTGATTGACCTGTGGGCCGAGGGCCGTGTGCACAATTATCAGACCGGCACCACCGACAACGGCAACCTGAGCGTCCTCTATCTCGGAACCAGCTCCCGGATTGGGGACGACGTCAAGGTCGGCGCGCTGGCGCAGATCGATCGTGGCATGGAGACGTACGACTACGGCGGCGCCAACCTGGCGGCGACCGGCTGGATGGCGGGCCCCTACATGAGCATGCGGCTGATGCCGGGCGTAGTCTTCGATGGCCGCGCGGCGTGGGGCACGACGGAGGACAACGTCAGCGGCCTCGGACGCGAGGAAGTCGATCGCAGCCTCCTGCGCGGCAAGCTTACGGGCACGCGCGATGTCTCGGGATGGAAGGTGGCGCCCAGTCTCGGCGTCGTCTACCTGGAGGATGCGGTGCGCGACGGGGATACGGGCGCGCTGAAGACCGAAGGCACCGGGAAGGTCGAGGTCCTACCGACGATTTCGAAGCGGTTCGATCAGGGCGACGCCTATATCGAGCCGAAAGCAGCAGTCGGCGGATTTGTCGGCTTCAATGATTTTTCTCAGCTGCAATCGACTGCTGAGGAGGACGTGCGTTTGAAGGCGCAGGCCGGCGTTACCTACGGCGTCAAGGAAGGCTCGAGCGTGACGGCAACGGGCGGCCTCGAAAGCGCGGGGACGACATCGCCGGAAAGCTTCACCGGCAGGCTGCAATTCAACATGCCGCTTGGCGGGAATTGAACGCATGGCGTAGTCGCAAGCGTGATGCGACTGCACATTCTTCCCGTGTTCTCCTCAACACGAGTGCGCTTTGCGGATACGAATTTTTTCGTGCGTGCTGCGCATTGAAAACAGTCGCATTTCAATTCTCGCGCTGCGCTGCAAATAAATGCGCGTGCTGCAACGCATCGAATTTTGTCAACATTGTCTTTACGCCGATGTAACGGAAAGTTATTTCGTGTGTCGCATAAGTCTCCTATAGTGCGCGTTGTAGGTGGTCGGCGTTCGAGCGGGTGTCTGCCGAACTGGCAGTTAGAGTCAGCTCCCCCAACATTTCACCCGATGGCGCCACCCCTATGAGGAGGTGACGCATGGCATGCCCGAAGATCGAAGTTAGAGGCAAACGGGTCATCCTGCTTAGCGGGTTCCGTGATGGCGTTGACGCTGCACGCGCTTCCGTCATGGTCAAGGATGGCGACGTCAAATCTGCAGAGCAACTGCAGCAGTCGGCTCGGCTGCACCCCGATGCGGTTGCTTTCGGCTACGTCGCGGGACGTTGGGTTCCGGCTGCCTAGAAGGACAAAGTCCTGACGCGTCCCGAGAAACGGGATGACGAAATAAAACCGCGCGGTGCCGGAGCCCCCAACGGCCCGTAGCGAAGAAAAAGCTTCAAGGCTCTCTCTACTGGCACCAGGCCGGAAGAGAGGGCTTTGCGGCTTTTGGGGCCTGCTCTAGATTCCCCGGCGACGGCAATTTGCCCTGCTGCGCGCCTCCGGCAGGCCTTTCGGGCCGCGGCGAGACGGGGTAGACAGATCGGCAACCCTTACCAAGATCGCGATAAATGACGCTTCTCGCCGACACAGCCGCCTCGCCCGCCGAGGACCTAGCGCGCCCCAAGCCGACTCTGGCGGGTCTTGGCCGTGACGGCCTGCGTGCGGCCCTCCCCGAGGCCGGTGTGCCGGAGAAGCAGATTCGCATGCGCGTCGGCCAGCTCTGGAGCTGGATCTACGCCCGCGGCGTGACGCGCTTCGACGACATGACGGACGTGTCGAAGGAGCTGCGCTCGGCGCTTGCCGCCCGCTTCACGCTCGACCGGCCCGAGATCGTCTCCGAGCAGGTTTCGGTCGACGGCACGCGCAAGTGGCTGCTGCGGCTCGTGCCCCAGGGCAGCGAGGGCAAGGCGCCCGAGGTCGAGACCGTCTACATCCCCGAGACCGACCGCGGTACGCTGTGCATTTCCAGCCAGGTCGGCTGCACGTTGAACTGCACCTTTTGCCATACCGGCACGCAACGCCTCGTTCGCAACCTGACCGCCCACGAGATCGTCGGCCAGATCCTGCTCGCGCGCGACCGCATCGGCGACTGGCCCGGCGCGGCAGCTCCACAGGACGGCCGCCTGCTCCCGGACGCGGAGCGCAAGATAACAAACATCGTCCTGATGGGCATGGGCGAGCCGCTCTACAATTTCGACAATGTGAAAGAGGCGGTGATGACCGCGGCCGACGGGGAGGGACTGTCAATCTCCAAGCGGCGCATCACGCTGTCGACGTCCGGCGTCGTTCCCGAAATCGGCCGCTGGGGTGCGGAGACCGGCACCATGCTGGCGATCTCCCTGCACGCCACCAACAATGGTCTGCGCGACGAGATCGTGCCGATCAACCGCAAGTGGCCGATCGCCGAGCTGCTCGACGCCTGCCGCAACTATCCGGGCCTCTCCAACGCCAAGCGCATCACCTTCGAGTACGTGATGCTGAAGGGGATCAACGACAGCCTGGCCGAGGCGCGCGAGCTCGTCCGCCTGCTCGCCGGCATCCCCGCCAAGATCAACCTCATTCCGTTCAATCCCTGGCCCGGCGCACCCTACGAGTGCTCGGACTGGGAGCAGATCGAGCGTTTCGCCGAGCTGGTGAACAAGGCGGGCTATGCGAGCCCCGTGCGCACGCCGCGCGGCCGCGACATCTACGCGGCCTGCGGGCAATTACGCTCGGCGAGTGTGAAACTGAAGGCCAGCGAACGGGGGAAGGTCGCGGCCGAGGCTCCTGCAACGAGTGGAGGCTAGGGGGACTTGTTCTGGAAGACCGTGGGGCGGCTCCTGATCATTCCGCTGGGGCTCTTGCTGGCCGCCGCGACCTCGACGTTCGTGGTGGTGACGCTCGGACTTGAGCGCGTGACCGCGGCACTGCATCAGCAGCAGCCGGGCGAGGAAACCGTCAGCGCCATGTTCGACCTCGTCAATCAGGGGCTCATCCTGACGACGGGGCTATCGATCGTGCCCGCGCTTCTCGTGGTGTTCGTGGGCGAGATCGCACGCGTCCGCTCGGGCCTCTACTATATCGTCGGTGGCGGCGTCGCGATGGCGGCGATTCCGCTGCTGGCAAGCTACGGCGAGACGGGAGCTTTTGCTCTGCCCGAGCAGGTCGTGTGGCAAGTTTTTGCCACCGCGGGTTTCGCGGGCGGTTTCGTCTACTGGCTGATTGCCGGTCGCAACGCGTGAGCCGGCGCGCAGTGCCATGAAGCTCAGTTTTTCCTTGGGGTTTATGAGCTAGCCCGAGTAAGCTCCCGGCAACTCTGAGCAGGACGTAAGGGGTGGCAGCATGTCGACATTGATCAGGGTCCTCCTCGGTCTGATCGTGGCCTGTCTGGTGGCCGGTACGGTCACCGTTGCGTTCGTCGTGACGCCCGCCGATATCGCGGCATTGTCGGGCGAGGCCCGCGCCGACCGGCTCGAGCTCGCCGGCACGCTGGCGCTGCTCGCCGCCACGCATTCCGCGATCTTCGCTGCTCCCTTTGCCATCGTCGCCGTCATTATCGGCGAGTGGCTGGCGGTCCGCTCCTGGCTCTATTACGTGCTCATCGCCATTGCGATCGCGCTGGCCGGTTTCAGCGCCGAGGTGCTTACCGAGGTCGAGGGCCAGCCAACCATCGTCAACGACTATGCTCTGAGGGCCTTCCTGGCCGCGGGCTTCTTCGCCGGCATCACCTATTGGCTGGTTGCGGGGCGGCGTGCGGGCGGCCGCCGTGGCGATGCCGCCAGAATGGAGCGACAGGCTTCCAAGCCCGCCTCCGAGGACAGCGAAGCCGACACCGAGGATGAGGCCTCCGAGCCCCGCGCGAGCGCCAAGTTGGCGACTTCGGCCGGCTGAAGCGGGTCGCCGACATCGCGACCGAAGGCGTTTCCTTAAGCTGAAGCGCGTAAATGAGCTTGTTGCGGCGCAGCAGAACGACTAAATTCTGTAGGTGCGGCATCTTAACGCTCTGCGCGGCCGTTATAGCGCGTGCGCGCAGTCAGCCTTCGGAGGCGACCCGGCATGATCGATACCAAGCTCCAGGAGCGCTTCACCCGAAGCTGCACTGATGCCGCCTTCGGCTACACGGCCGCGACCACGGCGGCCTATGCCGCCTGGGCCGACCAGGTGTTCGACTTCTGGAGCCAGATGCTCCAGCCGCCGGCGCCACCCAAGCCCGAGCCGCAGACCTTCTTCGGCTGGCCGCTTCCGCTTGCGGCGCCGGCGCCGAAGCCGGCCCTGCCGACGCCGAACCCGATGGCCGCATTCGGCTGGCCCGTCCCGCAATGGCCGGCGGCGCCCGCCGCGTCACCGTTTCCGTTCCCTGCGCCGGGCGCCAACCCTTATGTGGCGATGTTCAACATGTTCCCCTTCGCCGCGGCTCCGGTCGGTCCCGCCTGGCCGATGGCGTTCATGATGATCGCGGCCGGGATGCCCCAGTCGGTGGCCTGGCCGACGGCGAAAGCCAACGTTGCCGTGATGGATGCGGCAGACGTGGCCGCCGCATCGGTGCAGAAGGCGTTCTCCAGCTATCGCAGCGAGGGCGGCCATGCGGCGGCCACTGCGCGCAGCGGCTGGCCGGTCGCCAACCTGATGATGCTGGCGGTGCTCATCCCGCTCAACATCAACGCGGTCATGTCTGCCATGCGCGTGGCTTAGCGCGCCGCCCGATCTGACTATCTGTGAAGGCGTTCAGCTCAGCCCGCAGCGCGCGCTGCCGTGTCGGCTGCATGAGCGAGTGCGGCGTCGAGCCGGTCGTCGCCCCAGTACAGCTCCCCGTCCGCGGTGGTGAAGCTCGGCGCGCCGAAAATCCCGATCTCCTGCGCCTTGGCGGTTGCCTCGCGCAGTCGCTCCTTGTTCTCGGGCGCGTTGGCGCGGGCAACGACGTCGGCCGCGTCGAGATCGAGATCGGCAAGGATCGCCAGGAGAACGTCATTACTCGAGATATCGAGGCCTTGGACGAACTGGGCTTCGAATACCGCCTGGGTGAAGGCCGGGCCCCAGCCGTCCTCGACGCCGAGCGTGGCGAGCCGGGCCGCCTTCAGCCCATTGGCGGGGAAGGTCTCGGGCATGCGGAAGGTGAGCCCGCGCTGGGTCGCGATGCGGGTGATGTCGCGCACCATGTAACGGCCCTTGGCCGGGTAGACGTTGAACGGCGAGGTCGTCCAGCCCTGCGACTTGAAGATTGGCCCTAGGAGAAACGGGCGCCAGACGACGTCCACGCTTACGGCCGCCGCGGTCTTCTCGATCCGCATCACGGAGAGGTAGGAGTAGGTGGAGGCGAATTCGTACCAGAAGGTAAGCTGCGGCATGTGGCGTGGAACCTCGTTTCTCTTTGGGCGGCGCGATGCCGTGTCTCAAGCGGTGTGCTTGCGAGCCGGCGGCCGATCCCTATAGTGCGCTGCCGAACCACCCTCCGCCAATTCGAAAGAAGTCGAAATGTCGTCCAGCGCCAAGACTGTTAAGAAGGTCGTGCTCGCCTACTCCGGCGGCCTAGACACCTCCATCATTCTCAAGTGGCTGCAGGAAACCTACGGCGCGGAGGTCGTCACCTTCACGGCCGATCTCGGCCAGGGCGAGGAGCTGGAGCCGGCGCGCGAGAAAGCGCTGATGCTCGGCATCAAGCCGGAGAACATTTTCATCGAGGACCTGCGCGAGGAGTTCGTTCGCGACTACGTGTTCCCGATGTTCCGCGCCAACGCGCTCTATGAGGGCATCTATCTTCTCGGCACCTCGATCGCGCGGCCGTTGATCGCGAAAAAGCAGATCGAGATCGCGCGCGCGACCGGCGCCGACGCTGTCTGTCACGGCGCGACCGGCAAGGGCAACGATCAGGTGCGCTTCGAGCTCGGCTACTACGCGCTGGAGCCCGGCATCAAGATCATCGCGCCCTGGCGCGAGTGGGATTTCAAGAGCCGCGAGGACCTGATCGCGTTCGCCGAGCAGCACCAGATTCCGGTGTCGAAGGACAAGCGCGGCGAGGCGCCGTTCTCGGTCGACGCCAACCTGTTGCACTCCTCGTCGGAAGGCAAGGTGCTGGAGGACCCAGGCGTCGAGCCGCCGCCGTACGTTTTCATGCGCACGGTGTCGCCCGAGGATGCGCCCGATGAGCCGACCATCATCACCATCGGCTTCAAGAAGGGCGATGCGGTCTCGATCAACGGCGAGGAATTGTCGCCGGCGACGATCCTTGCGCGCCTCAACGATCTGGGCCGCGACAACGGCATCGGTCGCGTCGATCTGGTCGAGAACCGCTTCGTCGGCATGAAGTCGCGCGGCGTCTACGAGACGCCAGGCGGCACCATTCTGCTTCAAGCGCATCGTGCAATCGAATCGCTGACGCTCGACCGCGGCGCCGCGCACCTCAAGGACGAGCTGATGCCGCGCTACGCGGAGCTCGTCTATTACGGCTTCTGGTTCTCGCCCGAGCGCGAGATGCTGCAGGCTGCGATCGACAAGAGCCAGGAGCACGTCGAGGGCGAGGTGCGACTGAAGCTCTACAAGGGCAACGTCATCGTCATCGGCCGCACGAGCCCGAAGTCGCTCTACTCCTCGACGCTCGTCACTTTCGAGGACGACAAGGGTGCCTATGATCAGAAGGACGCGCAGGGCTTCATCAAGCTCAATGCGTTGCGGCTGCGCACGCTCGAGATGCGCAATCGTCAGAAGTAGTTCGCCGCATCAGCGGCGCGAAGGGGAATAGCGGTGACGACCTACCGGCTGCATTGCTTCAAGCAATCGGGGAACACCTATAAGGTGGCGCTCTATCTTCAGTGCGCCGGCTTGCCTTGGGAGGCGGCCCCGATCTCCGACTTCTTTGCGGGGGTGACGCGAACTGCCGAGTGGCGCGAGACCACCAACGAGATGGGCGAGGCGCCGGTACTCGAGGTCGATGGCCGCCGCCTCAGCCAGTCGGGCGCCATTCTAACGTATCTTGCGGAGACGACGGGTAAGTTCGCCCCGGAGTCACCGGAGGAGCGCTACGAGGCGTTGCGCTGGATCCTCTACGACAACTACCGCTTCACCAACTCCTACGCGACGTATCGCTATCAGAAGTGCTTTGCGGAACCGGCGCCCGATCCCGCCGTGCTCGCCTTTCTCAAGGGGCGTGCGGATGGTGCGTTCGCGGTGGTGGAGAAGCACCTGTCGAAGCAGCCATACGTTGTTGCTGATCGTCCGACGATCGCTGACTTCTCGCTCGCGGGCTACATCTACTATCCGCCCGAGGAGATCGGCTACGACATCGCCAAGGACTATCCCGCTATCTTTGCGTGGTCGGAGCGGATCAAGTCGCTGCCGCGTTGGAAGGCGCCTTACGATCTGCTGCCCGGTCCGTACATTCCGCCGCGCGCGTAAGAAGGCGGCCGCTTCGCCTATCTGGCGTCGAGAGGGCGAGGATCGGGCGGCTCGTCCCTGAAGCCGAGATGGCTCTGCCGGCACTCGCCGCCGAGGTTGCGGTACTGGTTGCTGCGGATCCCCGCCTCGACGGGCAGCACGCCGCTGCTTCCGAGACGCAGCCCGTAGAGCACCATCTGCGTCGCGCCGTCGGGTGACGTGATTCTCGGGGCCCCGTCCTCGTCGAGCGCGTAGCGCCATACCGGGCGTTCGTCGCCGGCAAAGCTGGTGCGGCTGCCGTCGGATGCCACTACGGCGCGCTCGTAGAACTGCGGCGCTGCATCCTTGGTCACCACGACGTCGAAATAGAACGAGACGACGGCTCCTCGGCGCATCATGTCGTGGAACGCGCAGTCGAGCGACGGGCGCGGCGGGATGCTGGGACGCGCCGGCGCCGGGCCGGTCTCCTGCGAAGGCTCCGCGCCGTTGCGAGCAAGGTAAAACGCTGCTCCGGTCGCGGAGAGGATGGCGGTCACGCCTGCCGCTGCCAGAACGCCGAGCCGCCAGGATGCGCGTGCCGTCATTGCCAGGGCCTCCGCCGCGGATCATCCAAGATCGCGAACGCGGCGTCGCAAGCGTGCGAGCGCGCAGCGCGAGCACAAGTCTTAGTTTTCGCGGGGCTTCCGGTCCACGCCACGTGGCTGGAAAACATTGCGCTTATCGATGCAACCTGCTCCCAGCGACCATTGCGCCAACGGGATATCACGCTGGCCTTGCAGGCGTGCGC
>Ga0209347_1005561_pt1 | contig 11880 bp, 9 predicted proteins | sample AutmiccommuBRH23_FD_187382 | JGI IMG/M metagenome (GOLD analysis project Ga0209347, IMG submission 187382) | Deep subsurface microbial communities from Mt. Terri, Switzerland - Autotrophic microbial communities BRH/23 (SPAdes) (version 2) | ecosystem: Environmental > Aquatic > Deep subsurface >...
CTTTTCTTTCCTGTTTGCCTTCGGGCTGTCGGGATTCCTGCTCGATAGATATTGTCCCGACCCACGACTATTCATGAATGATGCAGGGATCGTGGACACGGTAAGCTATGCTGCGGCAACACAGAATGCACACTATATCTGGTATGTCTTCGTTGGTATAGGTGCTGTCTCAGCCATCGCACTATTCTTCTACGCACGTATTACCCGCAAACTGGATCTACAGAAAAGGCTTGCATCATCGGTTGAGATGCCGGAGAATGATTAATTGTTAAAAATGAAACTTGTCACCTCGAAAGGTGTTATAATAGATAATAAAAAATTGCTTTAATAACGAATAGTATGAGATTGGATCTGAGTTCGCATATTACGCTTGATCGTGTTCCTAAAAAGTATTACAAACCGGAAAATGATTTTGAAGAGTATAATCTAGCACGGTATGAAAAGCTGCCGGTAGCTATTTATGAAGTGGCAAAAAGCGCAGCGCAAAAGATTGCGAAAGATATCGTGAATGAAATGATGCTGAAGCAACAGAAAGGAGAACCTTTTGTGTTGGGAATAAGTGGTGGTGCTTCACCGCTGCCTGTCTATGAGGAGCTGGTAAGACTACACAGGGAACAGAATGTCAGTTTCAGAAATCTTGTTGTTTTCAACACCTATGAATTTTACCCTGTGCTGGATTTTTCTTTCAGCAACCTGCAGATGTTGAAAGATGTGCTGTTGAATCAGATTGATATGGATCCGGAAAATATTTACTCTCCGGATGCAACGACAGAAAAAGATCTTATCGCCGAAAACTGTGAGGAATTCGACCAGGATCTCAATAATAAAGGAGGGCTGGACTACTTGTTGCTGGGGCTGGGCAGTAAAGGGAACGTTGGATTTAATATGCCCGGTAGCAGTCTCCACTCACAAACACGTCTGGTGATGCTCGATGGTGATTCACGGGCTGATATAGCGCACAACTTCGGTTCACTCGATAAAGTGCCGGTGAGCGCCATCACAATGGGGCTTTCCAATATGATGAATGCAAAAAGAATCACACTTGTAGCCTGGAGTGAACAGAAAGCGGAAAGTATAAAGGATATAGTGGAAGGAGTTGTGAGCGAGATGGTTCCCGGTTCAGTATTGCAGACACACCCCGAAACAAAGGTGTATGTGGATCTCTCAGCTGCTTCGGAGCTTACCCGTATCAGTCGGCCCTGGCTCGTCACCAATTGTGAGTGGACCAGTAAACTTATTCGCAGGGCCATCGTCTGGCTCTGTGGTGTGGTGGATAAACCTATCCTGAAGCTGACGAACAAAGATTACAACGATAACGGGCTGAGTGAGTTGATCACACTCTACGGTTCAGCCTACAACGTGAATATCAAGATATTCAACGATTTACAACATACGATCACCGGCTGGCCCGGAGGTAAGCCGGATGCGGATGACACCTATCGCCCCGAAAGAGCCACTCCCTACCCGAAAAGGGTGATTATTTTCAGTCCTCACCCCGATGATGATGTGATCTCGATGGGGGGAACGTTCCAGCGACTGGTGAACCAGGGTCATGAGGTTCATGTGGCTTATCAGACCTCGGGGAATATCGCTGTGGGTGATGAGGAGGTGATACGTTATATCTCGGTATTGAACAGTATGCGCAAGAAATTCAATCCCGAGAACAAGGGGTTGCTTGAGAAATATGAAGGTATCCGCCATTATCTCATGCATGAAAAGACGAGAGAAGATATCGATACTCCCGACATCCTGTTCATCAAGGGAAGGATACGCCGTGAGGAGGCACGTTCTGCCGACAGATACGTGGGACTTGCACAGGAGAATGTTCATTTTCTTGATCTTCCTTTTTATGAAACAGGGAAAATAAAAAAGAACCCCATCACCGAAAAGGATATGACGATAGTGAAAGATTTCATTGAGACCATCAAACCGCACCAGATTTATGTTGCAGGTGACCTGGCCGACCCGCACGGAACGCACAAGGTCTGTCTCGATGCCATCCTTGGAGCTGTAGACCTGATGAAGGAGGATGAGTGGTTCAAGGACTGCCGTATATGGATGTATCGTGGTGCGTGGATGGAGTGGGAGATAGACCATATAGAGATGGCTGTACCCCTCTCGCCGGAAGAGCTCAGGCAGAAGAGAAATGCTATTCTGAAGCATCAATCGCAGATGGAGAGCGCCCCCTTCCTTGGTGATGATGAGCGGTTGTTCTGGCAACGATCGGAAGAGCGTAACCGTGCCACAGCCGATACGTACTGGAAGTTGGGATTGGCATCCTATGAAGCGATTGAAGCTTTCGTGGAGTATATTCCTATTTAATACTTTCAGATCTGTTAAATATACCTTAGAGGCTGTCTCAAAAAAGAGTCAGTCTCTTTTTCTTCGATGCCTGCATATAGGCATTACAAGTCGGTTGGTCACAACCGGTATGAATATACAATTTAGATAATTGGAATCAAAAAAAAATGTTGTATATTGTGAGCCTGATTTTATAAAATAGATGTCAAAAGAAAAATTCCATATCGAATTTCTGATGGGAAATGCTAGCCAGAATAGTTTATGGCGTATGATAAGTCAAATTGACGGTCTTTCGGAATGGTTTGCCGACGAGGTCTCAATGGATGAATCAGAGACCATTTATACCTTCACCTGGGGTAAATCCTACAATCAGGCAGTTATTCTGGGTCAGAAACCACAGTCGTACATCCGCTACAGGTGGATCGACGAAGAGGAGGAGGATTGTTATTTCGAGTTCAATCTGCGTAAACTGGATCTTTCGGGTGATATGACACTTGAGGTAACCGATTTTGCCGAACCCGATGACAAAGGTGATGCCATCTCTTTATGGGAAACAGAGGTTGAAGTGATGAAAAGAAGGTTAGGCATTTAACCCGCTGTTTCAATATTGACGCCACGTTTAATCATCTTTACCTTTATGATACTACAATTGTACGTTTGATTTTATTATCTTTGTCATAAAATTAAACGAGTCTTTTTTTGTTCTATTCAGATGAAAAGATTTTTCCACATAAAGCGGTTGTACAGCTATGTTTTAAAGACCTTTATCCCGCTTTTCCTGATGACTTTTGTCATATGCCTTTTTCTGGTGTTGATGCAATTTCTCTGGAAGTATGTAGAGGATATGGTAGGCAAAGGATTAGGGCTTGATGTGATCGGGGAGATGTTCTTTTACGCAGCTTTGAATCTTATCCCGATGGCATTGCCATTAGCCATCCTGCTGGCATCATTGATGGTGTTTGGTAATTTGGGCGAGAACCTGGAGTTGCTGGCGATTAAATCGGCCGGTGTCCCCTTGCTGAAAACCATGCAACCGCTCATCATTCTCATTCTTTTCATCAGTGTGGGCGCCTTCTTCTTCCAGAATAATGCCGTTCCTAAAATACAGACCAAATTCTATTCACTCCTCATATCTATTCGTCAGGCTTCACCTGAACTGGATGTGCCGGAAGGTGTTTTTTACAAGGAGATTGATGGTTATAATCTCTATGTGGAGAAGAAAGATCAGAAAACAGGAATGTTGTATGATGTGTTAATATATGACGTGGCTAGCGGCTTCAACAATATGACCGTTATTGTTTGCGATTCGGCCAGGATGAGCATGACTGAGGACAAGACGATGCTTATCTTTACCATGTACAGTGGTCAGCAGTTTCAGAATTTCAACCAGGGAACCTCTTCCCGCAGTTCCACCGATTTCGTTCCCTATGCAAGAGAGAATTTCGATGCGAAAACGATGATGATTTCATATGATGCCAATTTCAATCGTATGGGTGAAGAGGTTATTCAGGGTAGTTCAACCAGCAATTATGTCTCAAAGAATCTGTCTGAGTTAGGCAATTCCATCGACTCAATGGTAGTGATTATGGATAGTGTGAACAGGATTGACCGAAAGATGATGAAAAGAAACTCCTATCTCGCCTTTCGTAACAGTTATCCCACAGAAAAGAAGGATTCAATCATCCTGCTCGCGCAACAAGCCGATGTAGTAGTGCCCAGACCCGACACGTTGTTACAATCGAAAGATCTGCCCATGCAGTCCTCCATTTTGCAAAGCGCTTTTATGAAGGCAGAAAATAACAGCAATGAGTTTCTCTTCAGATCACTCAACAAGACTACAACACAGAAGACCATCAACCGCCATTGGGTAGAATGGCATCGTAAATTCACCATTCCTTTCACATGCCTCATCTTCTTCTTTATTGGAGCACCTCTGGGATCTATAGTTCGAAAGGGTGGCCTGGGTACTCCCATCGTGATATCGGTAGCCCTGTTTATCATTTATTATATTGTTGAGAATGTGGGTTATAAGATGACGCGTGATGGCGTATGGGCTCATTGGTTCGGGATGTGGTTCAGCTCACTCATTCTTTTGCCTGTGGGGATTTTCCTTACACACAAGGCGGTGAACGATTCTGTTATCATGAATGCGGACACCTATGTCGTTTTCTTCAAAAGGTTGTTTTTCCTGCGTGAAAAAAGAAAGTACCAGGTAAAAAGTGTGATTATAGACAGACCTGAATACGGAGAGGTAAAGAGCTCCTTACTGGAATTATCTGATGAGATAGATCTGTTCATGGATAAATATGATCGTTTATCCTATAAAGCATATTGGACAGACAGAGAATATGACAGAGAGCTGCACTCCATCAAAAGTGGTATGGAGATTATACTCAATCAGCTTTCCAACTCCAACAAGCTGGAGGAGCTGTCGAAGGCGGAAGAGTTTCCTGTTTTAATCAATAATGTACGTCCTTTCAAAGCCAACTCATCACTGGCCAGGATAAGTTTGTACCTGTTCCCGGTAGGGATTCTGTTAAGATTATTATCTACACCGTTTGAAATAAGGATCAGGAATGATCTGAGGGCTATTCAGCGGTTGAGCGGTGAATTAATTGAAATAATAGAGGGCGCTCATGCTCCGGGTGATGTTGTAACAGCATAAGAAATAAATTTAGATAAATGCAAGAAAAATTTACTTTAGACACCATAGGTGAAGCCATCGAGGAGATACGAAATGGCAATTTCATTATTGTGGTTGACGACGAAGACAGGGAGAACGAAGGCGATCTGATCATTGCAGCAGAGTGTATCACTCCGGAGAAAATCAACTTTTTGGAGACACATGCACGTGGCCTTATCTGTGCACCGGTGACCAAGGAGCGTGCCGAAGAGCTGGAGCTACCAATGATGGTGACACACAATACCTCCATGCATGCAACACCCTTCACGGTCTCTATCGACTTGTTAACGCATGGATGTACTACGGGCATATCGGCATACGACAGGGCACAGACTATTCTGGCACTTACACGTGTGGAGACTGCGCCCGAGGATTTTGGGCGTCCCGGCCATATCTTCCCTCTTCGTGCACAGACCAGAGGGGTGTTGCGCAGAGCAGGTCACACGGAGGCAACCATCGATTTTGCCCGTCTGGCGGGACTCTACCCCGCAGGTGCCCTGGCCGAGATAAAGAACGAGGATGGCTCTATGGCACGTCTGCCCGAGTTGATGGAGATGGCCCGTAAATTCAAGCTGAAAATTGTTTCAGTAGCTGATCTGATCAAATACCGACTTCAGACAGAGTCGCTGATTGAGAGGGGTGAAGCTGTTCAGCTGCCCACCGGTTACGGTGATTTCATGATGATACCTTTCCTGCAAAAAGCTACCGGTCAGGAGCATGTGGCACTGATAAAGGGTGAGTGGCATGATGATGAGCCCATCCTCGTACGCGTGCACTCATCCTGCATCACAGGTGATATTTTCGGCTCTATGCGCTGCGAATGTGGTGAACAGCTGCACAAAGCACTACAGCTGATAGAAAAGGAGGAGAAAGGTGTGCTGGTCTATCTGAACCAGGAGGGACGCGGGATAGGTTTGATGGCCAAAGCGGAAGCATATAAATTACAGGAGCAGGGACTCGATACAGTGGATGCGAACCTGCATCTCGGTTATCAGGCCGATGAAAGAGATTATGGTGTGGGTGCACAGATCCTGCGGAGCCTGGATGTGAAGAAAATGCGGCTGATGAGCAATAACCCCACGAAAAGGATCGGTCTGGAATCGTACGGACTGGAGGTGGTGGAGAATGTACCTCTGGAGATTACCCCCAATCAATACAACCATTATTATATGGAGACAAAAAAAAATAGAATGGGACATGTGCTCAGAAGCTTAAAATAGGCGGAACCCCTCTCTTATGGGGCGAAAGAGCTGACTTAGATGGGATCAAATATGGAATTTCTTTACCTTGTTATCAGTTTTGTGGTGGGCGGAATGCTGGCTTGGATCATAGCCACACTCTTGACGAAATCAAACAGTGTTTCAAACAGCGATTTTGAGGCTCTCCGGATAAAGAATAGCATATTGAACACCGAACTGGCGCTGTTGAAGGCAAGAACAGCCGAGCTCACTGCCAATCTGAATGCTGCCAATGAAACCATTCAAAGCCGACTTGAGGATATCGCCGGTTACAGGGAGGAGCTGAAAACAAGAACAGATGAGTACAACGAGATAAACAGATCGCTGGCATCGTTCACTGCCGAGAACAGATCGTTGCTTGAGAAGCTGGAAAATCAGAAAGAGGAGATCGGTGAAATACGCAAACAGTTCAACCTGGAGTTTGAGCACATCGCCTCGAAGATACTGGAGGAGAAAACCGAGAAGTTCACCACCCTGAACAGAGAGAACCTCAATACTATCCTGAAGCCGTTGGGCGAGAACATTGACTCTTTCAGGAAAAAGGTGGAAGAGGTCTATCTCACAGAGGCGAAGGAGCGCTTTTCATTGGGACAGGAGGTGAAAAACCTGCGGGAGCTGAATGACAGGCTCAGCACCGAAGCCACCAACCTTACCAATGCACTCAGGGGCAACGCCAAGACGCAGGGTGACTGGGGACAGATGATCCTTGAGAACATTCTCGAACGTTCGGGATTAGTAAAAGGGCGTGAATATTTCACACAGGAGTACCTGAAAGACACCGATGGCAATCATCATATGAATGAGGACGGTGCAAAGATGCAGCCCGATGTGATCATCGCATACCCCGATGACCGTAAGGTGATCATCGACTCCAAAGTGTCACTCACGGCCTATGCCAATTATGTAGGAACCGACAATCACGATGAACAGAAAAAATATATCAGTGAGCATCTGCGCTCCGTGCGTAAGCACATTGATGAGCTGAGTCGGAAAAGCTATCAGGATTACGCTGTCACGCTCGATTTTGTGATGATGTTCATACCCAATGAGCCTGCTTATCTGTTGGCTTTACGGTATGAGGAGAATCTTTGGCAGTATGCTTACGAAAAGAAGGTACTGCTGATAAGCCCCACCAACCTTATCGCTGCGCTGAAAATGATTGTGGATCTGTGGAAGCGGGAGTACCAAAACCGCAACGCTCTGGATATTGCCGAAAGAGGTGCAACCCTCTATGATAAATTTGTCAATTTCACAGCTTCCCTAACAGATATTAAAACACATATCGACAGGGCTAAACGGAGTTATGAGAATGCGTACGGACAACTGAAGTCGGGCAGGGGTAACCTGATAGGACAGGCAGAGAAACTGCGTGAGCTGGGTGTGAAAGTAAAAAAAACACTACCACCCTCTTTACTCGACGAGATAGAGGAGAATTAAAAATGAAAAATTAAAGCTGATAACTGACAACTGACAAAATAATAAACCATGTACGGAAAAATGCAACAACATCTGCAGGCTGAGTTGAAAGCCATAGAAGAAGCAGGTCTTTACAAAAACGAACGAATTATTGTAACACCGCAGAGAGCAGAGATTAAAGTGGAGTCGGGACAGCAAGTCCTGAACTTCTGTGCTAACAACTACCTCGGCCTCTCCGATCATCCGCGGTTGATAAGTGCAGCCAAGAGAGCGCTCGATGAGCGGGGCTATGGCATGTCGTCGGTGCGATTTATCTGCGGCACGCAAGATTATCATAAGGAGCTGGAGAAGACCATCAGTGATTTTTTCCATACAGATGATACGATCCTCTACGCCGCCTGTTTCGATGCCAACGGTGGTCTGTTTGAGCCTCTGTTCAGCGATGAGGATGCCATCATCTCAGATGCACTGAACCATGCATCCATCATTGATGGTGTACGTCTCTGCAAGGCTAAACGCTATCGTTACGCCAACGCCGATATGGCTGATCTGGAGGAGAAACTGAAAGAGTCGCAGGCACAGCGTTTTCGCATCATTGTCACCGACGGCGTTTTCTCGATGGACGGTAACGTTGCCCCACTGGATCAGATCATGGTGCTGGCTGAAAAGTATGACGCGCTGGTCATGGTGGATGAGAGCCACTCTGCCGGTGTGGTTGGTGATACCGGAAAGGGTGTGACTGAGCAGTTTGATGTTCTGGGACAGGTAGATGTGATCACAGGAACGCTGGGTAAAGCTTTCGGTGGTGCCATTGGTGGGTTCACCACGGGACGCAGGGAGATCATCGACATGCTGCGTCAGCGGTCAAGGCCCTATCTCTTCTCCAACTCTATCCCCCCCATGGTGGCGGCATCGGGTGTGGAAGCTTTTCATCTGCTGCAGGAGTCCAATCATCTGCAGGATAAACTGCACGCTAACGTGGACTATTTCGTGACAAAGATGAAAGAGTGCCGGTTCGACATCAAGCCAACGCAATCGGCTATTTGTGCCGTGATGCTGTATGATGCGAAACTCTCGCAGCAGTTCGCCGCCAATTTGCTGGAAGAGGGTATCTACGTGACAGGGTTCTACTATCCCGTCGTACCGAAAGAGCAGGCGCGCATCCGCGTACAGCTCTCTGCAGGGCATGAGCCTGCACATCTCGACAAGGCGATTACCGCGTTTATCAAAGTGGGGAAAAAACTGAAGGTGATTTGATAGAATAAAAATAACTGACAACTGAAAAAATATGAAGGCATTAGTGAAATTACGCCCCGAAAAGGGTATCTGGATGGAGGATGTTCCTGTCCCCTCCATCGGTGTGAACGATGTGCTCATCAAGATAAAAAAAACTGCCATCTGTGGTACCGATCTGCATATTTATAAATGGGACGACTGGTCGCAGAAAACCATCAAAACACCCATGACCATCGGTCACGAGTATGTGGGTGAGATCGTGGATATGGGCAGCGGCGTGGTGAACCTGAAGGTGGGCGACCGTGTGACGGGTGAAGGACATATTGCCTGCGGCCATTGCCGTAACTGCCGTCGCGGCAAACTGCACGTCTGTGAGAACTCCATCGGTGTGGGGGTGAACCGTGACGGCTCTTTCGCCGAGTACCTCTCCCTGCCGGCAGCGAATGTGGTGAGGCTCGACCCGCGCATCTCCGATGAGATTGCCTCCATCATGGATCCGTTTGGTAATGCCACACATACAGCACTGTCGTTCCCGCTGATTGCCGAAGATGTACTGATCACCGGCGCTGGTCTGATAGGTAGCATGGCTACCGCTATCTGTCGCTTTGCAGGGGCACGCTACATCGTTGTGAGTGACCTGAGTGAATACCGTCTGGATATTGCCAGGAAGATGGGTGCTACGGTCACCGTCAACCCTTCAAAGGGGGAGACCATCGCGCAGGCAGTAAAGAATCTGGGCATGCGCGGTTTCGACGTGGGACTGGAGATGTCCGGCTCGCCGGCCGGCTTCCGCGAAATGATCGCCAATATGTACAACGGATCCAAGATCTCACTGTTGGGCATCCTGCCTAACAACACCACGGTCGACTGGAATGAGATCATCTTCAAGGCACTTACCCTGAAAGGGATCTACGGTCGCGAGATGTGGGAGACATGGTACCAGATGGAGCAGATGATCATTTCAGGTATCGATTTATCTCCCATCATAACCCACCATTACAGCATCGATGAATTCCAGCAAGGGTTTGATGTGATGGAAAGCGGACAGTGTGGAAAAGTGATTCTTAGCTGGGATTAATCCTCTCCCTGAATCAATGAGAAATAGACAACGAGGTGGCGTTCCTTTAAAAGAAACGCCACCTCGTTGTCTGTATTGATTTGTTTTGATTGAAGGTGTTTATGGTTTGAACAGATTAATTGCCTTGTCGAAAATATTACTCTTTATTAGTGTGGCCTCTTCCTCTTCTTTTACAATATCCTCTTCCGGCTCAGGGAGGTAAGCGTAATCATCAATCAGCCCGCTGTTCTCAATATTCCAGTTGTTCACCGTCACCACCTCCTCGAGCAACATTTTCATCTGATCGGATGCAATCTTCATCAACCCGCTCCTGAGCGCTGCTTTCCTCACCTGCTCTTTCGCCAGCTCCTGTATCTGCTGCAGGTCTTTTCTGCCGATAAAATTAAAAAGATCATCCTCGAAATAGTAATAGTCAAAATCGGTCTCAACGGAGAAAATCTCCGGTTTCGGGAATTCAATCAACCGCAATTGTTTGTTCTCTTCATTGATCTCCCATTTACATTTATTTACATCGTAACCTATCAACACCCTGGCACGTACAATCACCAGTGCTTTTTTGGTGGAAGGGATGAACTTGAGCAGTTTCTTCGTGTTCTCGTAGTTGTATATCTCATTCAGCTGTCCTTCAGCTACCACAATCTTAAACACTTTTTTTACGCTCTCCACTACCGTGTGTGAGCTCGTCATTATTCCGGAACGGCCTTTACGTGCACTCCTTAGTTGAAAAATGAGGTAGGTGATTACTCCTCCGATAAGCAATCCGAAGAACATCACACCCACCATATTCCCGTTTCCGGCATAGGTGGGTTTAAAAAACGTGCGATAGAGATATCCCGCTATCAACAAAAGGAGAATAGCTGCAGCTATAATGCCTATTGTTTTTGCGATCTTTGTGGTCATAGTTAAGTTGTTTGTATTAGAACACGAAAGTAGGTATAAAGGTTTCATAGATGCGGATAAACATTTTCTCTGTGATCTTTTGTAAGCAAATATTTTAAAGAGGCTCAATATGAAAAATTATCTGTAATTTTGCAGATGAATAGTTTTCTGAAAAGTAAGGAAAGAACCAAAACGATCATATGAAACTTGCATCTGAATCATTCCAACCCTGCAGATGTTCATTGCAAGTGGCATATACCCTAATAAAATTATTAAAAACCAGATGAAACAACTTATTATACTTCGTCACGGGAAAGCGGAACAGGATACCATGGCTAAGGATGATTATGATCGCATTCTTACGGAACGTGGTCAGAAGAATGCTGCCGGCATGGGTGAATTTATCCTTGGGCGATCGGGTATGCCCGACCTGATACTCGCTTCATCGGCAAGAAGAGCACATGAAACGGCTATCCTTGCCGCTCAGCGTATAGGTTATCCTGAAGAGGCAATTCAAACCGATCAGAACCTCTACTTCGCACCATCAGGATGGATTATGAATAATCTCTACAAGTTGTCTGATCAGGTGAGCAGCTGTCTGTACGTAGGCCACAATCCGGGTGTGACCGACCTGATCAATGATTTAGGGGTGCGGCTCAATAACCTTCCCACCGCTTCGGCTGTATGTTTTGAATTTCAGGTGGATTCGTGGGTGGATATTTCATTGGAACGCGCCAACTTCATGTGGCTGAAACTGGCCAAAGAGCTGTGATGAAAAGGAAGAAAGTGCCGGATACAGATTACTCATCCTTTTGAATGTTTCTCTCATAGGATGAGGAGAGTATGCGATAGGCTTTCGTTCGGAAGGCGAGCAGGGACAGGATTAACATAAACAACCCTGCAAACACAAACGTAAGTGCGATGCCACGTGTGCTTCCTTCTCCCAGCAACCATCCAAAGGTCTGTTGTCCTGCACCACTTTCCATATATGGGATGATAGAGGATTGAGCCAACGGACCAATAATGAAGATGGAGATGGGTGTGACTGC
>Ga0209347_1005564_pt1 | contig 11874 bp, 9 predicted proteins | sample AutmiccommuBRH23_FD_187382 | JGI IMG/M metagenome (GOLD analysis project Ga0209347, IMG submission 187382) | Deep subsurface microbial communities from Mt. Terri, Switzerland - Autotrophic microbial communities BRH/23 (SPAdes) (version 2) | ecosystem: Environmental > Aquatic > Deep subsurface >...
CACAACATTATCATCCTTAAGATATATGGGATTTACCTCCAGCACCCGGGCAATTTTTTTGATGGTGCCTTCTGACGGGGCATAGCCTTTTGGGCTGTTTATCAGGCGGCTCATGGTGGCCCGGGATAGTCCCGCGGCCTTGCGAACCTCACCCAGGGTGAGGTTTCTGTATTTAAGCAATTCCAATATTTTGTCTTTGCGTGTTTTTTGGTCTATTTTTACCAGGTTTTTCATTCTACTTCCTTAGCTCCTGCCTTCCGGTTTATAGTTTTTTAAAATCTCCAGTGAACGAAGCAGATCGATTTTGTGGACACCCGCTCTCCTGGACATTTCTTCAATTAGAAGCTCATCTTTAATTATTGAGGCTGCGGCTGCGTGAGCGGCCAGGCTGTAATCCTTCCTGACGGATTTTTTGATTATCATCACCACTGCTCCCACAGCGTCCGGAAGATCCCTGCGGCTATAGCTGCAGGTAAAACCAGTGCTGTCCTCTTTTACTAACAGGTCCCCGTCACATGCCTTTCCCTTTCTGCATATCAACACATCTCCGCAAAAAAAACCCATTTCGGGCTTGTCCGAGGTTACCATAACTGCGAAGTCTGCCAGTAAGGGCCCGGCAATATCAATATAGCCCTCTGTTTTTCTTTTTCCGTAGAGGGGGATCCGTTGTGTTGGTTTTTTTTCCCGCTCTTCATCGGGCTGCTCCGGCTCATCACAGAAAAAATCCTTCAGGGCGTTTTTTAAATCTGTGCCCAGAGACTGAATCTGATCCCTCTCAATAAGAGAAAGATAGGAGTGGGAAAGTTTTACGCCATACATCTTTTCTATCATTGAGGCCGCTTTCCTTTGGGACAAAAGCATCATTTTTCTTTTTCGGGCTATCTGGGATCCACTTATTTGCAGCTCTTTCATAGTCTACCTCACAAATAATTATAACCAGTGCTTCAGTTGTTTGAAACATTATATCCAGATACAAGCCTAAAAAATGTTTAAAATATTTTAAAAAGCTGTTGACTGTAAGTTTATGTCAATATAAAATGTTTCTTAGGTGTGAAACATGTTGAAAGGAGGCATAACTTGGGGAGGCAGCGGGAAATTTTGCCCCCGGTGCCCTTATTCATGCTTAGTAAACAGCAGCGTAAAGTATACGAACTCTCCATTAATTATAATACCAGAGAAATAGCAAGTATGCTTTCCATTTCGGAAAAGCAGGTAAGGCAGGTATACTCGGTTATAAGGGGTAAATCAAGGGAATACACCAATAAATATGTCCCGCTTATGACTGGGGACAGGTCTGCCCTTTTACCTTACAGCGATACTGCGGCCTGCTGTGAGGAGTTTCTCAGTGAAATGCAGGATAGTTATAAGGTGAATCTTTCTGTAACGGAACTTTTTGTGCTGGAGCATGTTAAAAAGGGTATTTCCGTAAGGGAAATTTCAAAATTAACAGGAAAAAGCGTTATGGCAATCAAAAAAATCCACCAGAGGGCAAAACTAAAAATTAGTAAAAAAAATATTTATTATGACGATAATTGTATCACAAAAATTGACACCCAAAAAACAAGTATAAGTATAAATTTTAAAATGATAAGTGAGTCCATGGACCTGATGCAAATCCCCGGTGGTCAGTTATATATGGAAACCGGTATTTCAGCTGAAAGGCTGAAGGAGATAGAAAGAGATGGTAAGCTTTATTATGATGAACTCTTTTCGTTGATTAAGTGTTTAGGAATAAATCCTTATGGCCCCTCCGAAAAAACTCTTCTTCAGAAGAGAATAAAGGATGCCAGCTGGATAAAGATGATCCGGGCGAGGGAGGCCGGAACAGGGTTCCGCGACAATAACGGCGGTATTGGAATACACAGGGAAAAAGCAATATTCCGCAATAGGGTTATTTACTACGGAATGGCATACAATCACTACAATTGCCACAACCGGGACAGGCCCATAATTGAGGATGGAAGAAACGGTTTTTTTCCTCTTACTCTGACCAAAGAACAGCAGATCCGGTGTAATTGGCTGTTAAAAAGATTAATGCTGAAGCCAGTGCACACATACAGGTATCCCGGGCTGAAGCAGGAAATTGAAAGGCTTGAGAAAATGATTGCCCATCAGCAGGAAGAAGTTATAAAGGGGAAATATAGCAGGGAGATGCAGTATCTGAAGCAGTATATTCTGCCGGAAAATGGAAGAGCCATATTTCTTGTAAGCAAATATCATATGAGGGCTATAAGACAGGTGCTTTTCGGCCAATGAAATAAAACCCTTATTGACGGTTAGTAATTCTTGAGGGGGTGTCTTATTGAATATCGGGCATAAAATGATGTGTATTACCGCATTTATCATTTTCAGCATAGTTCTGTCCATTATGCCTGTTACTGCAATAAAGGGATCTATCGATCCAGTCCAGGCTGCCAATGAAAAAGACTATGACCTGTCCAAGGCGGTTACAAGTCAGGGAAAAGATGAATTGAAAAACCAGGTGGGCAGAATAGGAGGAAGCATAGTTAATTCCGCCAGGGCACTGTTTGTTACCTTTTTTGCCGTCGCGGTTTTGTTTATGGGAGTTCAGGTGGCCGGGGGCGGGCTAAGGGACCCTTCCAGGGTTGAGCTTATTAAAGGGGGAGGGATAACAGCCACCATCTCAGCGGTGCTGGTATATAAGGCCGAGGCTATAGTGGCTTTTGTTCTGGATATACTTAATGTTCCAATCAGTGATATTGTTAAATGACAAGGGGGAAAAACATTCTTGCTCTGTATTCCATGCCGCCCGAAAGGCGGCTATATTATTGGAGGTGACATTTTTGTACGGGGACAGGCATCCATTTATACAGAGAACAAGTTCCGACAGGTTTATTTTTGGAATGACTTTAATCCAGTTGCTGGTTGTTATATCAGGAGGCAAACTGAGTTACGAGCTGTCAAAAGTTGTGCCTGATCTGCCCATCAATAATTTTGTACTGAGGCACATTCATCAGGGAATACCTCTTTATGTGGTGGCCGCCCTGGTATTTCTTGAGGATAACGTTACCGGTCGAGTAATGGCATTCAGCCTGTTTGACAGGCTTTCCTCCAGGTGGAGGAGACGGATATTTGTATATAGCCGGGGGAGTGATTGAGGTGGCCGATCTATTTTTCTTTTCTGGTGTAATCGCCTGCCTGTATTTTTTGTTCTTCGGCCTGAAAAAAGAAAAGAAAGCAGTTACCTGTCAGGATCTTTTGACTTTCAGGGAAATATACCCCGACGGGATTATAGAGCTTCCGGGGTTGAGATTCAGGCTGGTGGTGGAGGTGGAGCCGGTTAATGAAAGCCTTAAATCCTTTAAGGAGCGGCAAAGCCTGTGGCTGGGGTTCAGGAATCTGGTGCAGACCATAAACATTCCCTACACTCTGAAAATAGAAACTCGTTTTCTGGACTTAAGGGAATATCTTGAAAGCATTAAAGAATGCTCGGGTAAAAAGGAGTATCTTTTAAGGGATTATGGTTACGAGCTGTCCCAGTGGCTGGATAAGAAATCGGAAAACAGGCAGAACAGGGACCGCAGGTGCTACATAATACTAAAGATTGATTCGGCTGCAAAGGGTATCGAGGGTGGTGTGAAAACCGGCAATCCAATAATAAACAATGCGATTTCCTCACTGTCAGGACTTCAGAGAGCTGGCATACCGGAAAAGGAGCTGCGTAAAATGGCGGTGGACGAGCTACGGGTAATGGGAGGGGTGGTCAGCTCCACATTGGAGGGTATGGATATAGTCTCCAGGCAATTAAACAGGCAGGAGGTTCTGGACATGATTTACAGCACCTTCAACCGTGATCTGGCGCCTCATTTCAGTATTCATGATGCTGAAAGGGAGGAGCTGTTTTCCATTTTCATGACCTCGGATACACCACAAATATTTTTGGAGGGAATGGATTATGAAGTTCTGGAAGAGCAGGAACGGAGGGGACAAACCATCCGGAATCCGGCCCCCGGGCAGGGAACAACCTGACATAGTGATGGGCGCGGCCAATTACACTGACTTTATAGCTCCTTCAGTTATAAGGGAAGTAATACCAGGGGATAAAAGCTGCCCTGGCCAAAAGACAGGTGACTATTATGTGGAAATAGGGAGTACAGCCGAACTGGCCAGATATTTCCGTAACTTTTATGCCGCCCTGACCACCAGCTATACCCAGGCCGGAATGCTGAACGGTCTTTTTGCAGGTGATTTTGGTGAGGCCGACTGCGATGTGGCCATTCATGTAACACCTACCGATCCCGAGAGAACCATGTGGAACCTGGAACAAAAAATAGCTCAGAAGGAGGTAGCCTGCAAGGAAGAGCCAAATCCGGCCAGGAAGCAGAGAATTATCAGGGAAATTCAGGACCTTCAGCGTCAGCACTTAAATCTGGTGTCCGGGGATGAGTCCATTTTGAATACTGCGGTGCAGGTGCTGGCCTCGGCCACCGATTTAGAAGTTTTTAGCCGTTTTTGTAACATGCTGGTGAAAAGCTTTGCCGGCAAAGGCATTGTTTTACGGCCAGCCGATGGCAATCATCTGACAGCTTTATTAAACATGACCCCGTTGGACCCCGGCAAGATAACTTACCCCTTCAGGAACGCCGAGGCTTCCAATCTGGCTGACTGGTTTCCCTTCGGGTCGGGAGGTATCAGGCATAAAAGCGGCATTGTGATAGGTGAGGACAATATGGGTAAACTGGTTTTTTTTAATCCGTGGCACCGTAACAATGGCAATTATAATATTGTTATTTTCGGCAGGTCGGGCTTTGGCAAGAGTTTTTTGATTAAATTAATGGTGGCCAGACTGCTGGTTACACCCATTTTAACTCAATCGGGGCAAAAGGATGTAAGGGTGGCCATAGTGGATCCGGCGCCAGAAAAAGAATACAGAAATCTGATGTGTTCCCTGGGTTTTCCCCATATTGAACTCTCGCCATACAGCCATCACAGAATTAATATGTTTGACCTTTACGAGTCCGAGGATGAAGACGGAAATGTGAGAGTGAATGTGGAGGAAACTGTAAAGGCTGTGAGGGCGGTGGTTTTCAGAATGATCCGGGGTTATGACAACCGGGACGAGATTCTTACGGGAAATGTAAAGATTAAAATAGAGTATCTGATTAAGAAATTATACAGCGATAAGGGCATAACTGAAAGCCTGGAGGATTTATATGAGCCGGTGGAAACTGCGGACAGGGTTTTTCACATGGATCGCCTGAAGAAAGCAATGCCGGTGCTTTCCAACCTTTATGATTTAATGAAGGAAGACCATGAGCTGATAAAGGCCTCGGATATTCTTAAAACCTTCACCGGGTATGGGGACTCAAAATCAAATTCCATTTTTGACTGTCAGTCAAACGTTGATATATCAAGGTCCCAGGCCTTTACAATCTGCGTGGCCGACCTGGACGAGGAAATATTGAGGCCTCTGGGACTTTTTATAGCCACCAAGTGGACCTGGGAGATATTCGGCAGCGACCGGTCTATTCTGAAAATGATTGTAATCGATGAATCTCAGCTGATAATGGACAAAAGTGTTCCGGAACTGGCGGGGTGGATGGAAAACGCTTTTCGCCGGGCCAGGAAAAAGAATATTTCCATGTGCAGCGCCACCCAGGGTTTCGAGGTTTTCCTGAGGGTTGAGCAGGGAATTGGTGTTCTTAAAAATTCCACCACAAAAATTTTATTAAAACAGGACAGTGTTGATATTGAGGCGGTGCAGGAAAAATTTAACCTCAGTGAGGGTGAGGCGGCCTGCACCTTGCTTTTTAAAAAAGGACAGGGAATTATCAAGGTGGATAACGACTCGGCTCTTATCAATATTACTCATACACCGAGGGAATACACAATGTTCACCAGTGATCCCAATGATGTGGTTGGAATCTTAAGGGGGGATTCGGTGGATGCTGACTAGGAGGTTGGCCGCGGTAATTTTTTTGGCCGCCATCATCTTTATATGTTCAGAAGCACGGGCACAGGCGGGTAAGCCGGTGATGTATCTGACGGTGGAACTTGTACAGGACAGGAATATTGTGAAGGTCATGTGGGAGCCCCAGCAGGGAGTGGCAGAGTACACCGTTGAGCGGTGGGAGGCAAAGGGGACTGATCACTGGCACTATAGTATTAACAATACAATGAAGCCTGAAGATAAAAGGTTGAAAATAGGGAGTATGGAACTGGACCCGTTTGTTATCGGCCATCCTGCAAACCCTGGGGAGTATATTGAGCTTTATGACGAAAAGGTTAAGCCCTCCCACACATATTTCTACCGGGTCAACGGGGGTAAAATTTATGTGGCCGAGACTAAAGCCCGACCGGTGGTTTCCCAGGGCACCGGTGAGATGAAGGGGGAGGATTTGAAAAAGGCCGATCAGGAGGGGGATAATAAAGCAAAAACCTGGACGGACAGGGCAAAGGAACAGAGTAAATCCGCAGATTACCCGGAAAGGATGGCCGCAGATCTGATAATGGCGGTGCCAAACTGGCTGATCAAGGTAATTGGGCTTTATGATCCTCTTGAACTGGTATTTGATGTTGATTTGAAAGACTCTTACAGGCCCCGGGCGGACAGTGGCAATGAAGATCTTATATGGGGAACTTTTAGCGGAAAAGAATTTGAGGTGATAAGTGACTTTTACCTCAAGGCCAAAGAGGCGGTGCCTGTATTTATGGCGGTGGCGGTGGTGATGGCTGGTATGCTGGCCCTTTTCAGCTCCACCAGCGCCGGCTCCACTGATAGGGTGAGGGGATATGTAACCGGTGTATTACTGTGTGCCCTACTGCTGAAACTGGGGCCTTACCTTTTGGATTTCCTTTTTGATGTCAACAGGGCGGTGGTGGTTCTTTGCCACGGTGTAATAGCCGATGAGGTCCATCAGTCAATTTTACACACCATATACAATGAAGAAACCAGATCGCTGGGATCTGCCTTAATGGCATTGATAGCCTGCCTGTCAGTAGGGGTGATAAATTTTCAGTTTGCCGTTCGGAAGGTTTTTATCGCCATTTTAATAGGAATATTGCCCATCGCTTTAATCAACGCGATTTATCCGGGGCGCAGGAATGTACTGGCGGTATGGTTCAGGGAATTTGCCTCCTATGCTTTCATGCCTGCCGGCTTTGCAGTAGGCCTGGCATTTTTTATCCGTTTTCTTCACAGTGGGGATTTTTGGATTACTCTGGTATGCCTGCTGACTTTGCCCACCATCAACAGCCTGGTGCGGGGGGCGCTGGGTTTGTCCGACGGGGGATTTGTGACCGGGATTGGATCGGCATTGGGAATGGGGGCATTTTTTTCTCTGGGGGGCATGTTGAGGACTGGAGGAGAAAGTAAAGGCGGCCCGGCAGAATTAATCCAGGCAGGGGTTTCAGCCGGAGGGACCCGGGGGTCAAGTGCAGTGGCTAAAGGAGTAACCGGTCCACAGGCGGGAAAAGGCGGATATTTTCCGGCGGCGGGCAGGGAGGCCCCGGGTGTTGGTAGACACCTGGTCAGGGGGGCGGTGGGATTGGGGGTGAAGGGTTTTGCGGCTATGGCCGGCAGCATGCTCTCGGGGGCTACCACCGGGGATTCCAAACCTGGCCTGGATAAAGGCTTAAATTTTGCTAAATCCGTCTCCACGGTTGTTAAGGGCAGCGGGTCCAGTGCAAAAAGCTTTGTTTCGGAGGTAAGGGAAAAGGGTTTTGCCGGGGCTACGGGAATAGTTGACAACTCAATGCTGCTGGACCCCGGTGTCACGGCAAGCCTTTCCAGAAGGGCATTGGGCGATAATGCCATAGGCAACACGACTGCAGTAACCGCAGCAACTATATCCCGGGTGTCCCGGGCCATTTCTCCCCTGGTGGCGCCTGGGGCCAGAGAGAAGCTGGATAAGGCCCTGGAATTCACCGGAACGGCAAAATATCAGAAAAACTCCACCGTTGCAGAACAAACAGCCAGCCTTGATAAGCAGTTTGAAAGCATACGGCAGGCTCAAAACTACAGGCAGATGTTCAGTAAAATAAGGAGCGCTCAGCATAGCAAGGGATCAGGGGGGGCTGATTCCTGTTGGAGATAGGTTTTAGGTGCCGCCATGATTGAAAAAATATTTAGAAAAGCCAGATCCCTGGACATGATCACGCTGCAGGGATTTATAAAGAGAATAACATTAGTGCTGCTTAAAAAACTGTTTATATGGTTGGCTGCTTACCTATCGCCGGTAATGTTAATCCTGCTGCTTTTCTTTTTTGTTTTTGGTGTTCTTTTTTTGATTCCCAAATATATAGTTGAGGATGTACTGAAAAACGGCGGCAGCCAGCAAGGCAGGTTGGTTGCCATTTTTACCACCGGTGAGAAGGATGACTGGAAGCTGGAAAATGACAGGGAGCTATATGAAAAATATATAGAATTGGACAATAAATGGACGGGGGGTTTTACAGAACAGAGTACGCTGGATAATTCGGCGGTGCAGTTTCACGAAGGAAACAGAGCCGATGGCAGTGCCACGGTAAAGCAGATATGGGGCCGGTTTTATGATAGGGACAGCGGCATCCCTTCCGAAAGGTCCCAGGTGAAGCCCCACGGTGTGAGTTGGGCTTTGCTGGCCTCTGTGGACAGGGTGCTGGGCGACCCGGTGATAACAGGGCAGCCTGGCAGGCAACCCGATCCTCCGGGCCATTTTGAGAGGCTGAAGCCGGACCTTAAATGGCAGAATTTTGAGCTCTACTATCGCCGGTCCTGGACTGAGTACAGTGGAAGCGGTGAGAACCGCCGGCCGAAGAGATATACCATTGTTTACAGGCACAATATAAGGCTGCTTACTGAGGTGAGGTCTTATGAAGCTGAAAAAATAACCTACCAGTGGGAACCAAAGAGACATCATCACGAAGACCCCCGGACCGATTTGGTTGAAGAGGCGGTATACCCGGTTTTTGTGAAGTCCCAATACCGGGGCCCATATTTTCAAAAGCTCAGGGATTTACTGGCTGAAGTTGATCTGGTCAAGACCAGTAATCTGGAGCTGATACTGCAGCTGGCAATGAACTATGACGATGAATTTAAATATAACACCGGCATTATCTCCGGAAATATGGCAGAGTTGATTATTGACACCGAGAACACAGTTGGCTATAAAATAGGTCCATTGGGGAAATTTAACTGGCCCGCCGGCCAATATAAAAGCATTACTTCGGGATATGGCTGGAGAGAACATCCCATACTGGGGGGGATCAGTTTTCACAAGGGTACTGATATAGCCCTTCCCAGGGGAGCGCCGGTTTTTTCAGCCTGGGACGGAGAGGTGCTGCTGGCCGATTGGGTAACGGGCTATGGTCGGACTGTAATTATTAACCATGGTAAATACAGGACTCTTTATGCCCACCTTTTGTCTTTCCCGGTACGGCCGGGGCAGGAGGTAAGTCAGGGGCAGGAGATAGCAAAGGCTGATTCCACAGGCCTGTCAGATGGCGACCACCTGCATTTCGAGATAAGGTCGGGTCTGGGGGAAACGGAATACCATGACCCGGTGCTGTTATATAAATCTTTGCCCGGAGAGGAGATTGCCCGAAATTGAATATATACCTTGTAGTGGGGGCCGGGATGAATGACAGACTGATTTCGGTATTGAAGGGCAAAGGTTTTAATATAGTTGGAAACCAGTACACCATGGATGCCGCTGTAATAACCTTAAAAAATAAACCGATGCACCCTGACCTCTTTATTATTAACGGACTGGCCCAGGCCTCCGGAACCACTGATGGGGTAATCAACCGGCTGCAGTCCATGATTATTAAACTGCGGGACATAAGGCTATTAGCCCCTAAAAGCAGGATTTTACTGGTTCTGCCCAGCCGTAACACCCAGGAGGCAATAAATAAAATAGTATCCCTTGGTATTTATGATATTCGCCAGACCTCACATTTTGACGGGGATACATTGCTGAATTGGATTGAAAATCCCATGTCCATTGCTGATTTTACAGGTTTTAGCACCATGGAGGTGCATGATGCCGAGCAGGGTGAGATCAGGTATGGTTTTGAAGAACAGGATAATAAGCCTTTCCTTAAAAAGAAAGAAAGTATTGGCATTGGTAGGGACTTAATTTCTAAAATAACCTCGTCCCTTGGTGGAGAAGAATTCACCGGCTTTAGAAGAACTGCCGGGCTGAGGCGCGGTAAGCCCGGAGCCCTTGTGGCCATTGGAGACAGCCGGATTGAAGAATGGATCGGGGAAAACTTCTCTGACCAAATGGACTTACTTTCATCCCAGGTGGAGCCCGAGGAGGTCAGGCAAAAATTAAATCAACTGTCTCCGGATATTTTTATTATCATGAGACAAAGTGCCATGGGAGGCATACCCGGGGCTGATGAGCTGGCTGTATGGGCCGCAGGGCATGTGCCGGCGGTGCTTTTTATTGTGGGGCAGCTGGATGAAGAGGGCAGAGCTATGGTTCACCGGGCAAGTGATGCAGGGATACGACATATAATCACCTGTGAGGTTGGAGGGCAGATTTACGGTGATGAGCTGGTCTATGTTCTGACAGCCATCATAAAGGAAATGCAAGATACCAAAAATTTTTTACCCCCTGTTCATACCTCCAGCCACTCATTGGAGGCCGAAGCCGGGAAGGCCGTCAGTACTCTCCTGCAGGGGGCGGGTATGCTGGGCAGGGCTATTAAGGAGTCGGCAGGAAAGGTGTCTGAGAAAAACAGGGAAAGGGCTGAAAAAAACAAGGGAAGGCACAGGATAAACAAATCCGGGGGTGTTACCCTGGAGGAGGCAACAAACAGTACTTTAATCAAGGAATTAAGGAATCCTACCACCATAGTGCCCGGTGGGATTCTTGCCGTGGTGACTCCCTGGAGGCCGGGGCTGGCCGGGAGAATTTCTGCCCAGGCAGTTAGAATATTAAGCCAGGTGGAAGGGGTGGAGGTTGCTTACATAGGGGCGACCGGACAAAGCACCGGCGCCCAGTGGCTGGACCTGCCGGAGGATGTGTTGATAATGTCCGACTGGCGGGTTCCCGGATCCAGCTATCCAATTGTACAGGATAATCTGAGGATATTCGCGGTGGATGCGGTTAAGAATCTGGCTCCTGTTATTGACAATGAGTTGTGGGATCTGCTGAGAAAGGTCAGACCCATTGTTACCTATACGGTGATGGACTTTGCCGGGGATATTTTCCTGGCTCAAAAGGCTGTCCATCAGGGCCGTTCGGTTTTGCTGGTTATAGTTCCTGGAAATGACCCGGTGGAGCTTAAAACTGCATCCCATTGGGTTAAAAATTTGCTGGAAGGAAAGCAAAATGTGGTAACAGGCATAGATATGCGGGGGGTGGCCGGGTCCATACCTGAAGTTCTGAAACCAAAGGTGATCATCAGGAACAACCCGGTCGACGCCATGACCGCTGCCTTGATCAGGAATAATGCTGATGAATTTATTTGGAACTGAGGTGATACATTGTCCAGGCTAAAAAAGATATCCCATATTTTAATTGCTGTGCTGTTGGCCTCAATGGCCGGCGGGATGGTCTGGTACTATGTAAAAATAAACACCCCCAGTGAGAAAGTGGTGGTCTCTGCAATCAATCTTTCCATGGGGGCTGTTGTCACGCCGGAAGACGTATTACTGAAAGACTACCCGGCTTCTGTTTTACCCATAGATGCCGAGAGGTCGCTACAAAATGTTGTGGGTAAGACGGTGGTGTCCGGGACCATATTCCAGGGTGGGGTTATACGAAAGGGGCATACGGCTTCGGATTTGGGGAGCTTAAAGGCGGTCCTCAATTCGGTGGCCCCGGGCAGGGAGGCAATGGACCTGCCGACCGAGGCCGCCGGCGGCCTAAGAGGTCTGGCCGTGGGGGACCGGGTCAATGTATTCAGCGAAATTGCGGTACA
>Ga0209347_1005567_pt1 | contig 11868 bp, 12 predicted proteins | sample AutmiccommuBRH23_FD_187382 | JGI IMG/M metagenome (GOLD analysis project Ga0209347, IMG submission 187382) | Deep subsurface microbial communities from Mt. Terri, Switzerland - Autotrophic microbial communities BRH/23 (SPAdes) (version 2) | ecosystem: Environmental > Aquatic > Deep subsurface >...
CCCCCTCTCGGAAAACTCCAGGCTCTTCCAGATATTTTGCTCCACCAGCAGGATGGTGATCCCCTGTTTTTTGATCTCCCGCAGGGCGGCAAAGACCGTCTTGACCATGATCGGGGCCAGTCCCAGGCTGGGTTCGTCTACCAGCAGGACCCTGGGTTTGGCCATCAGAGCCCTGGCAATGGCCAGCATCTGCTGCTCTCCCCCGCTCAGGGTGCCGGCCTGCTGGTCCAGCCTTTCACCCAGCCGGGGAAAAAGCCTAATCACCCAGTCCTTGGTCTGCTCCCTTTCCTGCCAGGCCCGGGGCAGGTAAGCCGCCCCCAGATCTATATTCTCCCTTACCGTCAGCTGAGGGAAAAGGAGCCTGCCCTGGGGGACGTGGGACAAGCCCCGGCGCACGATGTCAGCCGGGTCCCGGCCGGTCACCTCCTCGCCAAACAGGATCACCCTGCCCCCGGAGGGGCGCAGTAAACCGGAAACAGCCCGCAGCAGGGAGGTTTTGCCGGCGGCGTTGGCCCCCACCAGGGCCACGGACTCCCCCTCCTCCAGATCTATGGACACCTCCCAGAGCACCTGCACCGTGCCGTAATGCAGGTTAATCCCCTCAATGCCCAGTATGGCCAACTGACTCACCCTCCCCCTCTTCACCCAGGTAGGCGGTGATTACCCGGGGGTCCGCCACCACCTCGTGGTAAGTCCCTTCGGCCAGGGTCTCTCCCTGATGCATGACCACAACACGGTCGGTAAGGTCCCTGACGGTATGCATGACGTGCTCGATAAGCAGCACGGCGGCGCCGGCGGCCCGCACCTTTTTAATAATTTTTATCACCTCGGCTGACTCCACCGGGGTCAGCCCCTCCATCATTTCGTCCAGTAAAAGAAGGTCGGGTGAGGTGGCCAGGGCCCTGGCCAGTTCCATTTTTTTCAGCCCCGCCGCGGTCAGCTCCCCGGGCATGCTCCGGCAGCGATCCCCCAGGCCCACCAGATCACAGGCCTCCCGGGCGGCCTCCCCGGGTGCTTTGTCAGTCCTCCCGGCGCCTCCGAAGACGGCACCCACCATGACATTTTGCAGCACACTGAGATTTAAAAAGGGCTGAATAATCTGAAAGGTGCGCCCAATGCCCATCCGGCAGCGGACATGGGGGGCGCTGCGGGTAATCTCGGCCCCTTTAAACCTGATGGCGCCCGCATCCGGGTAAATAAGCCCGGAGATCAGGTTGAAGGTGGTGGTTTTACCCGCCCCGTTGGGACCAATCAGGCCCACGATCTCGCCCTTCTCAATCCGGAGTCTCTGCCCTTTTACGGCCACCAGCCCACCGAAAGATTTGTTGAGCCCTTCCACCTCCAGCAGCACGCCGCATCACCCCCAGCAGTCCATTTGGCATGAAAAGTATGACCAGGGCCAGGATCAGCCCGTAGATCACGGTGTAACCGTAAACGATGACGGATTTCAGGTATTCCTCCAGTATTTTCAGAACCACGGCCCCAATGACCGGGCCGGCGGTGGAATAAATGCCGCCAAAAACAGCCATGACCAGTGCGGTCACCGATGTGTTCAGGCTGAAGGCCTCGTAGGGGATAATGTAGGTGACATAGTGGATGTAAAAGGCCCCCACCAGGCTGGGGAAAATTGAGCTAATCACAAAGGCGGCCAGCTTGGCCTTGATGGTGTTCACCCCCAGCACCTCGGCCACGGCCTGCCTGGCCCGGATGGCCTGAAAGGCCAGCCCCCACTTCGATCTCTGCAGCAGCACCGAGGCCAGGATACAGATCAGGAAGATCGTGACCACCAGGAAGTAAGCCGCCACCCGGTCACCCCCGAAGATGGCCGGCAGGGTCACCCCCACCGCACCGCCGGTAAAATTGACCTGGAGGGCAACGGTGCGGAGAACTTCGGCAAAGGCCAGGGTGCCTATGGCAAAGTACATGCCGTGCAGCCTGAGGGTGATCACCCCCAACCCCAGAGCCGCCAGTCCTCCGGCCAAAACGGCCGCCAGGAAACTGAGCCACCAGCTAAAACCCAGCTGGCTGTACGTAAGGGCCGCAGCATAGGCCCCCAGCCCGAAAAAGCCGGCGTGGGCCAGGGAAAGCTGGCCGGTGCGGATCAACAGGTCCCAGCTCAGGGCCATGGTGGCCGACATCAAAATGAGGATCAGTATGTGCAGCAGGTAAGGGTCGGCCACCAGGGGGGCCAGTGCCAGAGCCAATATGCCGGCCCCCGGCAACCCCCAAAAAGCATAATACTTTAATGCGCGAACCATTGGCCCACCCCCCTGGAGCGGAAAATAAGCACCACCAGGATCAGGATAAAGAATACCCCGTCAGACCACCCCGAACCCTGGGGCAAAAAAGTACCTACCATTGACTCGGCCACCCCCAGGAGCAGGCTGGCCCAGATGACTCCCCCAATGTTGCCCAGTCCGGCCATGACTACAATACAAAAGGCCTTTAAGGTGAATTCGAGGCCCACCGCAGGCTGGGCGTAAAGCACCATGCTCAGCATCACCCCGGCCATTCCGGCCAGGGCCGCCGCTACCCCAAAGGTATAAAGGTAAACCCTTTGCACCTTTATTCCCACCAGCCCGGCCCCGTCCCTGCTCTGGCTGACCGCCCGCATGGCCTTGCCGGCTCTGGTCCGGGTCAACACCAGGTAAAGGGCGATGAGCAGCGAAAAGGCGATGACAAAGGTCAGAAACCTGCCCATCCCGGCATTTACCCCGGCAAAATGAAGGGTCAGTGAACGGTAGGTGCTGTTAATGGCCCGGGGGTCGCCGGACCATAGGATCAGGGCCAGGTTCTGAAGAAAGACCGATATTCCGAAGGTCAGCAACATCTGGTTGATCTCCGGCGCGTCCAGCACGTATTTGATGGTGCAGCGGTAAAGCAGCATGCCCAGCAAGAAAAGGGCCAGGGCGGCCAGGGGCAGGCTCAGCAGGGGGTCCAGCCCGAAAATCAGAAACAGGAACACCCCCAGATAGGCCCCCAGCATCAGAAACTCCCCGTGGGCAAAATTCACTATCCCCAGCACCCCCACCGACAGCGCCAGCCCGATGGAGGTCAGGGCATAAAGTCCCGATCTGAGCAATCCGTTAACCAGTGCCTGAAAAAACACTTCCACGCCGCACAGCCCTCCTTCCCCCGGGGCGGTTACAGGTGTCCTTCCCCGGACCGTTCCCCCCACTGAAGCGCCGTTGCCCCCCAGGTATAGCCGGTCCCGGCGCCGGCCACCACCACCAGTTCACCTTTACCTATCTTCCCGCGGCGGGTAGCCTCATCCAGGATGATTAACTGATCTCCCGCCTGAACGTGCCCATAGTTTTCCAGATAAAAAGTATTCTCCATGGTCAGGTCAAATTCTTTCAGGATGGCCTGGTAAAATGACCTCTTCATGTGGGTGAGCCCGATAAATTTGATCTCCTTTTCGGCAAACCCGCTGCGCACCGCCGCCTGGCCGATGACCTGGCGAAAGTTGGCCAGAGATACCTGATCAAGCCTTTTCTTCATGTTCTCCGCGTCCGGCACCTCGAAAAATCTGTCCTGGGCAGCTATTTCCCCACTGCGGCTGCGTATTTTTGATCCGCCTTCACTTAAATATACATCCAGGCTGAAATCCCCATCGGTCACTATGGCTGAGGAAAGAATCCGGTTTTTGGCGCAGCCCTTGCGGATTACGGCGGCCGCCCCGCCGTCGCTGAAGTTGTACAAAAACCTCATCCGGTGATCCTTATAATTAAGCAGCTCCGATTCCTTGCTGCCCATCACCACCAGTACCGTATTCAGTTCGGGGTCACCTAAAAGCATCTCCTTGGCCAGCTTCAGCACCAGCGCCCCGCTGGCGCACAGGGCCATCACCTCGAAGGCGTAAGCCTTTTTGATCTTAAGCCTTTGCTGGATGTGGGCACCCACCGGCCAGACGTTATAATCCTTGTATTCACTGCCAAAGTAAATCAGGGCGTCGATTTCTGAAGGCGGCACGCTCTCAAGCGCCCTCTCGGCCGCAGCCACAGCCATGTCTGAAACATGCTGATCCTTACCGGCCTTGGGCTTCCTCCGGATGCCGAATTTCTCCCTGACCACCTCCTCGGGGATTCCGGACAGATGAGCTATCTCTTCACTGCCGACAAAAGTTTCCGGTATATATACCCCTATACTTTCCACCCCTACGGAAACCTGGCTGGCCAACTAAACACCCCCTAAACATGCAACCTGATTCAGGTATTATATATTATTCTATTGCTAATTTTAAATTCCTTCTTCCTTGATCAAATTTTGCAAATTTTTTCTTTATTTTTTTTCTGGATTCTGATTCTTGGATTCTGGATTCCGACAGAATCAGGCTTTCAGTATGAGGTGTTTTCAGGACAGGATTTTTGGCAATCTTGGGAGAATTATGACTGGCATGGGAAGGGGGATGAATATTGAAGGTTTTCAACCGGACCAAGTATGTTAACTGCGACAAAACCGGGGACAGCACCCTGGAAACAAGATCCGGGATTGTGGACACCCTCCACGAAATGGAGGTGGTGCTGGTGGCCGATATGCGCAAGATGACTATTATCAGGGCCGAGTCAGGAATTATGAGGGCGCCCTACAGGATTTGCCGGGAGATCTCAGCCCGGGCCGGGGCACTGGCCGGGCTGACCATTGACGGTGAGATCGGCCGGAACATCCGCAGCCTGGTAGGCGGTCCCGGAGGCTGCTACCAGTTGGAAGACCTCTGCCTGGAGGCGGTCAAGGCCATCCGCCAGTGTGACTATGCCTTCGAGAAGGGAGGCCACGAGGAACTGATCAGGCGATTTGACCGGGCCCTGCGCGGAACCTGCTACGCCCACTCCCACAGCCTGGAAGAAAAAATAAAGGAAGCCGCCAGCCCCAATCTGGTGGTGGATTACACCGCCTTTACCAGATAACCTCGCCCGGATAGAGAAATGCCCGCAGGGTAAAATATGACGGGTGATTATTATGAGCATTGATCAAACCTATGATATCTGTGTGGTGGGGGGCGGGCCGGCAGGGCTTTCAGCGGCGGTAAACGCCTGGGCGCGGCGGAAAAAGGTGATTGTCCTGGGTGGGCGGGCCGAGGGATCCAAGGTCAACCTGTCGCCCAGGGTGGACAACTACCTGGGCTTCCCGGGCATCAACGGCAATGACCTGCACCAGAGATTCAACCGGCATGTGGAGGAATTCAAAATACCGGTGATCAAACAGAAGGTTCAGGCCATCAGCCCCCTGGAAGGAATATTCATGCTGCAGGTAAAGGATGAGATCTACCACGGCCGGTCAGTGATTTTGGCCACCGGAGTGGACGTGCAAAACCTGCTCCCCGGAGAGGAAAAATACGTAGGCAGGGGTGTCAGCTACTGCGCCACCTGCGACGGCCCGCTTTTTGAAGGTAAAACTGTCACCGTCATCGACTATACCGGGGAAGGCATCGAGGAGGCCCGCTTTCTGGCCGAATTCTGCCGCCGGGTCTATTACCTGGGGCTGAGCAAATCCACCCCTGAATTTAGTGAGGGCAATATAGAGGTGCTGACAAATCAAAAACCAGGCGAGATCACCGGCGACGACGCCGTCACCGCCCTTAAGACCGGGGATGGCTCTCTGGATACAGACGGTATTTTTATCTTTAGGGAGACCTATCCCCCCGGGGAACTGATCCCCGGGCTGGAGGTGGAAGGGGGGTCAATCAAGGTCAACCACCGGCTGGAAACCAACCTGCCCGGTGTGTACGCCGCCGGGGACTGCACCGGAAAGCCGTACCAGGTGGCCAAGGCCGTGGGGGAAGGGCAGTCCGCCGCCCTTAACGCGGTTAACTACCTGGACTCCCTGTCGCAGTCTTCTCCCGGGCGGCCGTAACCCGTCCGGCAGGGTGAATCTCCCGGCCCCGGATGCCGTAAGCACAATTTACCTGCCCCTTGATTATAGCCCGAATCGTTATATAATAATAATGGCCATAAGTATTGCCCGGGCGTTTTATTCCAGTCAGCAAAAACTACGTTGGGACCAGGTAAACCAACACTTAAAAAAATTCCACCGGGGCCGGCTATCAGCAATCCGGCCCTTGTTTTTGGTCAATTGTCGGCTGGCTGTTTGATTGGGTTAAACGCCCGTGCTATACTATATATAAATTTCGCTAATATTATTTGCGGGGAGAAAGTAAATTGATTTTAACAGAGCTGGAAAAAAAGGAAGCGGTGGAAAAAAGTCGCCGGATACTTTCCCAAAATGGTTCCTCAAAAAATTCACTGATCCCGGTGCTGCAAAAAATACAGGCCTCCCTGGGCTATATCCCGCCCGAGGCCATGCGGGAGGTGGCCGGCCACCTGGGCATACCGGCGGTGGAGGTGTATGGCGTGGTCACCTTCTACAACCAGTTCCGCCTTACCCCCCCGGGCAAGCACCAGGTCAAGGTCTGCATGGGCACGGCCTGCCATATGAAGGGCGGCAATATCATCATGGAGTCCTGGGAAAGGGTGCTCAAAATAAAAACCGGCGAAACCACCCCGGACAGGGAGTTCAGCCTGGAGAGGGTGGCCTGCGTGGGGTGCTGCACCATGGCCCCGGTGGCTCTGATCAACGAAAAGGTGCACCCCAGGATGACCCCCACCGGGGTTGACGGGCTGTACTTCTCCCACCAGCTGGCCAATCAGCAAAAGAAAGAGGTCGTGTCGGAGTGAACAATCAAAACAACGCCGCCGAAAGGCTGGAAATACTGAGATCCCGGGCGTTGGCCCACCGGGACTCCCTGCGCGGTAAAACCGTCGTCGCGGTGGGAACGGCCACCTGCGGCCGGGCCGCCGGGGCGCTGGAAGTGGTCAGGACCTTCCGGGAAGAGATTGAACGGCTGCAGGTGGAGGCCACCGTCATTGAGGTGGGCTGCATGGGACACTGCTATGCCGAGCCCATGGCCTTTATCTTCAAGCCCGGCTTCCCCGGCATCTGCTACGGCTACCTCAACGAGGGCCTGGCCTCACGGCTGGTCCAGGACTTCCTGGTGGAGGGCGACCCCTGCGTGGAGTTTGCCTTGGCGGCCAATGAGGTGAATGACTTGGTGCCCACCTTCCAGGACTTCCCCAGGGGAATGGTGGAGCAAAAGGTGGTTATGGAGCACTGCGGCTTCATCGACCCGGAAAATATAGACCACTACCTGGCCGTGGGCGGCTACGGCGCCCTGGCCAAGTCCCTGGACATGGGCCCGGGACAGGTGATTGAGGAGGTTTTGTCCTCGGGACTGCGCGGCCGGGGCGGGGCAGGGTTCCCCACCGGCAAGAAGTGGTCCATCTGCGCCAACGCAGCCGGCCCTACCCGCTATATCATCTGCAACGGCGACGAGGGAGACCCCGGCGCCTTCATGGACCGGACCATACTGGAGTCCAATCCCCACCTGGTGGTGGAGGGCCTGGCTATCGCGGCCTACGCCGTTGGTGCCGCCAAAGGCTACTTCTACGTCCGGGCGGAATACCCCCTGGCGGTGGAGAGGATCCGCAAGGCCATCAGCCAGGCCGAAGAGTACGGCATCCTGGGCCGGTCGGTGCTGGGCGGCGGACTGAGTCTGGAGCTGGAGGTCTTTCAGGGGTCCGGGGCCTTTGTCTGCGGCGAGGAGACCGCTCTTATCGCCTCCATGGAAGGGGAGCCCGGGCTGCCCCGGCACCGTCCCCCCTACCCCTCCGAGGCCGGGCTGTTCGGCAAGCCCACGGTCATTGACAACGTCAAGACCCTCTCCTACGTGCCCCGGATCATCAGGAACGGGGCCGGGGAGTTTAAAAACAGCGGCACTGAAGGCAGCCCCGGCACCGCCATCTTCGCCCTGGCCGGCAAGCTGGTCAACACCGGGCTGGCCGAGGTGCCCATGGGCGCCACCCTGCGGCAAATAATCTATGACGTGGGCAGCGGCATCGCCGGAAACGGCAGTTTCAAGGCGGTCCAGATCGGGGGTCCCTCCGGTGGCTGCCTGCCAGAAGAGACCCTGGACACCCCCATTGATTTCGACTCTCTGACCAGGGCCGGCGCTATGATGGGATCCGGGGGCATGGTGGTGCTGGACCAGGACGACTGCATGGTGGAAATGGCCCGCTTCTTCCTGGACTTCACCCAGAAGGAGTCCTGCGGCAAGTGCACCTTTTGCAGGCTGGGCACCAAGCAGTTGCTGGGCATCCTGGAGCGCATCACCAAGGGACAAGGCCGGCCCGAAGACATCCCGCTGCTGTTGGAGCTGGCCGGGGAGATCAAGGCCGGATCGCTTTGCAACCTGGGCAAAACAGCCCCCAACCCGGTCTTGAGCACCCTGAAATACTTCCGGTCCGAGTACGAAGCCCACATCCACGAGAAGCGCTGCCCGTCACTGATGTGCAAGGACTTGATCGCCTTTTACATCCTGCCCGAAAAGTGCGAGCGGTCCTGTGACGCCTGCGTGGGCAGCTGCCCGGTGGAGGCCATCTACAGCAACGAGGACCGGATCAAGGTCATCGACCAGGCCAAGTGCGTCAAGTGCAACAGCTGCCTGGTGGCTTGCCCGCCTCAGTACCGGGCGGTGGTCAAAGTTTCGCCGCCTGATCTGGTGGCCGGAAAGGGAGGGGAGAACGATGAGCGGAAAAGTTAAACTAACCATTGACGGCAGGGAAATAGAGGTCCTGGCCGGCCAGAAGGTGCTCTGGGCCGCCCTTGACAACGGCATCTATATACCTCACCTCTGCGCCATCCGGGAAAACCACTCCCCCGCAGCCTCCTGCCGGCTCTGTTTCGTGGAAATAGAGGGTTACCCGGGGCCGGTGACCTCATGCACCGTAGAGGCCGCCGGGGGGATGGTGATCAGCACCCGCAGCCAAAGGGTGGACCGCCTGGTCAGCACCGGCTTCGAGATGATCATGTCGAACCACCGGACCCAGTGCAAGTCCTGCCCGGCCAACCGCAACTGCGCCCTGCAGAGGATCGCCCGGGAGCGGGGCCTTAAGCTAAAGGCCTCCAGGCTGGAACAACTGGACCGGGACCTGCCGGTGGACCGGTCCTCGGCTAAAATAATCTACGATCCCAACAAGTGCGTACTCTGCGGCCGCTGTGTCTGGGCCTGCAGGCAGCAGGGCTCGGGCACCCTGGGCTTCACCCGCCGCGGCTTTGACCGGATGGTCACCACCTTCCTGGGCGCTCCCCTGGGCGAGAGCGACTGCAGCGGCTGCACCGCCTGCGCCAAGGCCTGCCCTGTAGGTGCCCTGGCGGAAAAATAGCCAAAAAATAGCAAAAAAACCCTTGATTCGATGGGAGTATATGTTATAATTAATTTGTTAAACGCGATAAAGGCAAACCTGCCGAAAGGCGGGGACGCAAAGCCATGGGTCTAAGGCTTAAAGCTATGACCGCCAGGTTGCAGGATTGACGCGGACCGAGCTTTATAGCCTTTCCTTTGCGGAAAGGTTTATTTTTTGCCAAGGGCTACAGAATTTGTTACTTATTCCGATATTATAAAATAAATAACAATGTCAAGAAATATTTCCTCAAGAAGAATGTTGGTAATATGTATTTACGAAATAAACCCATAGGGGGTGATTTCGCCGTGACCATGCCTGAACTTTTGGTTCGGATCGCCAAAATGCGCAAGCGGCTCAATGACACCGACAACCCTGTCAAGCGGCTGAAGATAAGCCGGGAACTGGATCGGTTGCTCAATAACTACTACCGGCTCAAAATGGATAACCAAATAATTTTGTAAACGGAAATATTTTATTAACGAAAACTATTTGTAAAAGATAACCAGGGCCTTCCCCGAAATGGGGAAGGCCTCTTTTTATGTTATTTAATCCAGTTGCAGACGATAATCTCCCCCACCGGCCCCCTCTTGTCCCCCTTTGAGTTGATGGACCTGTTGGCGGTAAGTGGTATTATCCCCCGGCGGTAATCCTGGTACAGTTCCCGCACAAAGGGCGTATCGCTGTTGCTGAGCATAACCAGACAGCCCCTCCGGGCCAGTTGATCGAATATGCCGGCCAGCCTTTCCTGATCCCTGGCGCCGAAAGACTGGTCGGTAAAATCCGTAAAGCTGGCCGTGCTGCTCACAGGGTGGTACGGTGGGTCCAGGTAGATAAAATCACCCGGGCGGGCGTTTTCCAGCACCACCCCAAAATCTCCTCTGATCAGATCAGCCCTCTGCAGTGCCCTGCTGGCCGCAAGCAGCAGTTCAATGTCCAGTATTTTGGGGCGCTTGTAGCGGCCGAAGGGGACATTGAACAGACCCTTCCGGTTCACCCGGTATAGCCCGTTGTAGCAGGTCCGGTTCAGGTAAATCAGCCTGGAGGCCCTCTGCACGTCGTTGAGGGAGTTTACGTCCAAGGACCTGATCCGGTAGTAGTAATCAGACTCGTTGGGGTGCCGGGAAAGGTCCTCAATCAGCTGGTCAACCTTGTTTTGGATGACCCGGTACATATTGATCAGCTCTTCATTAGAGTCCGACAGGTAGGACACCGGCGGCGCGAGGTGAAAAAACACCGCCCCGCCGCCCAGAAAGGGCTCGTGGTAAACGTTGTACCTGGTCGGAAAATACTCTTTGTACCTCTGGATCAACTGCCTTTTGCCGCCGGCCCACTTGATCACAGGCCGGGCCTTGGCCGCCTGAATCTCCCGGTCAATGCTGTTCTGCACGTCAAACCTCCAAGATGGGATTAGGGATTAGGGGTTAGGGGTTAGAATCCCTAACCCCTATATTATTTTATCTATCTTCTTCAGTGTCTTCTCGCTCTCGCTCACATTGATCAGCCAGCGGGTGGCGGAGTTGAGCAGGGCGGGGTCGCCCTTCAGGGAGCGCATAAAATCTTCCGGGTTAAGCCCGGCCTCCCGGATCAGAAATTTGTGCCGCAGGATGAAATCTTTAAAGCCGTCGGGGTCATAGCAGGTCAGCCTGAACAATTTTAAAAGGGTCCGGTCCAGGGGCTGCCGGCCGGTAAATCTGATCAGCCGCGGCAATTCCTTGAAGGTTTCTTCCATGGTGTCATAGGGGGACATCTCCTGGGAGTCCATCCACTCAACCGGCGTCCACTCCCGCTCCCCGTTCAGCCCCAGGCACTTTTCCCGGTCAAAGGCGATCCTGAAACTGCCCGGCCCGGTCATGTCCAGCGGGGCCATGCGGCAGGACCAGGGCCTCTCCCGGTAGACCGAGCAGCCCTTGGGGGTTACAAAGGGGCATTTCAGGTCGTTTTCATTCATTTTCAGGTAAAAAAGAGGGAACCTGGAACCCGGTACATCCAACTCCGCAGTGTATCGCCGAAGAAAATCTCCCGACGAAAGGCCCAGACTTCTTCTCAGGCGCAGAACATCATAGGGGGTGAGGAAGATGCTGATGTCCCTGCAGCACTGCCCGAAGCAGTTCAGCCCCGGGTGGCAGTCAAATCTGAATTTCTCAGCGTGGCCGAAAGTCCCCGGCCTGGATAAGTTGTCAAACCCGTTGGCCATCTATATATAGTCCCCTTTAAAGATCAGCCTTGACCCGGAATTAATTGCCTAATTAACAGGGGGTTTAATTCATATCAAGTATTACACTAATATAACTTACTGTAAAAAGCAACTTTAATGCAGCCTAAATCAAACCTCTAACCTCCCGCCTCTACCCTCTGAGCCGGGAGGTTTTGGCGTTTTTCCAGCAGGTTAACGAAGACCGGCACCAGGTCGGGGTCGAATTGGGTGCCGGCGCACCTTTTCAGTTCGGCAACGGCCTCCCGGTGAGAGGCGGCCTTACGGTAGGGGCGGTCGCTGGTCATGGCATCGTAAGCGTCGATAATGGCCAGAACCCGGCACTCCAGGGGTATTTTTTCCCCTTTGAGCCCCATCGGGTAACCACTGCCGTCCCACCATTCGTGGTGTTTTAGGATCCAGTCGGCGATCCGGGCC
>Ga0209347_1005569_pt1 | contig 11866 bp, 8 predicted proteins | sample AutmiccommuBRH23_FD_187382 | JGI IMG/M metagenome (GOLD analysis project Ga0209347, IMG submission 187382) | Deep subsurface microbial communities from Mt. Terri, Switzerland - Autotrophic microbial communities BRH/23 (SPAdes) (version 2) | ecosystem: Environmental > Aquatic > Deep subsurface >...
ACTCCTGCTTGAGCAGTTCCAGCGTTTGCGAGAGCACGCGGGGCGGGATTCTCTCGCAAACGCTGGAACTGCTCAAGCAGGAGTTGGCAACCACCCGGATGCTGGTGACGGAGCGCGAGTCCTATTCCAGGGGACTCCAGCAGTATCAGTCAGACCCGAACAGGTTTCGGCAGTATGTCTATAGCAGTCCGTTGTTTGCAGTCGTTCAGGAGGATACGCAGCGAACTGCCGTCGAGTCGGAAATCCTCGCGGTGGAGCGGCAGTTGGAGCAGGTCGAAGCCGGGATGGTGGCAGCGCAGAAACCTGAGATCGTCTTTCTGCGGAACAGGAAGGCAAAGCTGGAAGAGCGGCTGGGCGGGTTTGACGCGGAGTTCATACGGAATCATATCGCCTTGGCCCAGGCCCGTGCCGAGGACTCCGTTGAGCGAGAACAGCGGCTTGCGAAACTCTATCAGAGCGAGTTCGAAGAGATTCAGCGCGCGGCCGGGCAGAATTCCGAGTACGCCATGATCATCGGTGAGTGCGAAATGCTCGAGAATCTGTGCAATACCCTGCTGAAACAGATCAACGATCTGGATCTCAATTCGCAGGGCGGGCTCAATATCCATGTGCTCCAGTGGGCCGGTCCGGCGGACGAGCCGTCCTCGCCGCAGAGGGCTCGCGTCATCGGAATCGCATTAGTGCTGGGGCTCATGGGGGGGGCGGGATTGTCACTCATACGGGACTGGACTGACCAGAGGGTGCGCTCGGCGGACGAAATCACGGCCATTCTCGGCGTTCCGATCCTGGGGTCGGTGCCCTCCATGCCAAGGCGGCATCTGTCTCGCGCGCACCGGCTGCGTTTCACGGCCAACTCCTACGGATCCGAAGCCTATCGCGGGATTCGCACCGCGCTGTTGTACGGGACCCCTCAGGAACAGGCGGTAACGATCCTGGTGACCTCTCCGGGGCCGCTCGAAGGCAAGACGACGCTGGTGAGCAACCTGGCCATTGCCATGGCCTGTGCCGGACAGCGGACGCTGATCATCGATGCCGATTTGCGCAAACCCATGCAGCACCGGATCTTCGCGATGAACGAACGGGGTCTGGGGCTAAGCGATATGCTGGTGGGACGGTGCTCGATCGAGGAGGCCATCCGATCAACCGATGTCGCACGCCTGGATGTTCTGCCGAGCGGCCACGATGTCGCGAATCCCTCGGAACTGCTCAACAGCCCGACATTCGTCGAAGTGCTGGACCAACTCAAGCGCAGGTACGATCGCATTCTGGTCGATTCGCCGCCGGTGGGGATCGTGACCGATGCCCAGATCCTCTCCACCGTGTGCGGCTTGACCCTCCTTGTGTTACGGGCCCAAAAGACGTCCCGTCTGCTGACTCAACGGGCCGGGGACGCTCTGCGGACCGTCGGTGCGAGGGTCGCGGGGGCAGTGGTCAATGACGTTCGGAAGAGGGATACTCGGTATCGCCGGTACAGCGCGAACAGCTATCCTCTGGTCAAGCCGGTCGGCAAGGTCTCCGGGCAAATCCGGGAAGAACCGTCCGGCGAGCGGCCGGCACGGCCGGAGGATGTGCCGCCGGAACAGAAGGAGTCAGAATAGACGTTTCGTTCGGTGAGAAGAGGCGAACGGGCGTCGAGGGAGCAGGCGTTGTCGATGCGCGATGATTGAGGAGACGAAGCGGTTCGAAGACGAGCGGGGCATATGCAAGAGTTCCCGGGCCCGCGAGAAGGTGTGCGGACGCGCGGCTGGCGCCATGAGCCGGCGAATGGCGCCCATCCATGCCGAGACGTCCGCCCCTTGACCGGCACGCAGCGCGTAATCCCGGAGAGTACCGGCCCGATACCGGTGGGGGGACTGACACGGGCGACATGACCACCTACATCTGCGTGTACTTGGGATCGGCATACCTGGCCTTGGCCCTGACGCCGCCGGTGATCTGGCTGGCCAGGCGAATCAAGGCCGTGGACTATCCGGGGATCCGCAGCGTGCACTGCCTGCCCATTCCGCGGATCGGCGGTGTGGCGATCTACGTGGCGACGGTGGCCACACTGGTGCCGCTTCTGTTCCTCGGCAACACGATCGGCGAGTGGTTCCGTGCATTGCGGATGGAGGTCGCAGCGCTCGTCGTGTGCGGGACAGCCATCTTCGCCATCGGACTCGTGGATGACCTCCACGGGCTTCCCGCCCGGTTCAAGTTCCTGGTCGAGATGGCCTGTGCGGTGGCGATGTGTGTTGCCGGAGTCAAGATCGGCAGTATCGATCTTGGTCGAGGGGCTCCCATGGAACTGGGCTGGTTCGGATATGTGCTGACGGTGCTGTGGATCGTCGGGGTCACGAATGCGGTGAATATGAGCGACGGCCTGGATGGGCTGGCGGCAGGGGTCGTGGCGATCGCCTGCGCGGCAATCGCCGTCTTCGCCATTCACGGCAGCTTCACGCATACCGGGGAGTCCAGGCAGAACGATGTGATGCTGGCCCTGTTCGCCCTGGCGCTTCTGGGCAGCCTTTGCGGCTTCCTGTTCTTCAACTTCAACCCCGCCAAGGTCTTCATGGGGGATTCCGGCAGCCTGTTCATCGGTTTCGTCATTGCCGCGGCCAGCGTGATGTGTGTCTCGAAATCGACGGCGTTTGTCGGCCTGGCCCTGCCGACTCTGGCCCTCGGGATTCCCATCTTCGACACGCTGCTTTCCATGCTGCGGCGTTTCCTGGAACGCCGTTCCCTGTTCGCTCCCGACAGAAGCCACTTTCATCACCGGTTGCTGGAACTGGGCCTGACGCAACGACGCGCTGTCATCATCATCTACGCCGCAACGCTCCTGGCCACCGGTCTCGGTCTTCTCATGCTTGCCAGCGATCGCGCCGGCGCGATGGTGGTATTCGCCGGGGGGCTGTTTCTGATTCTCATCCCGTTCCGAGTCGTCGGAGTCTTTCGTCTGGATCAAATATGGCGCCGTCTTCAGCGGAAGTACAGGCACTACTGCCAGGAGTGTGGCGAGCGAAAGGTCTTCGAGAACCTGCAACTGCAATTCGGCCGGGTGTGCGACCTGGACCAGTGGGGGGCGGCCATTTGCGAGGCCGCCGAGAAGATGGACTTCGCCTGGCTCTCTCTGAAGACGATCCACGAGGACGGCCGGGTCGAAGAGGAGGTCTGGCGGCCGCCGAACGGCAGGCCGAATCTTCGGCAGATTGCCATCATGACACTCCCTCTGCCCGACGAGCAGACCGGCGTCCGGCAGCAGTTCGAGATCGCCATTGCCGTCAACGGCTCCCTCGAAGCCGCCGGCCGCCGGGCGACGCGGTTCGGACGACTCATGGATGAGTATGCCGCGAGATGTCCCTGCCGGGTATCTGCCGATCGGAATTCACGGGCGCGCGCCTGGGAGCTTGTGGGGAGGACCTGATGACCGTGCCCGCCAAGGTTGAAATCAGCAAGCGTATCGTCGCCATAAACTCGGCGGCGGGGATCGCTCTGAGCGCGATCGACCTGACCCTGCTGGTCTGGTTGTATCGCCACCTGTTGCAGCGAATCAGCCCCGAGGAGTACGCTCTGTACCCGCCCGTGGCCTCGATCATGGCATTCCTTCCGTTGCTGACGGTGATCCTTTCCTCCGGTCTCGAACGGTACATGGTGGAAGCCTACGCCAAGGGTGATGAGCGACTGGTGACCCAGATCGTCTCGACCATGTTTCCGCTGCACCTGGCCGCGGGGCTGGCCGTGGTGGCGGTCGCCTGGCTGCTCTCGTGGCAGATAGGCCGTGTCCTCGACATTGCCCCGGAGTATCTGGCGGATGCCCGCATCATGGTCATTCTCATGAACGTGACGTTTGTTGTGCCATTCGTGCTTGCGCCGTTCCACGCCGGTTTTCAGATTCGCCAGAAGCTTGCGCTGCTGAATCTCAGCCAATTGGCTGCCCAACTGACCCGTATGATCATTCTGCTGACCTTGATCTTCGGCGTCAGCCCCCGGGTGCTCTGGGTGGTGGTCGCCTCGACGGCGGCGAATGTCCCCTGGAGCATCGTGAACGTCATGATCTCTCGGCGGCTGGTTCCGGCGTTGAGGTTCCGCCCCGGCGAGATTCGGTGGTCCCTGGCCAGGCGGCTGACCTCCTTCGGGGGTTGGATGTTCCTCGGCCAGATCTCGGGGCTGATTCGTCACGCTGCGGACCCGATCATCCTGAACCGGCTGGCAACGCCTCTGGACGTCACCTGTTTCCACCTGGGCTCGATGCCGGACCGACGAATTGGCTATGCGCTCGTCCCGTTCTTCCGCGCCCTGTTGCCCCAGACCACGGCCATGCACGCGACCGACAGCCGACAGCAGTTGCGGAACACCTATCTTCGCGTCAACCGCTATGTCCTGTGGGCCGGGCTGTTCGTCGGCGTGCCGATGATCATATTCAGTCGGGAGTTGGTCAGGCTCTGGGTCGGGGATAGATTCCTGCCGGCCGCGACGGTGATGGCACTGCTCCTTGCGATGATGGTGGCGAGGTATGCCCACGGGGCCGTGGGGAACATTGCCGTGGCCAGGGGAAGGGTCAGGGAGTTGAACATACGGGGACTGGCGCTGGAGTTGGTCAATCTGGGAGCCACGCTGTACCTGGTCGGCGTGATGCGGATGGGAGCGGTCGGGTCGGCACTGGGGAGTTTCATTGCCGTGAGCGTAGGCTATCCGCTTGTCAACTGGCCCCTGGGCTTCCGCCTTAGCGATGTCACTTTCCGGGAATGGCTGTGGGGGACGTTTGTCCCGGGAGTGGCGCCGGCCCTGTCGGGCGCCCTTGTTTGGCTCACTTTGAAACGGTATGTGTGCCCATCGACGCTTTTGTCACTAGGAATCTGCATTGTTCTCGGCATGATCGTCTATGGCATCGTCTTGGCAACGCTGTGTTTGCAGCCTACCGACCGCGTTGACCTGAAGAAGGCAGTGCGTTGGATGTCGAGGGGCACATTCACGATGAAGACCGGATTGCGTCGTCCAGAGTCCCTCCTTGCCAAGATGGCGAGAGCACCGGTGAAATCGTGATAAAGAGAGCAAAGCAAATCACAGATGAGAAAGTACTTCGACCCGACACAACGACGCTTGATATACGTGGATTCCAATGCCACTCCAACTTTCTGGGACCAGTGTTGGGCGGCTGACGCCAGCCTGCGCGAGCGGCTCATGGCCACGAGGCACACGCGCGTGAGCCGGGTAACGGAACAGTACCTTCGGCCTTCTGACGGCATCATTCTGGAGGGAGGCTGCGGACCGGGCGAGATGGTTGCCTCTCTGGCCCACAGCGGTTACAGCGTGATAGGCGTCGACACAGCGGAGAAGACCGTGGAACTCCTCAGGCAGTGTGTGCCGGAACTGGACATACGCTACGGCGACGTAAGAAACCTCGAGTTCGCCGATGGCTATTTTGCCGGCTACTGGTCCATTGGGGTGATAGAACACTTCTGGGACGGTTATGAGGCAATTGCCTCGGAAATGTCGCGGGTGCTTCGGCCCGGCGGGTATCTCTTTCTGACCTTCCCCTATATGTCTCCCGTGAGAATCGTCAGAGGCAGGGTCGGCTTGTTCGCCCGCTGGCGTCCCGGCATGTCACACGACGGTTTCTATCAATTCGCGTTGGATTCCGCGTCGGTCATCGACCATTTCCATCGCATCGGTTTCAGGCTGGTGAAGTCCATGCCCTTCGATTTCATCAATGGTTCTGAAGATCTTGCGCCCATGGCGAAACCCGTGCTCCGGAGCTTGTTCGGGCGCACGCAAGGAGGCCTCTGCGTGAAGGTCTTGCGGAAAACGGTCGCATGGGCGCTGTCTCCGCTTGCCTGCCATTGTCAACTGTTGGTACTGAACAAGACTCGATGAAGGCTCTCAAGCAACAGCTTCGAAGGAGACGAGTTCGTGGGAAGGCCGTTGAAAAGGCTGGCTGTCGTACCTAACGATCCTCTGGCAGCGTACCTCGCCGGAGGATACGAGGCGTCATGGTTGCGGGCGTACTATAACCCGGGCCGCTTCTTCGATGAAGTGTATGCGCTGTCGCCCATGGAAGATGGGGAAAGGCATGAGTGTGGAATGCACGTCATTCCCACGGCGCAGAATGAGTTCAAGCACAGGATCAAAGAACTGGGGATCGACGTAGTGAGGGTCTACGGAGGCACAAGGGCCTGTGATTTCGCCTGCCTGAACAAGGTCAGCGGCGTACCGGTCGTGGTGTCGCTCCACGATACACGGCCGGAGTGGGTGCACGCATCGATTGGGAGGGCCGACGTGGTTCTCTGCGTATCCGAAGCCGTCAAGCGGACGGCCTTGGGCAAGTTCCGGAGAACGGACCGATTGTGGATGCGCCCCAACGGAGTGGATTTCAACGTCATGCGGCCGTATGCCCCGGAGGAACTCGCCGATCTGGACGACGGCTGTCCCTTCCGGTACAAGATCGTACACGTGGGAAGGAAGGTGAAACAGAAGAACCTCGAAACGCTCATCAAGTCGCTGAAGATCCTGGGCGATGACTACGGTCTCTGGGCTTTCGGACGAGGGGACGAGAAGCAGTACGTGACGTTGGCCAGGGACCAGGGGGTACTCGGGAGGTGCCGCTTCGTGGATTCTGTCGCCAATCGAGACCTTGCGCGGTACTGCTCTTGGGCCGATTGCTTCTGCAATCCAAGCCGATGGGAGGGAATGAGCTTCGCGTTGATCGAAGCGCTCGCGTGCAACGCGGTGGTTGTCGTCTCGGATATATCCGAGATGAGCCAGTATGTGACGCACGGGCAAAACGGTCTGCTGGTCAAGGACTATGAGGATGCTGCGGTCCTCGCCGAGACGATCCAACTGGCCTGCACCGACGAGAGTGCCAGGCAGGTGTTCAAACAGAACGCTCGCCAGAGCGTGGAGCAATTCGAGAAGAGCAGGATCGAATCCTTGGAAGCCGGCTACTATCAGAGGGTTCTCGAAATGAAAGCGGAGGGCTGCTTCCACATTCCGGCGTGGATGCAGGCACTCGATGCCGCTCAGACGAACGTTAAGAGACTGATGCCGATACGAGTCAAGAGGATGGTCCGGCGCGCGCGGACAGGCTCCAGGCAGGGACAAGGCTGAACCCATGACGCAGGAAGCGGTCATTTCGAAGACGGTTGGTGCCCTCTACCTGGTCTTGGTGAGCACGAGACCGAAGCAGTGGCTCAAGAACGGCTTTCTCTTCGCAGCCTTGCTGTTCTCGAAGAACATGTTTCACCCGGCCAAGGTGGCCACAAGCGTGTTCGCCTTCGCGGTCTTCTGTCTCGCTTCCGGCGCGGTATACCTGTTGAACGACCTTGTGGACATGGAGCAGGACCGCAGCCACCCCAAGAAGCAGGCCCGTCCCATCGCCTCGGGCGCCCTGGACCCGCAGGTCGCGAGGCTGGCGCTGGCCGTCGTCCTCCCGGCGGCCCTGTTCGCCGGCTACTTCATCAATAGGCAGTTCTTTCTGATCGCCTCGGCCTACCTCATCATTCAGATTGCCTACTGCACGTTCCTCAAGGAGGTTATCATTCTCGACGTGTTCGCCATCGCCTCCGGGTTCTTTCTTCGCGTGGCGGCCGGCTCGGTAGCGATTGACGTGCCCATGTCCAAATGGCTGCTTATCTGTACGACCTTCCTTTCCCTGTTTCTGGCGCTGGCCAAGCGAAGGCACGAGCTTCTCCTGCTCGGCGACGGGGCGGCCCATCACCGGAAGGTGCTCGACGGCTACAACGTGCTATTCCTCGACCAGATGGTCAGCATTGCCACGGCCGGCGCCATCGTGTCCTATGCTCTGTATACGCTCTCCGAGGAGACCATCGCCAAGTTCGGCACGACGCAGCTCTGGGTTACGGTCCCCATCGTTCTGTATGGGATCTTCAGGTACTTGTACAGAGTGTACAAGCAGGGCGACGGCGGTCAGCCGGAGGACATTGTGTGGAAGGACAAGCCTCTGCTGATGTGCGTAGCCGTCTATGTCGTTGCCATTGTTCTGATTATCTACATGCGTCCGGGAGCCCTGCGATGAGTGCACCAAAGATCGCCGTAATGAAGACCCATCCGCAGACTGTGATGGCCGATGTCGAGCGCCTCATGAAGATGGCGGAATGCGAAGCGGCCCTGCCGAAGAACGCCGCCACGATCCTCAAGGACAACATCTCCTGGCACTTCCCCTATCTCAGCGCCAACACGACGCCCTGGCAACTCGAGGGCACGATCCTGGCCCTGAGGAATGCCGGTTATGGGAACATCGTGGCCGTGCACAACAACACGGTGGTGACGAATCCCTACAAGGGGGGCGTCCTGAATCGGCTGGGCCCGATCTACGGGAAGTACGGGATCGAGGAGAGGTACAACTTCCGGCCCGAGGACATCCGGTGGGTGGAGTATAAGCCGAAGGCCCGGATGCGGGTGCTCGACAAGGTGTTCCCGGAGGGCATCCGGATCCCCGAGTACTTCCTGGGCAAGAACATCGTGCATCTGCCGACGGTCAAGACGCACATCTATACGACGACGACCGGCGCGATGAAGAACGCGTTCGGGGGGCTGCTGAACACGAAGCGGCACTACACGCACAGCGTGATCCACGAAACCCTGGTGGACCTGCTGGCCATCCAAAAGGAAATTCACACGGGGGTCTTTGTGGTTATGGACGGGACCCTCTGCGGCAACGGCCCCGGCCCGCGCACGATGATCCCGGTGGAGAAGGATTACATGCTGGCCGGCAGCGATTCGGTGGCGATCGACGCGGTGGCGGCCAAGATGATGGGCTTCGATCCGATGAGCATCCCTTATATCCGTCTGGCTCACGAGGACGGTCTGGGTATCGGGCGGCCGCAGGAGATCGAGGTTGTCGGAGCGGACATCGCCAAGGTGAACTTCGGCTTTCAGGTCGGCGACAACTTCGCCAGCCGCTTCGGCGACGTCCTGTGGTTCAGTCCGCTCAAGGCCCTCCAGCGGCTGTTCTTCCATACTCCCCTCGTGTACCTGTTCATTTTCGGCTCGTACTTCTACCACGATTTCCTCTGGTGGCCCGTCAAGGGCAAGCGGGCCCAGCAGGTCCACGCTTTGAACACGAAATGGGGCCGGCTCTTTCAGAGTTATCCAACCGAGCCTGCACGCACGCCGGACGGTTCGGCCCGGCCCGCCGAGAGCTTGCTGATGAGAAAGGCACCAGAATCGAATTGAGAAGGCCTCCCAGATCTTCGCACGGGCCGCCGGACAGATCGCCGGCGAAATGGAGACCAATAAGACATGAGCATATCGAGGCGAAGATTTCTGCAGATCACCGGCGTGGGCATTACTGGCGCCATCATGGGCTATGGAACACTGCGGTGCTCGCGTCCGATGCTGAGACGGTGGTTGACGGAGCCGGCGCTGCTCCCTGCGGCCACCGGCACACCGAGCGAAGAGATCCTCCGGACGTTGCTGGCCACGACCGAAGCGCTGATCGACATGCCGGTCGAGATGAACCACTATCAGGACTTCTTCCGCTGGCGCAGCGAGAACGTCCCGGGTTACAGGAGCCTGTACGAGCAGTTCGTAGGGACTGTCGACGCGACGGCGAGGCAATCGGCCGGCAGGCGGTTTGCCGAGATCCAGAAAGCGGCACAGCGCAGGGTCCTCACCAAGTCCTTTCAAGTCGGCAATCCGCCCAGCGATCTTGGCAAGGCGTGGACAGGCCTGTTTGACCGGCAGTGGTTATTGTACGACCGCTTCATTATTCGCGAGATATTCGATCTGTTCGCTCGAACCGACGCGTGGGTCAAGCTCGGCTATGAGACCTGGCCCGGCAAGCATCGGGGCCTGTACGCGTATACGCAACCGCCCACAGGAGTAACCGGCGCCGTCGGTGTCGCTGACGACAGCCCCTCGCGGGAGGACCTTCCATGAGCGAAAGCACGGTAGCGATCGTCGGCTCGGGGGTTGCCGGCAGCATTCTTGCCTATCTTCTGACGGACTTCGGGGTCGACGTGGATGTCTTCGAGAAAGGGCCGGACTATCCGTACCCGCACGAGCTGCAGTGTGCCGAGCAAGTGCTGTATTTGCACGACAATCCTGCGTATCGACTTGGGCCGGATCTGAAAGGCCATACCCATTCAGGGCCGTACCGGTGGAACATCGAAAAGGAACGTATCATGACCATCGGTGGCTCGTGTACCCGGTGGGAGGGGCTCACGGTCCGGATGACGCCGCGCGATTTTCGCAGGAGGAGCCTCTATGCGTACGGCGATGACTGGCCCATCACCTACGAGGATCTGGAGCCGTACTACTGCCGGGCCGAGGCGCTGCTGGGCGTGTCCGGCACCGACGACGACAACCCGTTCGCGCCCCCGCGGTCGCAGCCGTACCCGCTTGGGCCGTTTGAACTGAGCTATGACGACAGGATCCTGGGCGAACGACTGAAGGAACACGGCATCGTGCTGCACACCACGCCGCAGGCCAGGACGAGCGCAGCGTATGAAGACAGACCCGCGTGCATCAATATCGCGACATGCACATTCTGTCCCATCGGGGCGCGCTACTCGCCCAATTATCACCTGGGGAAAGCCGTAGAGGCGGGTTTGTGCAAGGTGCGCTCGAATACCTCTGTGCGGCGGATTCTCACGGATGCATCCGGGCGGGCTCGTGCGCTGATCTATCAGCAGAATGATGAAAAGACGGAACAGGAGCACGCGGCGAAGGTGATTGTTGTCGCCGGCGGCGCGATCGAATCCGCTCGCCTTCTCCTCTTGTCCAAAGATGGTCGTCATCCCGATGGCATAGGAAATCGCGGCGGACACGTGGGCCGGCACCTGCTGTTCCATCACGTGTGGCGGGGAGGCATGTATTATGAGGAGGCTCTGTATCCGGGACGATTCGGCGGCTGGACGGGACAGAGCCTCCAGTTCCGGGATCCTCCGGAACCCGGCCGACATGCGGGAACGAAGGTTGAGTTTGCCTCCTTCCTCGGCATTCCCTACGGGAGCCCCCAGCCCAACAAGTACAGGACCTTCGAAACCGGCTCCGACGTGCTGGAACATCTCCAGCGGATGGTGCATCGTCGAGACATCGGTCTGCATGCCGAGTCTGTGCCCAGCCCGCAGAATGGCGTGACGCTATCGAACAAGAAGGATCGCCTGGGCGATCCGTATGCGCATGTCCACTATGAGTCCTCGCCGTTGGACTATGAGACCTATCGCTTTGCGCGCGGGATCTTCGATCGCTTCGCCGCTGCAACGAAGGCCAAGGATACATTCTTCAGCGATCCCGATGGTTTCGATTCCGGGGGCCACCATATGGGCACGTGCCGCATGGGTATGGACGCCCGCGACAGCGTGGTGACCTCGTTTGGCCAGGTGCATGATGTGCCGGGTCTCTTCGTCGCGGGCTCAAGCACTTTCGTCGGCACGTCCGGGGCCGCCAATCCCACGTTGACCGTGGCGGCCCTGGCCGTTCGAACTGCGGAATATCTCCTGAAACAGGGGCTGTAAGTCTTTCCGGCAGGCATACAGCGGATGGAAGGGACCCGTACACATGAACCTGAATGAAAACACAGATCGGCAACACCGACAGCGCGTCGCTGTGGTTGTGCTCCTCGCCCTGGCGCTGAGCGGCTACCATCTGGCGATGGTGGCGAAGTATGCCGTGGCGAGAATCGATGGCGACACCTACTTCCTCATCGACGATGATCCGATGATCAGCATGCACTATGGACGCAACCTGGCGCGCGGGATCGGGCTGGTCTACAATAAGGGGGAACACGTGGAGGGGTTCACGAATCCTCTGTTCACGTTCTTCTGCGCGGGCCTGCACCTGCTTCCGATCGGGGAACCGGTGCTCCCGGGGCTCATCCACCTGAGCAGCCTGCTGCTGAGCCTGGGCACTATGCTGATGCTGACGCGGT
>Ga0209347_1005571_pt1 | contig 11863 bp, 8 predicted proteins | sample AutmiccommuBRH23_FD_187382 | JGI IMG/M metagenome (GOLD analysis project Ga0209347, IMG submission 187382) | Deep subsurface microbial communities from Mt. Terri, Switzerland - Autotrophic microbial communities BRH/23 (SPAdes) (version 2) | ecosystem: Environmental > Aquatic > Deep subsurface >...
TTTTGGCATTGGGCCCTCGGCGCTGACGGAGGCCATGGGCATGCTCAACCACCATTTCGCAGCAGCCGCCTGATCGGCGCAGAGCGACAGCCTACCTCTGACTGCCGCCAATCTTTGCAACAGAGCCCCGCTCACCGCCGAGACGATTGGGATCGGCAAACGCACCATACTCTCGAGCAAAGGGTTGAAGCCGGTTTCAAGCGCACGTCCCCGATCAATGCGTTCAGGATCCTCTTGAACGCCGCCGCTGAGATCGGCGCCCGAGCAGAAGGCGCGCCCCGCCCCACGCAGCAGCAGCGTGCGCGCGCCCATTGCCGCAACGCTGTCCAGCGCATCCATCATCTCGTCGAGGGTCTGCATGGACAGCGCGTTCAGCACTTCGGGACGATTAATCGTGATCGTCGCCACGCCTTCGATGCATTCCAGCGTGATGTGTTCGTAACGCATGTTCTTCTCCCTTGGAGCGACCCTTGGCTCATTGCCTGATCGGTCGCTCAAGTTGCTCGGTCCAGCAATGTGCGGCGGGAGGCGGAGAACGCGCCCAGCCATGATCGCGGCGAGCGCGAACAAGCCTCCCGCACTGTTTTGCGCCTCGCCGCGACGAAAGGGGCTCCGTCATCTACCCCCCGCCGACAGCCCTCAAGCCGAGCCGCCAGCGGCCGACACAGGTTATCACTTCACGGTCGGGAAGCCGAGGCGAGCGCGAAGGTCCGGATTCAGTTCGACAACGTGGAAACCGGTCGTGACGCAGGCGAACCAGATGTGCCCGGACTCGGGAACATAGCGTACATGCGACATACACCCGTCGGTTACCTGGTCGTTCAACCCTGTCCAGTTTAGCCCGTTGCCACTTAGCGGGGTATCGGGATTCGCACCCGGCTTATAGTAGCCGACTTCAACCGGCTTTGTAGGATCGCGCAAATCAACGATCCTCACTCCGCCAGCGAAGAAGGGGAACAGACCAAGCCTCGTGTTCCTTGCATCGTCGACATCGTTGAAATGCGAGCCAACCGCGCCGAGGCGCGCGGTGATGTCTGGGATTGGGATGAAGCTCGCATAGGGATCCTCCTTCCGAGGAGTAAATCGTATCGCGTCGCAGTTCTCCTTGATATTCATTTGCAGCTTGAACTCGCCGACGATCTTTGGATTCTTCTCGTCCGCGATATTGATGATCCGCGGCCATGTTCCAGGACAGGCGCCCAGTTCGGCCGCACCCACCAGGTGTGGAACTCCGTTGATCGACGCGGGCACGACAGAATGAAAACCGCCTTGCTTGGCTTCGCCGACGAGCCTCATCTTCGGTTGAGAGCGCCCATCGACGATGTCGCTGTTATCGAGAATGTAGACGCTGCCGTTCTCCACAGGCACGTCCCCGTCGGAGGCGAGGATAGACGCCCCCACAGGCACGTCCCCGGTTTCGGAGGCGAGGACAGCCGCGTAGATCCGCCGCTCATCATGGCTGATCGACACTTCATGTGGCGTGAACCCAGCCGTCAATCCATTGGGTCGCGTGACGCCGAAGCGGCCGAGATAGCGGGGGCGCTTCATGTCGCTGATGTCGAGCACATGCAGGCCACCCTTCCCCGAACCGAGTCCGGGCACGACTTCTGTACCGTAGACGCGACGACCGTTGGGAGAGATTGTCACCATGTGGATGTTGGCGGGCCACTTGAACTCGCTCTGCAATTTGGGATTCAGGCAGTTCGAGGCATCGTAGATGCTGAGCCAAGCTGCGTCCTCCTCGCCCCGGCCAGCAATTCCTCCCGAGTAGGCGCCGGCGACGAGAACTTTGCGACCTGGTGCCGCAATCGCGTGCATCGTCTCTACCGCATCGATCGAGCCCCGGTCCCGCAGCAAGCGCACGGGCTTTGGAGCCCGGGGGTCCCTTACGTCGATAACCGCGACGCCCGCTGGCTCGCGGAGGAACAAGGCAGATCGGCTGTTGGCGGTTATCGGGCCTGCCTGCTTGAAGGTGGATACATAGGCACATTGATCGACCCATGAGAGCTGCAAATTGCCGCCGCGGTTCCAGATGTCCGTGCGACCGACGAGGCGAACGCCAGCATGATAAGGAAGTTTGGACCGGCCGCTCACCACGTCTTCGATCGTGGTTTGGCCCTGAAGCCCGGTTTCGGGGCGATCGCCGGGACCAATGACGACCTGGGAAGACGCCGGCCATCCGCTACACAGACAGGCTAGGCCGAGCGGGGCAACGACCGCGAGCCTCCGAATCTTGGTGGCTGTCACCGCAGTCAGGCGCGAAAGAGCCTCTGTGGTGCGGATCGTCGGTGAACGCCGCGATGCTCTATCGTGCGTCGCCGCCCCGATCTCGACCATGCCCGGCTTCATGACGCCGACCGGTTTGGCGGGCAAATCATCGGCAAGAACAACATTCCCATGCGCTTCGCTTAACATCCGCAACATCTTTCTCTCCTTTGCTTGGTTGCTTGGTGCGTCCTCAATCTTGCCACAACACATCGTGCGACACAGAGGAATTCGTAGCCCGTTGCGTTCGCCCGGGCGTCGCTGATATCGTCGAAATGAAGCCGGTCGCTGAGACGACGCTGCTTCCGGCCGCGCCTTCCGAAGATGTTGTCCCGGCTGCGGCGCTCACCGCTTGGTCCGCTTCACGAGCTCGGCCGCATAAGCTGGACGGCGCTTCTCGAAAAACGCGGCGACTCCCTCCTGAAACTCAGGCGCGCTGCCTGCAATGACCTGATTGCGGTCCTCCATCGCGATTGCCGCCTCGAGGCTCGGCGCATCAATTGACATCCGAAGGCATTCCTTCGTCAGCCTGAGACCGAGGGGTGACGTCGTCAGCATCGCGTCAAGGAGCGGCTCCGCGGCGACTTCCAAGTCCTCGTCAGCCACCACGCGGCTTACTAGACCCAGCTGCAAGGCTCGTTCGGCATGGATGAAATCCCCCGTCATCATCAGTTCGGCGGCGAGACTCGCCCCGACGAGACGGGGGAGGAAGTATGAAACGCCGATGTCGCATGCCGAAAGGCCGATCCGGACGAATGCCGCGTTCATCCGCGCACTGGCTCCGGCGATGCGGATGTCCGATGCGAGCGCCATGGCGAAGCCGCCGCCGCAGGCGGGACCATGGACCAGACTGACGATCGCTTGGGGGCAATACCGCATCTTCAGGACGATTTCCGAGACCCTCCGCTGGATTGCGAGGTGCGCGGTGGCGTCGAGATCGCCGCCGCCCGTCGCTCCGAGGTCGAGACCCGCGCAGAAGGCGCGTCCTGCCCCCCGCAGCAGCACCACACGGGTGTCGGTATCGCGGGACAGGCTGTCGAAGTACTCGTGTAGCGCCTCGACAAGCTCGGGACTGAGAGCATTCAGCCGATCGGGGCGGTTAAACGTCACCCAATCGACCGCGCCGCGCCGATCGATCTCAAGCGTCATCATCGACGGTCCGGAAGGGTAAGGGCGTCCGCCGAGGCGTCGCCGAGCAGGAGGCCACCATCGACCTCGAGCACCACCCCAGTGATGTAGCGGGCATTGTCGCTCGAAAGGAACAGCGCGGCATCCGCGATGTCGCGCTTTGTGCCGTAGTCCCGCAAGGCAAGACGGCTCTTCAACTTGGCGGTGGCCTCGTCCGACGGAGCAAGCCGGGCCATCCCCTCGGTGTCTCCGATCGGGCCAGGCGAGATGGCGTTGACGCGGATGCCGGCCGGGCCCCACTCCATCGCCAACGTCCCAGTGAGATTGTTGATGCCCGCCTTGGCCGCGCTCGCATGCGCCTGGAACATGACCGGGCGCTTGGCTTGGCCGGCCGTGATCGAGATCACAGACGCACCAGGCTTGCGAAGATGGTCGAACGAGGCTCGGAGCACGTTGAACGTGCCGAGCAGGTCAATCTCGACCACCGTACGGAAGGCGTTGGCCGACAGCCCGGTCGCGGGCGAAAGGAAATTGCCTGCGGCGCCAGAGATGACCACGTTGATCTCGCCCCACTTCTCGGTAGTTGCAGCGAACGCACGCGAAACGGCGTCGAAGTCGCGAACGTCGGCAACCACGCCGATGGCGTCGGCGCCCGTCGCCTTCACGCGCTCAGCCGCGACAGCAATCCGCTCCTCATTGCGGCTGATGACCGCGACGTTGGCGCCCATCTCGCCGAAGCGTTCGGCGATGCCGAGGTTGATGCCCGTGGATCCGCCAGCGACGAAAACGGTCTTGCCCTTGAAGGCGCCCTTACGAAACAGATCCATGATGTTTCCTTTTCGGCGTAGTTAGCCAGCTAGGGGCCGCGACCCCCGTCACATTGTAGAAAGCGAGCGTATGGCGCCGAAGGCATCCCAGTCGCGAACGGCGGCGCAGTTGCGCTGAACGAGGGTGGTCAGAAGCTCGACACCGCGTGCCGAGCGCTCGACGGTACGCGCGGCCGGCACGGTTGCAGCAAGCTGCGCCACGGCCTGAGCGCGGAACATCATTTCCGCCGATGCGAGATCGTAGGCCGGGGAAGCCTTGGCGAGTTCAGCTGCATGCTCCGCGATCCAGCGTCGATCGTGCTGGCGCCGCATGTCGACGGGCACGCTGCCCGTCAGGAAGTAGGCCAAATCGAACTGCGGGCTCCCGACCCCGGTCATCCCCCAATCGATGAGCCACGCCTTGATCCCGGACGGGCCCGCCTCGAACAAGATGTTGTCGACGCGCGGGTCGCCGTGCAGCACCGTCTTGGTGCCGACGGGCAGGTTCACCCAATCAAGATAAAGCTGCTCGAACCTGTCGATCAGCTCGTAATCGCAGGCGTCAACGGCGCTGCCGAGGAATTCCTTGAGCGCTGCGGCGCCTATCCGGTACGAATCATGAAACATTGCCGCACGGGGCTGGCGATCGAACAGCCAGTCACTCGGCTCCGTTCCGAGGAACTTGGCGTGGAGGTGTGACAGCGCCCGTACCACCGCGTCCGCTTCCTCGACCGAAGCGCCCCTGACCTGGTCGCCTGGCGTGGTTCGCGTCGAGAGATCTTCGAGGACGATGTTGGTGGCGCCCGTGTCGGGATTGGTCGCGGCGAAATATACCTTCGGCGCCGAGATGTCCGGATGGTCGCGCAGGAAGCTGTAGGTGTTGATCTCACGCTCATAGAAGCCCACCCGCTTGTTCGCAGCGTCGATCTCGGGGGTTGACCGGTTGAACTTGCAGAAAAGCGTGGTGGGATAGTTTTCGGGGTCGGCATTGTAATGCAGGACGACGCGAGCAGTCTCGCTCAGCGTGCCGTTGCCGATACGATCCACCGACTGGAGCACTCCAACGCGCGGGGTGCTCTTGTCGACAGAGGTTAAGATATCCTGGATCCAGTCGGTATCGATACTGCTCAGCGACGGCAGGATGGCGGGCTCGCGCGCCTCCCGCTCCGCACCGTCGCGACCCCACAGGCCGGGAATGTAGCCGGAATTCCAGCAGTGCGACAGGCGCCCTTCCTCCACCCGGAACACCTCAATGCCGCAGAGCTCCCGCTCACCCCCCTCCCGGATCGTCATGTTCCAGACTGAGCAGACATGATGCTCGTCGGCGACCAGCACCTCATGGGTGAAGAAGGGAAGCCTTGTCCGCTGCGCCGCGACGCGCGCGATCTGCTGATCGTGCGTGAGGCTCGTAACCTCATTAGCGTCGTGCCGGACGATAGGACTCGCACAGATTTCGCGGATCAGTTCCAGGTTCCCGTTGTTCCAGACTTCTTCCCAGTACAGGTTGATGAGTTCGATGCCCGAGCGATGCATATGAGGATCCTTGATGCTAAACTGAATATACTGGGACAGATACGGGTTGCGCGCGCCGCTTCACCGCGAAAAGGGGCGTCCGAGGTAATCTTCCAGGTCGCGCGCGTACCTGCGGGCGACGATGCAACCCTCGCCTTGAACGCCAGACGGCGATTCCGGCGGGGTCGCTTACTCATCTGGCCTCCTGTGCCGCCACCACCATGGCTGTCGTCAGGCCGGCGACCCACTCATCCCGCTGGTCAAATTTCCCGACCCACCTCTGTGGGTGTTTTACCATCAAACCCCGCGATCAAACATCTAACTGATTTGAGCTTGCAGGATCGCTCATCCGAACGACCCTGCCCGCATGGCGCTCGCTCGGATCAGAAGGAGCGGCTGAGGCGCGCGCCCCACGTCCTGGGGGCACCCCAGTGACCGATATATCCAAACCCGAAATTACCCGTAACAGTCTTGTATGCCTTGTTGCCCAAATTGTTGACGAACAGCGACAGCGTGGTTTTCCTGTCCACATCGGAGATCGTCGCGTTTAGGTCAACCACGGTGTAAGGCCGTTGTCGGTCAAGGGCGTCGAGGTTGAAGTAGGAGAAGACGACGGTCGAATTGTGCCGCGCACTTGCGGTGAGTTCTAGCTCGTTCAACAGTTCTCCGCCAAGATCGAAACGCTTGGATGCACTCGCGTTAACGGTCCACTTCGGCGCGAAATTCAACGTCTTTCCAGCGAGATCGTAGGGGACGAGCGTCAGCGGCTCCGTCGAGGTGAACTCCGTGAACTCCGTGTGCACGTATGTGGGCGCAAGGGTGAAGGTGAGGTCGGGGACTGGGCTGTATCGGATCTCAAGTTCGGCGCCATACGCCTTCGCTTGCGCATTGTCCATGAGGACGCCGTTCGGGGGAACCGACTTTTCGACCTGCAGGCCCGAATAGTCATAGTAGAAGGCCGCGAAGTTAGCAGTCAGTTTGCCGTTGAGCAGGCGGGACTTCACGCCAAGCTCGTAGGAATCGAGCGTCTCCGGTCCAAAAGCCGGCGCGGAGCCATCGCTTGCCGGCAGGTTGCCGCCGCCGCCCTTGTAGCCGCGGCTCCACTGGATGTAGCTCTGGATTTCTGGCGTGAAATCATATTGAAGGGCAACCTTTGGGAGCAACTTGGTTTTTTTGATGGTGCCGCCCGCGACTGCTACCGTAGGGATGAGGGGTTCAAGGCCCGAAATCGACTCATACTCATTCTTGTCGTAATTGAGGCGCATACCCACATTCAGCCTCAAGGCGTCCGTGAACGAATAGGTCGCGTCGAAGTATGCCGCAAAATTGTCCACTTTGGCTTGCTGGCCAAGATTTTGCGTCAGGACCGCCGCCGGATCCGGATTCTCGAAGATGTAATCTAGAAGACTCTTATATTCCTCGTGGTAATAGAAGGCCCCGAGGATGAAATTAAATTTATCGAAATTTCCGAACAGGTTGAACTCCTGGCTTATCGATTCGGATCGACGCGGCCAAATCGCCGTATATAAGTAGGGAAATGCGGTGCCATCGCCTTCGTTGGCGGTCCGCATCTTCCCAAGGATATAGTTCGTCAGAGACTTGACGGTGATCGCATCGGACGCCTCCCACGTCACGCCTGCCTGGCCGATGAGCAGCTTGTTTACCGCACTGTGCGGGCGATTCGAGATCGTCTTCCAAGGCTCATTCGTCCAATCCACCCCTTCGACCCCGAGGCTGATCGGCCCAACCGGGCTCTGGTCGATCTTGGCCGCATTGTCCTCATCATAGCGGAGCGACAGGTCCACCGTCAGGCTAGACGTAGGTGTCAGGCGCAGCGCGACACGGCCATATTTGGCGTCCGTTCCGCCGCCATTACGCTCCACCACGTTAAGGGGCCTGAGGATGTTTTCGACCGGGCCATCCTGCTTCTCACGTCCGCCGCTGAGCCTGATCTGCACGCCATCGGAGAGTGGCCCTGAGACAAACCCGCTTATACCGACCTGATTGCGGCCTCCTACAATAGCGTCGATGCGCCCCGTCCACGTCTTGGTTGGGCTAGCGGAGATGAAGTTGACCGCACCGCCCGTAGCATTGCGGCCATAGAGAGTCCCTTGCGGCCCGCGCAGGACTTCGACGCGATCGAGGTCGACCGCGCGCAGGGTTCCCATGAAAGGCCGGGGCAAATAGGCGCCATCCGAATAGATCGCGACCGTCGGTTCGGACGAACCAGCCACAGAGGTCGAGCCGACGCCGCGGATAGTCACAATGGTGTTGCCGAAGTTGGGGACGAACACCAATCCAGGAATCACATTGGCCAGGGCTATGGTATCAGTGACGCCCCGGCTGAGAAGGGTGTCGCCACTCACGGCGGTGATCGAAGCGGGAATATCCTGAACGCTGACGCTGCGCCTCAGCGCGGTCACGACGATGTCGGAGCCGTCATTGCCGCCACTCGACGGCGGGGCCTGAGGCTCTGACGCGGCCGACCCGGGCTCGGTTGCGCCGGCACCCGCAGCCACGGGAGTCTGAGCCCCTGCACCAGACGCTGCCAGCGCACATGAGAAAAGTATAAACGCGCCGCTCGACACACCCCAAAAATTCATATCATCCTCCCAGTGTTTCCATACACGGCTTCCGCGCGCCAGGAATTGAAGCGACCATACTCGACACGAGCGTTCCCCTGAAGTGTATTGCCGGGCTGATTGGAGATGATGTTGACCGCACCGGCAGTGGTGGTCTGGCCATAGAGCGTGCCTTGCGGTCCCTTGAGTATCTCGATGCGACTGACATCGAACATTTGCCCTCCGACGAGGGCGGCCGAACCTTGATAGACCCCGTCGACGCTCACCGCTGCGGAGGGATTCCCGTTAGGGCGAAAATCGTCATATCCGATCCCGCGGATGGTGAATGTCTGGATGGTGCGACCTCCGGCGATTTGCGGTGAAACGACCACGCCCGGCGTCAGGCGGGACGCGTCCACCAAGTCCTTGACGCCCGCTTCGCGCAGTGCCTCTGGAGACAGGACGCTGACTGCCGATGGAACATCGATCAGCCGCTGGTCGCGTTTCTGGGCCGTGACGATGATGTCGCCACCTGCCTCGACAGGATCGTCGGCGGCGTAAGCCGGGGGAGCCGCGATCGTCAGGGAAGCGAAGGCGGAGGATAGCAGATGAACGCGGCGGAACTTGTGCTGCGATGAGCTGGCCATGAAATCAGTCCTTGGAACATGTATGTCAGAAGAGGGCGAGCGACATCGGCCACCGCCCGGATCGGGGGTGGATCTCGCGTCGCTCAGGACAATGAGGGGCCTAGTCGGAGACGACAGGCCGTTGCGGCATACGCCGGGACCCCGCCCATCGATGGATGTGTGAATACTTCATAGGACCCCCTGCCCGAATCGAACGGCTGTACAGGTAGGTGTATCGTGTGAATCTTCTATGACAGCCGGAGAAACGCTCGTGGGTATCCTGTGCGGATGCGCCGTCGGCGAAGCGATATGCGCGATGCCGTCCTGCTCAGGGAGCAAACTTGGCAACGGTGTGGTGAGGCTCTATCTAGATTGGGAAAGCCAGCCGAATTCGGGCGGAGCTTAATTCGAACGGCTGTACAGAAGGGTGTCAGGTTTGAGTCGCTTGCGATATATGTCCGATGAAGCCTCGCCCCAGGCAGAGCGGATGAGTGAGGCCGCGTATGACCTTGCCGAAGAGAGCGGTCTGGCAGCGCTCAGCGCACGAAGTCTGGCGCGAAAGACAGGAATGAGCCCGTCGGCAATCAATTACCACATCGGCAATCGCGAGCGGCTCATCGCGCAGATCGCGTTCAAGGCTATCGCGGTATCTAGCCGCTGGCGGCAGTCGCAGGCCGCTTTACAGGAAGAGGGTGCCCCGAGGTGGGCCGAGCTTGATCACGTGTTCACGTCGCTGTTGCAGGATCGGTTGAGCACCGGCCGTATGGTGATGGCACTTTTGCAGGAACTGGAGAACGAGGCCGTCGCCAGCGGTCAGACCGCTATCGAAGAGGCGCTGCGCGAGGAAATGTTCGCTGAAACGGCGTTCTGGCGCGATCTGGCAATCCGCCATGGCGAAAGCGTGGATGCGTGTAGCGCGACATCGTCGGTGACTGGTCAGCGACATTGATGGTGATGTGTCAGCGGTGACGTTGGGGATAGTGTCACACGAGGTTGGCCTGGATCAAGAGGCGTTGTCGCGCAGCGATGTCGCTGGCATGGTTTCGATGTCGCTGGGCGATGTCGCTGGATCAGGAGCACTGTCGCGGAGCGATGTCGCTGAGGCCAGGGCGGATCGCCTGCGATAGCTCTCGACGTTCATTTCCAGGATAGTGGCGTGGTGAACGAGCCTGTCGATGGCAGCGACAGTCATTGCCTTATCCAAAAAAATGGAATCCCAACCGCTGAATGGTTGGTTGGCGGTGATCATGATGGAGCGCCTTTCGTATCTGGCAGAGATGAGTTCGAACAGGACGCTGGTCTCTGCCTGGTCCTTGCGGACGTAGGACAGGTCATCGAGGATGAGCAGGTCGAAGCGGTCGAGCCTGGCGATCTCCTGGGTCAAGGTCAGGGACTGACGTGCGGCCTGCAAACGCTGGACGAGATCGGTGGTTCGGGTGAAGAAGACCCGGTATCCGCGCGCGACGAGCTCGTTGCCGATGGCGGCTGCGGCGTGGCTCTTGCCGGCACCGGGCGGACCAAATGCCAGAAGATTGTGGCCCGCCTTGAGCCAGGCATCTCCTTGGGTCAGAGCCATGACCTGGGCCTTGCTCAAGGTGGGAACGAGGCTGAAGTCGAAGGCATCCAGGGTCTTGCCGGGAGGCAGCCGTGCTTCTGTAAGATGGCGCTGGATCCGGCGTTGTTCGCGTTCGGCGAGTTCCAGTTCGGCCAAGGCTGCCAGCAGGCGCGAAGCCGGCCACCCCTCCTTGTCCGCTCGTGAACAGAAGTCCGGCCAGAGACGGGCAATGGTGGGCAGACGCAGCGTGCCAAGCAACATGGGCAGCTGGGCGGTGTCGACAGTGATGCTCATGCGGCCATCTCCCTGGCGGTGAGCAGATCGTCGTATGTGTCAGGCTGGGGAATATCGACGACCACATCGGCCGGCTCTTTGCCGGGGCGTTGGAAGCGCTCCTGCAGATCCCTCAGATCGGGTAAACCCTGGCCATCGAGTATGCCGGTCAGGGTCGCGGCGAGCTCAGCCTCGCAGGCCTGGTCATGCGCAAGCCACAGCAGCCCCACCATGCTGCGGCATGCGGCGGCTTTGGGAAGCGCACCCTCCAGAGCATCCCAGCAGCGGCGATATTCGCTGCGAGGGAAGAGCTTGTCGCGATAGACAAGGTTTGCCAGCGCGTGGGGCTTGGTACGCAGGCTGTGGATCACGTGCCGATAATTGACTACGTGGTCATGACCGCCCCGTCCGCGATCGGGCGCCCTCCCGCGTGGCAGGGTCTCGATGGGCTGCCCGGCCAGATAAAGGTCGATCCGGTCATCGAAGATCCTGGCTCGCAGGCTATGGCCGATGAGCCGGGAAGGCACGGTGTAGAAGACCTTGCGCAGCACGAAGCCGCCCGATGAGGTGACGAGCACCGTAGCTTCATCATAATCGCAGCTGCGGCGTGAAGGTAACGGGCGCAGGTGCTCAGCTTCGATGCGCAAGGCATCGCGCCGCCGGGCATTGTGGCGGCCCACGATCTGGGCGAGGAACGTGCGCCAGTCCTCGATGGAGGCGAAGTCACGTGTCCCGCGCAACTGGAGTGCCTGATCGAGCCGATCCTTAAGGTGACCATGACGGCTTTCTATGGACCCATTCTCATGGGCGACCCCGCGATTGTTGCGGGTGGGCTCCATCTGGTAATCGGCGCACAGGGCGGCATAGCGGGTCCGCAGATCTTCCTGGGCATCTTGCTCCAGGTTGGCGAACGCCGCGGAGAGGCTATCGGTGCGATGCTCGTGCGGCACGCCGCCAAGCTGCCACAGCGCATTCTGAAGGCCGCAGGCCAGCGCCGTGAAGCTTTCTCCTCCCAGCACGACCTCGGCATGCTCCCACCCGGAATAGACCAGCGCGAAGTGATAGATCAGGTGCGGGCTCGGATTGCCGGAGATGGTGACCTTCAGATCGCGGGCGTCAAAGAAATCCGACATGCCC
>Ga0209347_1005572_pt1 | contig 11862 bp, 8 predicted proteins | sample AutmiccommuBRH23_FD_187382 | JGI IMG/M metagenome (GOLD analysis project Ga0209347, IMG submission 187382) | Deep subsurface microbial communities from Mt. Terri, Switzerland - Autotrophic microbial communities BRH/23 (SPAdes) (version 2) | ecosystem: Environmental > Aquatic > Deep subsurface >...
ATACTCAGCGAAAGCATCGTTCTCACGGTGATGGCCGGGTTAATGGGTATTGTCGTGGGAGTAGGACTGTTGCGTGCCACCGGTATCGTGCTGAGCCAGGGTGACCAGTTCTTCAAAGATCCCCAGATCTCATTCAGTATGGCCATCGGTTCGCTCATCATACTTCTCATCATCGGTACGCTGGCAGGTTACATTCCCGCCCAACGTGCCATGATGATCAAACCGGTGGAGGCGATCAGTGAAGAATAATCAAGCGATAAACCGTAAGCCTTAAGCTTATAGCTTATAGCTTATAACTGAAATATACAACCAACTAAATATTAAATTACATGAAACGAATACTAAGAATTGCAGGCTTTGCACTATTAGGGCTTTTGGTAATATCCACCTTCGTGTTTCTCTGGCAGAAATCACGTCCCAAGGTTGTTACCTACAAAATTGAAACTGCAACAACAGGCACTATCGAGAAAAGAACCGTGGCTACCGGAAAGGTGGAACCACGCAACGAGATCCTGATCAAACCACAGATGTCGGGGATCATCTCGGAAGTATACAAAGAGGCAGGAGAGGCTGTGCAATCGGGAGATATCATCGCCAGGATACAGGTGGTACCCGATATGGTGAACCTGAGCAGTGCCGAGTCACGCGTGCAACGGGCGGAACTGGCAGCCAGCCAGAGCAAGAGTAACTTCGAGCGCGACAGCAAACTGTATGAGAATGATGTGATCTCGAGAGAGGAGTTCGAGAAGGTGCAGTTACAATACAGGAACGACCAGGAGGAGCTGCGTGCAGCCAACGACAACCTGAGTCTTATACGTACGGGGATCACCCAGAGTTCAGCGAAGACAAGCACTACACTCGTACGCTCAACCGTAAGCGGTACCATCCTCGATGTACCGGTCAAGGTAGGTAACTCGGTGATCCAGTCCAACAACTTTAACGACGGCACCACCGTGGCATCGGTAGCCAACCTGAGCGATATGCTCTTCGTTGGAAAGATTGATGAAACAGAAGTAGGCAAGCTTTCAGTGGGGATGCCTATGGAGATCACCATCGGCGCTGTCCAGGACAGGAAGATACCGGCTACACTGGAGTATGTCTCCCCTAAAGGTGTGGAAGAGAGTGGTGCCATCCTCTTCGAGATGAAAGCAGCGATGGAGCTGCCATCGGATGTCTTTATCCGCGCCGGTTACAGCGCCAATGCCGACATCACTCTGGACAAGCGAATCGATGTGCTGACAATCCCTGAGAGCACGGTGGAGTTCAGTGGCGACTCTGCATTTGTCTACCTGGTGAAAAACGAAAAGCCGCAGGAGTTTGACCGCAAGCATGTGCAAATCGGACTGTCAGATGGCATCAATATTGAGGTGACGGAAGGACTTAAGGAGAGCGATAAGGTCCGGGGGTCTGAGATCATTGAGGAAAAGAAAAATTAAATTGTTATGAACAGTATTAAATATAGCATCATTGCCCTGCTGACAGTCGTTGTATTCTCTTCGGTGCAGGCTCAGCAGAACTATACGCTGATGGAATGTATCGATATTGCACTGGAAAACAACCGCAATATCAAACAGCAGGAGCTGAACAGGCAACAAAGAGAGAACGCATACAGTCAGGCTCGTGCAGACCTGCTGCCGAGTCTGAACGCCTCTGCCGGACAGAATTTTGTCTTCGGCCGCTCCATCGGCCTCGACAACACCTACGAGAACACCAACTCATCACAGACCAGCTTCGGTATAGGTGCAGATATCACCCTCTTCGACGGATTACGGATGAAGTACAACATCGATGCACGAAAAGCCGAGATGTATGCCTCAGAAGCCGATTTGGAGAAGATGCAGGACGATATCATCATGAGTGTCTCCACAGCTTTCCTGCAGGCACTCCTCAATAAGGAGCTGCTGCAGATTGCAGAGAACCAGCTTGAAACGACCCAAGCCAACTTAGAGCGGCGCACGGAGTTGGTAAATAGCGGAAAGATGGCTCAGGGTGAGCTTTATGAGCAGGAAGCACAACTGGCCAAAGAGGAGTTGAATAGGGTGCAGGCAGAGAGCAACCTCAAGCTGGCGCTGCTCGATCTGGCACAGATCATGGAGCTGGATCGTTTCGATCAATTTAGTATCACAGCTCCTTCCGACGAGATACTGTTCAACGAAACTACACTCCTCCCATCGAAAGCGGTCTACGAGAGCGCACTGTTGAATCGTCCCGAAATACGCAGTATGCGTTACCGCCTGGAGAGCAGCGAGAAAGAGCTGTTGATGGCCAAATCGCAATATTATCCCTCGCTCTCGTTCGGCGCCAATATGGGTACCGGATATTACAAGATGAACGGTAGAGACAATGATCCTTTCAATACACAACTGCGCAACAATATAAGCAATTCTCTCGGTTTCAGCCTGAGGATACCCATCTTTAACAAGTTTCAGGTAAGAAACAGCGTGCATAATGCTGAGCTAGCCATAGCCAACACCCGTCTGGAGATGGACAAGACCAGACTTGATCTCCGCAAAAAAATCGAACAAGCCTATTACAATGCCGTGGGAGCGAAGAGCAGATGGGGGGCAGCTGAGAAGTCAATCACAGCCAGCCGTGAAGCGTATCGTTTTGCTGAACAGAAATATGAGAACGGTCGCGCCAACGCATTCGAGCTTTTCCTGGCAAAGAACAATCTCACCCAGGCACAGGGAGAAGAGGTGCAGGCAAAGTATGAATATGCATTCCGGTTAAAAATTCTGGAATTGTTAAAGGATTAAATTTGCTTTTTTTGTAACCGGGAATACTCTAACCAAGTCAAACAGGTATAAATTAAAAAAAAATGAAGACAACATCTTTTTTGGCACTCATGATAGTGCTATTAACTGCAAGCAGCACATCCTGTGCGCAGACACGCAACGCCAAGGATAAGTTCGAGGTGGATGATTTTACCACCATCGAAGCATCCATGGTAGGTAACGTAGAGATCACCCAGTCAAACACAACCAGTGTCACTGCCGATGGCAGCGAAGATATGCTGGACCTGCTTGATGTGCGAATGGATGGTGATAAGCTGATCCTCGACATGGAGGAACGTCACCGGAAACGATTCAAAAAGAATGCAAACAAGCTGACGATCCACATCACCACCCCTACCCTCTCCCGGGTTGAATTTGAAGGTGTAGGAAACATCCGTATCAACGATACATTCACAACAACCGAACTGCTGATCAGCTCTACCGGCGTGGGAAATTTCACTGCTCTCGGTCTCAACAGTGACTTCGTGAAAGTAGATTCAGAAGGTGTTGGTAACACCATTTTGGGCGGAAAGGCAGACAGGCTCGAGATCGACTCCGAAGGAGTGGGCAACGTGGAAGCGGATAAACTGATTGCCCGTGAGACCATCGTCTCCTCCGAAGGGGTAGGCAACGTAAGTTGTTATGCTTCCGAATACCTGAAAGTAAGATCTCAGGGGATCGGTAACGTGAGGTATTTTGGTAAGCCCAAAGAGACGGACCTCTCTAAGGATGGAATAGGAAAAATAAGAGCAGGCAACTGAACACTGCTCACAAAAAGAAAACTCTACTTCTAATTTACATAAATTCCGAAAGCGGAGGCTTGTGAAAGTCTCCGCTTTTATTTTTCTTCACTGATCATCATTTGATATCCTAATCCATAAACAGTTTGATAATGAATCTCCTTTGTATGAATATGCCTTTTCCCATAACTACTATCTCATGGGGGGCGACAAGGTAGAAAACTCGCAGGACTCCCGTTATTGGGGACTACTGCCGGACGACTTGATCGTGGTTAAGGCATCTTGTGTTCAACCTGCAATCATCGGAAAGGTAGCTGAGATGGAATGCATTAAGCCATATGTTCTCTGTGGGAATTGATGCCGCGTTGAAATATTCACACAATATTACCTAAAGTCAGGTTTCTCCGCTTTACTTTTCTATCATCCCGATATCGCGCAGCCAGGAGAGCACCCTGAAAGGCCACTCGTTCACCGTGTGGCCGGTGTTGCGCAACCCGTAACCATGTCCGCCGGAGGGATAGAGATGCAACGCTGCCGGCACATTCGCCTGTTTCAGTGCGTAATAATAGAAGATGCTACTGTCAACATGACTCTTGTCGTCCTGTGTCTGGATCAGGATGGTTGGTGGTGTTTCAGCATCTACATGCAGCTCTGGCGAGATGCCGAAGTGCTCGCCGGAGAGGTATGCAGGATAGACCAGGATGGTGAAATCGGGACGGAGACTTACCTCGTCGAAAGAATCCACTTTCGGATAGGACCGTTCTGCGTAGTTGGTACTGGCCACGGCCGACAGGTGTGCTCCTGCCGAAAAGCCCATCACGCCTATCTTGTTTGCATCAATATTCCACTCAGCGGCATGTGCACGCGTATAGGCAATAGCACGCTGCAGGTCCTGCAGGGGAGCCGCATGCTTCTCCAATCCTTCCCTGCGCGGCACACGGTACTTCACCAGCACACAGTTCACACCGTGGCTGTTGAACCGTTTGCATATCTCCGATCCCTCCAGGTTATAGGCCAGAATATTGTATCCTCCGCCGGGGTTCACAATAATGGTCACACCACTATTAGCATCAACCGGAGCGGGATAAAAGATGAGCGTGGGCTCACTCACATTGCTGATACGGAGTACAGGGCAGCCGGCCACCTTGTTGCCACTCATGTCATCCACCTGTTTCAATTTCACTGTTTCACCCGGGGCGCCTCCGGGAAACAACAGCACAGGATTTTCCTGCGACATCGCTGTCATGGTCAATAGGGAGAGTAATAAAAAAAAATATTCCTTCATTGTTGTCTGTTCTCGATGCATTTGTACAATGACAAAAATAATGAAAATTTCCTCTTTGTGGTTAAAAAAGAGGATTTTTCCCAAATCCTCCTTTCTATTGGACAAAATATGTAAAATTGTGCAACAGCGATGGGGTTAAATCATTTCGTTGAAGTTATCTTTGTAATCAGAAAAAAATCAACCCGATGGACCAAAAACAACATTTGCTTGGCATGACGCTTGCCGAAATCACAGAAAGCGTGCAGGAGCTGAAGCTTCCCAAATTTACTGCAGGACAGATTGCTGACTGGGTCTATGTGAAACGGGTGAAGACCATCGACGAGATGAGCAATATCTCTTTGAGAAACAGGGAGATTCTTACCGAAATGTACGATGTAGGCCGATCGGAGCCGCTCGATGTGAAAACATCGGCCGACGGCACAATGAAAATGCTGTTCCGAACAGATAGCGGGAAATTTATCGAGACAGTCACCATTCCCGAGTTCGACCGCCTCACCATCTGCACCTCCTCACAGGTGGGCTGCAGGATGAACTGCGACTTCTGCATGACAGGGAAACAGGGGTTCATCGATAACCTCACCACCACGGAGATACTCAACCAGGTCTACTCGGTACCCGACTCAAGCGCCATCAGTAACCTGGTATTTATGGGGATGGGAGAACCGCTCGACAACTACAAGAACGTGAAAAAAGCGTATGAATTGCTGATGGCCGACTATTCACTGGCCTGGAGTCCCCGGCGTATCACCCTCTCAACCATCGGACTCAAGTCCAATCTGAAGCGGTTCCTCGATGAGAGCAAATGCCACCTGGCGGTAAGTCTCCACAACCCGATACCGGAACAGCGTCTTGCCATCATGCCCATTGAGAAGGCGGCACCCGTTGCATCGGTCATAGAGATGCTACGCGACTATGACTGGAGCCACCAGCGACGATTATCGTTTGAGTATATCATGTTCGACGGCATTAACGACACGTTGCTCTATGCACGTGAGCTGACAAAGCTGCTTGCCAACCTCGATTGCCGCATCAACCTTATTCGCTTTCACGTGATCCCGACGAGTAAGCTGCGACCATCTACCGAAGAGAACATGATCAAATTCCGCGACTTCCTCACCGCCAAAGGGTTCATCAGCACCATCCGTGCATCGAGGGGGGAAGATATATTCGCTGCCTGTGGAATGCTCTCCACAGCCAAAATCGGGGAAAAAGAGGGTATTACAGTGAAGAGTGGAGAGTGAAAAGTTGGAATTTGGAATATGGGATATGGGATATGGGAAGTGGGAGCTGAGACGTGGGATTTAGGAGTTGGGAATTTGGATTTGGACTGAAAGCTTATAGCTTACCGCTTATAGCTTATAGCTTACTGCTGCCCACTGAAAGCTTGTCTCAAAAAAACTGAAAGCTGACTGTTGACAACTGAATCCCATTTAAATTTTCATAAATTGAACAGGCTCCGTTTCATTTCCACGCAAATAGTCGTATATTTGTTTGATAAAATGATAAAGTATAATCCCTTAAAATATTATCATATGAAGCATTTCGGAATTTTACTCTCATTTATGGCTGCCATTCTACTTTTCACCTCCTGCGACGGCGCCGGCAGTTTTATGAACGCTTCAGGAGCAAACAATGAAGTAATGGTACTGATGGAAGATGGTGCATGGGAAGGCGAAGCGGGAAGAGCACTGTTCAACGCCCTCAACTCCAATGCGAAAGCACTGCCGCAACCAGAGCCCAATTTCAGGATACTGCAGATCCTGCCCGAGAATTTCACCAGATCGATAAAGATGGCGAGGAATGTTGTTATTCCCGATATCTCAGTTGCCTACAGCAATCCCAAGTTCACATCGGAGATTGATAAATATGCCGTTGGTCAGGTCATTATGACCATTCAGGCTCCCGACACCTCCACTTTCGTGAAGTTCGTGAGCGAGAATGAAGAGAGCATCGTCGATTATTTCGTCACCAAGGAGCTGGAACGTAACGGCAGATGGCTGATGAGTCAGATCTCCGACCCGTTGTCACGTGCACAACAGGTTTTCGGCATCAATATACATTTTCCCAAGGGACTGACCAACGTGACCGAACATCCCAATTTCTACTGGGCTACCAACAACACAGCCCATTCGCGTCAGGATATTGTTATTTACCAGATTCCCTACACTTCTGAAACCATTTTCGAGAAGGATTCACTCATCGCGTTACGCAATCAGATGCTGGGCAAGTACATCAAAGGCTCTTTCGACTCAGAGATGACTACTGCAGAGGTATACCCTCCCGATTACAGGAGGATTGAAGTGAACGGCATCTTCCGTGCCGAACTGCGCGGTCTCTGGGAGATGACCACCGATATGATGGGAGGCCCCTTTGTGATGCATGCCTTCGTGAATGAGAACACCGGTATGGTGGTGGTCGTGGAGACCATGGTCTATGCGCCGGAAAAAAACAAACGCAATCTTATGCGTAATCTGGAAGCTACCCTCTATACCATCAGCATGCCTAAACCGGAAGGTGTGGAAATTGTATCATAACTGTTAATTGAAGTTCGTTTAAAAATAGATAAATGTCAGATTTATTAAAAGTGGGTATCACCCATGGTGATGTCAATGGTGTTGGATATGAAATCCTGTTAAAAACTTTCGCCGATGCAAGAGTGCTCGAGTTGTGCCACCCCGTGATTTACGGCTCCTCCAAATCAGCCTCCTATCACCGCAAGGTGCTGGGTGGAGAAACCGCCAACTTCCATGTTATTTCCCGTGTTGAGGAGTCGCATGAGGGGAAGGTCAACTTGGTGAACTGTGTGAAAGAGGAGATAAAGATTGAGTTGGGTACCGCCAGCGCCGAAGCAGGTGAATCGGCTTACATCGCGCTGGACAGCGCCGCACGTGATCTTGCCAGCGGGAAGATTGATCTTTTGGTGACCCTTCCCATCAATAAAGAGACAATCCAAAACGAACATTTTCAATTTCCCGGACATACCGAGTTCCTGGAAGACCGTTTTGCAAAAAACGGTGAGAAGGCTCTGATGATCATGGCGTCAGAGATGATGCATGTCGCCCTCGTAACAGCACATACACCCCTCTCCGAGGTGCCTTCGAAAATATCAAAAGAGCTTATTCTTAAAAAGCTGAGGGCTTTCGATCTCTCCCTGAAGCGTGACTTCAGGCTGGAGCTGCCGCGTATTGCCGTGCTGGGACTCAATCCACACGCCGGCGAGAACGGCCTGCTGGGTAAAGAGGAGATGGAGATCATTGCTCCTGCCGTGAAAGAGGCGCAGGATGAGTGGATCCTCTGTGCAGGTCCTTTCGCGGCTGATGGTTTTTTCGGCTCGGGACGATTCAAGGAGTTCGACGGTATCCTGGCTATGTATCACGACCAGGGACTGATTCCGTTCAAGACCCTCGCCATGGATGGGGGCGTTAACTTCACTGCCGGACTCCCCATCGTGCGCACCTCTCCCGATCATGGCACCGCATATAATATAGCAGGAAAGAACCAGGCTTCCGAAGAATCATTCCGACAGGCTATCTATATGGGTATTGATATCTCCAGAAACCGTGCCGCCTATGAGGAAGCACGCAAGAACCCGCTGAAAAAGATGTTCTTCGACCGTGGCAGAGATGATGAGAAGCTGGATCTGACGAAGGAAGAAGTGGAATAGAGGATGTCTGAATTAATCAGTTGTATTTACTTGCATAGCATTGCGTGCCTCTTCCGTTATTGAGCCTGCCCAGTACTTTTTGCATGCTTGCGAGATTAGACATGTTGCATTGAAAGATTTGGAACTCATACCATCATTTCTTCTGCATTATCACATTTACATCTTTGCCCTCTTCTACAGGAACTTCCTGTATTTCATGATCCTGATTATAAAAAACCAATTTAGAATTAACAGGTACTTTGATATTAAAAAAGCCGGAATTTAACGTCATGGTTAGCGGGGTTACTTTATCAACACCTTCATGTTTTACATCTATAAATATTCCTTCTAAAGGGTTGCCATTCTCATCTTTCACAGAACCTGAAACTGTTATTATTTTTACCGGTTTATTTTTGATTAAAGTGATATCAATCTTTGTTCGCCCATCTACAGGAACTGATACAAGAGCATGGTTTTTAGTACTGATATATAGCGTATCGTTTTCGAAAACTTTTATAGAAAACTGGCCTCTCCTATTCGTCCTATTCTTATCCGTTAACTCCAAATCACCATTTTGCACAAAAGAATATGAAGATAGGCCGTATACAAATGCTCCTTCAACTCTTTTCCCGGTATTGTCTGTGACTGTTCCCTTTACCGTAATTAATTTCTCTTCATTCTGCGAATAGAGAGTCGAAATTCCACCCCATAAAGCCATAATAACGAATAGTATATTCTTTATTTGCATCATTTTCACTATTTTAGTTTCCTTGATACCGTAAAATTATAATTTTTATTTCAAATAATTGTATAAATCTCAAATAAAAAAAATGACAATTCAGGTTCGACTTCTGTCCATCAGGGATACACTATGGGTAGCTTCTTCGGATAAATTTTGATAGAAGTTTAAGCAAAAGGTGTAACTTTGTCAAAACGATCCTTTCGCCAGTGGGGATATCATCGAGGCACCATTTATTATGCAATAAATAGATATGAGAGATTTATATCTGCTGATAATCATCGGGGTTATTTATGCATCGGAGCCAATAGTAATAAAAGGGCAAAGTGCATCTTCTTCCGCGAATATAGCTACCGGATATACTTATCAGGGAATTGTGGTAGATTCGATTGATAATGAACCTATCGTAAATGCATATGTTTTAGCCGTTTCAGAATCCGATACATTGCAAACAGTAACTAATCCCGATGGTCTGTTTTTCATCAGATCAGGTTACCCACTCACATCAATACAAATTATGATGATGGGTTACCGTATTGCTCATATAGATATTCCCCAGAACAAAACAAATTACGATTTCGGATTTGTAAAGATGAATTCAAAAGCTTATCAACTCGATGAGGTGATTGTGGAAGCTCGTATTAAAAAGATAGTACATCGAGGCGATACAATTCAGTTTAATTCCGGGGCGTTCAAAGTCAATAAATGGGCTTCGGCAGGAGAGCTGTTGAGTAAAATGCCGGGAATGGATGTAAACAGAAAGGATGGTACCGTACAGTTTAACGGAAAATCCGTTTCTGTAATTTATGTGAACGGAAAAAAAATATTCGGCGATGATATGTATTCTTTACTTGCGTATTTGGATGCCAAAGATGTTAAAACAGTAGATGCATATGAAGAATTGAGTGACGAAGATCAACATTTAGGTACCAGGGCCGGACAAAAAAGATGGGTGCTTAATTTCAACACTTTCAGTAAACTGATTGGGATGATGGTAGGACATGCACAAGCTTCGTTTGGGAGGGATGATCAACTCAATATGGAGGGCGAGCATCAAAACAGGCATTCGTTAGGCACATCCCTTAATTTTTTTACAGAAAAGAAGAATCTTTCGTTAGATGCTTTTAGCAATGATGTGGACAGAACGACCAATAAACTTGAAGAAATAAACGCGCTATCACAGTTGCAGCCGGGTTATAACAAAATTGGAGCACTGAGAGCGAAAGGTTATCTGCGTAAGAAGAACTGGGTTACAAGTGCATCATACAGCTATGAAAGGCATAATAACAACAGGGTTACCCGAACCCAAAGAATTTATCCGTTGGCAGAAGTATCCGGCTCCAGGGTATTGTCCGACATGAGTAATGCCCATGATACGATACATGCGCAAAATTTGTCGGTTTCCGGACAGATTAAACCCAAAAACCTCTTCCTGTCATATACAATAGATAATACGGTAAGGAAAGACATTAAACATAATAGATTGAGCAATAGCAATGTAAATGAAGATCAATTGATTTCGGAAATGAGTAACCAACGCTCAGTCGAAAAAATCGGTTTTTCAGGGCGTTATGCCATTTCTGGAAGATATCAGTTGAAACCCAGGTTATCGACCGGATTGACTGCCAATTTGCAAATAAACAATAGTGATGCGCAATCAATACTGGTGGACACGGTCTTGCAAAATGTAGTGTATAGTTTTGGGGATATCCACGCCGATGAAAACAGTAAAAACAGCGAAATACGTCTATCGCCGTCGCTGACTTATAACCATAGTCCAAGGTTATCCTTCTCCGGAAGGTTGGCAATGAACCAGAATCGCGGCCTGATCCGGAATATTGCCATCGACAGGTACACCAATACCGTAGATTCAACGCAGTCGTATAATTACAGGGATGACTCAAAGTCTCTGCAACCTGTAATCGGAATTGGATACGAGGGTGGAAAATTCAGGTTGACTGCAAGCTTTAGCTGGAATTTTACATGGCAAAACCAGAACGATATCGAAAAACGGACCTATACCGTTCCTGATAAACTATTCCATGCCCCTTTGCTGGACATTGTATATCATCTACAAGATATCGTAAAGAATGCAGACCGGAGTACACTATCCATTGTATATAGAAATAGTATGCAGGCCCCCGGAAGTAATATGCTCCGGCCAATCATCAATAATACCAACCCCCTTTACTTACGGGGAGGAACCCCGGATCTTAAGCAAACATATGTCCATCGATTTGCTTCAACCATCGATTGGATGAAAGATGATCATGTGGCAAGAATCTTATTGTCGGTTATTTATACCCGAAATCAATTGGATGCCAGCAGGACTCTCTTTTTTGATAGTCCAACGGTTCTGCACGAATATAACGACTTTGAAGCGCAAGCCGGATCTTCATTGTCAACCTATGGCAATATAAAAAATCAATATCAATTGCATACAAGCTTTAATTATGATACTCCTATTGAATCAATCTATTCTATCCTTAAAACCAAAATAGGTTATACCTATAATTATAATCCCCGGTATGTAGATAATGAGATCATAAAGTCTTATTCGCATAGCCCCTTATGCGAAATCAAGCTGGAGAGTAACTTATTTGAAAATGTTGATTTAAAGATCGCATCAAACACCTCTTATACTCATATGAATCGCAATAACCTGCAGCGCAATCGCATAT
>Ga0209347_1005574_pt1 | contig 11859 bp, 23 predicted proteins | sample AutmiccommuBRH23_FD_187382 | JGI IMG/M metagenome (GOLD analysis project Ga0209347, IMG submission 187382) | Deep subsurface microbial communities from Mt. Terri, Switzerland - Autotrophic microbial communities BRH/23 (SPAdes) (version 2) | ecosystem: Environmental > Aquatic > Deep subsurface >...
ACATGGGCCAGCACCCTGTGGCCGTTTTGCAACTCCACCCGGAACATGGCGTTCGGCAAAGGCTCGATGACAGTACCCTCGACTTCAATGACATCCTGCTTTGACATTAGTTCAGATCCAACCCCCTCAAAGGTTTTTCAGCCAGCTTTAGTTTCAGCAACAGCAATACAATTAACAACTTCACCGCGGCGGACGTTAGCGGCCGTGAAAGTCAGGCATAGTTGGCCATTGCCTGCTTCAGCGCCCCCCGCACGTCGATGTCGGTCACCTTCAGGCCGGCCTTAATCTTGTCATTTATCCCCGGAGATATCTCCGGGCAGGGCCTCAGGTGTTTTTCATTTTTGAGCTTTGGATTGGCAACCCTGCGTATCTCACCGTCGACAACGAACACCCTGTTATTCGTGGCTTTTCCCAATACCAGGTAATACTTGCCTCTGTCCCGTCCCGCGGTGGAAACCGCCAGCCTCCCCGGCTCCCAGCGTTCCTGCAAACCCGCCACCTCCCCGTCAAGCTACAACCGGGTAAGTATTTCCGGCTTACCGTCGGTGATGGCTATGGTATGTTCGAAATGAGCTGACTTTTTCATATCCTTGGTGACAACCGTCCAGTTGTCAGGGAGGGTGCGCACCTCGTAGGCGCCCGCATTCACCATAGGCTCAATCGCTAATGTCATCCCGGAATTCAGCCTCGGGCCCCGGCCCGGCCGGCCGAAGTTGGGTACCTGGGGTTCCTCGTGCATGTTTTTGCCGATGCCGTGACCCACATAATCCCTGACCACGGAAAAACCGTTCTTCTCAACGTGATCCTGAATGGCGTGGGAAATGTCGGAAAGGCGGTTTCCCTCCACCGCCTGGGCAATTCCCAGATAAAGGGACTCCTCCGTCACCTTCAACAGCCGCTGGGTTTCTTCATCCACCCGGCCCACCGGAAATGTGGCGGCGCCGTCCCCAAAATAACCATTTATTTCCGCCCCGATATCAATACTAATAATATCTCCATTTTCCAAAACCCTTAAACTGGGAATCCCGTGGACCACCTGCTCATTGGCCGAAGCACAGATGGTGGCTGGAAAGCCGTACAGCCCCTTGAAGGCCGGCCTGGCCCCCCTGGCCAGGATAAAGCTTTCAGCCAGCCGGTCAAGCTCCGCGGTGGTTACCCCGGGCTTCACCGCACCGGCCAGTTCCTCCAGGGCGCCGGCCACCACCCTGCCGGCATCCCTCATGTAGTCCAGCTCTTTTTCCGTTTTCAAGGTAATCATGGCCTTACCCCTTACTTGATGAAACCCTGGTAGCTCCGCATGAGCATGTGGGATTCCATCTGCTTCATGGTATCCAGGGCCACGCCCACCACAATCAAGAGCGAGGTGCCACCGAAGTAGATGTTGGGTATCTTGGTGGCAATCAACACGAAGTTGGGCAGTATGGCGATGAGGGCCAGGAAGACCGCTCCGGCCAGGGTCACCCGGGACATCACTTTGGTGATGTATTCCGCTGTGGGCCTGCCCGCCCGGATCCCCGGGATGAAGCCGCCGTACTTCTTGATGTTGTCCGAGACGTCCTGCGGGTTCATGATCACCGCGGTGTAAAAGTAGGTAAACCCAATGATCAGCAGGGCGTAAAAGACAGTGTGCAAGAAGGTGCCCCAACTGAACACCGACAGGTACCAGTTCGCCACCGTGCTGCCCGGAAAGTATTGGGCGATCTGTTCGGGAAACATCATAATGGAGGAGGCGAAAATTACCGGGATTACGCCGGCCTGGTTAACCCGCAGCGGCAGGTGCGTGGTCTGCCCCCCGTATACCCTGCGGCCCACCACGCGCTTGGCGTACTGAACCGGGATCCGGCGCTGCCCTTCCTGCACCGCCACAATGCCGGCTGTGACTACGGCTGCAATAATCAGCAGCAGCAGCAGGCTCAAAACATTGATCGTGCCGGTCTGCAGGTACTCCGCCAGACTGACCAGCGCCCCTGGCAGCCTGGAGACGATGCCGGCGAAGATAAGCAGTGAGATGCCATTGCCCAGTCCCTTTTCGGTAATCTGCTCGCCCAGCCACATCAAGAGCGCGGTGCCCGCGGTCAGGGTGATGGCCACCAGCAGGTAGGTCCACACCGTGGGGTGTCCCATGGCCTGCCGCAGTGCCGCCGTGGTGCCGATAGCCTGCAGGAAGGCCAGCACAATGGTCAGGTACCTGACGTACTGGGTAATCTTTTTACGCCCCTCTTCCCCCTCCTTGGACAACCTCTCCAGATGAGGGATAACCACCGTCAGCAGTTGCATGATAATAGAGGCGTTGATGTACGGGGTTATACTCATGGCAAAGATGGAAAAGTTTTTGAAAGCTCCACCGGAAATAACATCGAAAAAGCCGAAAAGGGTGTTGCTGGCCACCAGATCCGCGAATACCCTGGCATCAACCCCGGGCACCGGGATGTGGGCCCCCAGCCTGAACACGAACAGCAAGGCCAGGGTAAAAAGCAGCTTTCTTCTCAGCTCCTCAATTTTCCAGGCGGCCTGCAGCGTGTTGATCAAATTAAATCACCTCGGCTTTTCCGCCGGAGGCAGCTATCTTCTCGGCCGCCGACTTGCTGAAGGCATGGGCTTTAACGGTCAGTGCCCGGTCAATGCTGCCGTTGCCCAGAATTTTTACTCCGTCACCTATTTTCTTGATCACTTTGGCCTCCAGGAGCAGCTCCGGGGTGACCACGGACCCGGCCTCAAACCTTTCCAGGCTGTCAAGGTTTACGGCCACAATGTATTTTTTAAAGGGGGCGTTGGTGAAACCTCGCTTGGGCATACGCCTTTGCAGGGGCATCTGCCCACCCTCGAAACCGGGCCGGACGCCGCCTCCCGACCGGGAGTTCTGTCCTTTATGTCCACGGCCGGCGGTCTTGCCGTTGCCGCTGCCGATTCCCTGCCCCTTGCGGTGAGGCTTTTTACGGGCACCGGGGTTGGGCCGCAGATCATTCAACTGAACCAAACTTTAACACCTCCTCAGGCTTCTTCCACCCTAACCAGATGGGCCACTTTTTTAATCATGCCCATGATGGCCGGGCTTTCTTCCTTGACCACGGAGCTGTTGGTCTTGCCGAGACCCAGGCTTCGCACCGTGGCCCGCTGGACCTCAGGCCTGCCGATAAGGCTTTTGACCAGGGTAATCTTGACTTTCGCCATTCTCAACACTCCTATATTAGCCGTCAGCTGTCAGCTATCCGCCGTCAGCATGCAACATTTAAACTTATGCCTGACGTCTTACGACTATTTCAGGGCGTCCTCAGCCGAGCATCTCTTCCACTGTCTTGCCTCTAAGCCGGGCAACCGCCTGGGGGGTCTTCAGGCTCTTCAAGGCTGTCATGGTGGCGTGCACCATATTGTTGGCGTTATTGGACCCCAGGGACTTGGTCAGAATATCCTTTACCCCCGACAACTCCAGAATGGCCCTCACCGGGCCTCCGGCGATAACTCCGGTACCGGGTACGGCGGGCTTCAAGAGCACCTTGCCGGCCCCGAAAATGCCGGTCACCTCGTGGGGGATACTGGTCCCCGCCAGGGGAACCTCAATCATGTTTTTCTTGGCGTCCTCTATTCCTTTGCGGATAGCCTCAGGAACCTCACCGGCCTTGCCCAGCCCGGCTCCGACGTGACCGCTGCCGTCGCCCACCACCACCAGGGCGGAGAAGCTAAACCTGCGGCCACCTTTGACCACTTTGGCTACCCGGTTAATATAGACAACCTTTTCGGATAACTCCAGCTTTCCAGCATCAATCCTGGACACCTGTTTCCCTCCTTTCATCAATCGGAGATACTCCAATCGGGGACATTCCTGTCCCCAAAGGACCACACGTGCTTCAGCAGGTGTGTCCCCGTTCCTTAGAACTCCAGGCCGCCTTCCCTGGCAGCCTCGGCCAGGGCCTTCACCCTGCCGTGGTAAAGATAGCCTGCCCGGTCAAAAACCACTTGTTTAATGCCCTTTTCCAGGGCCGCCTGGGCCACCATCCTGCCCACCGCCGCAGCCGCCTCTTTGTTGCCGCTTTGGGCCAGCTTACCCTTCAAGTCCGGCGAAAGGGTTGACACCGAAAGCAGGGTGACTCCATTCTTATCGTCGATCAGTGAAGCGTAAATATTGTTCAGGCTGCGAAAAACATTCAGCCGGGGCCGCTCGGCGGTGCCGCTGATTTTTTTGCGTACCCGCACGCGCCGCTTGTTGCGTTCCTCTTTGCGATCAACCTGGCTAATCACCTGTTCTCAACTCCTTGCCACCTACTTCTTGCCTTTGCCGCCGGCCTTACCGGCCTTCCGGCGAATCCTTTCGCCCTCGTACTTAATACCCTTCCCCTTGTACGGCTCGGGCTCCCTCACCGACCTGATGTTGGCGGCTATGGCGCCCACCTGTTCCTTGTCCACGCCCTTGACCACAACTTTGTTGGGGGCGGGAACATCAATTTCGATGCCCTCGGGGGGGTCAATCTCCACCGGGTGTGAGTAGCCCACCGCCAGCACCAGCTTCTTACCCTGCTTGGAAGCGCGGTAGCCCACGCCCACAAGGTCCAGGGACTTCTGAAAACCGTTGGTGACGCCGGTGACCATATTGTTCAACAGGCTCCTGGACAATCCATGCAGTGATCTGTCCTGGGGATTATCCGAAGACCTTTCAACCAGAAGCCTGCCATCCTCTACCCTGATGGAGATGCTATTGTTGAACTCTCTCTCAAGGACCCCCTTGGGACCCTTGACCCTTACCGCCGTGCCCTCAATGGCCACATCGACCCCCTGGGGCAGCGGAATGGGCTGTTTACCAATCCTTGACATTGTCACACCTCCCGCGCAAAAAGAATGCTACCACACGTAACAGACAACTTCTCCGCCCAGTCCCATCTTTCTGGCCTTTTTGTCAGACATGATGCCCTGGGAAGTGGAGATTATCGCTATACCCAGCCCTCCCAGAACCTTGGGCACAGCATCCTTGCGGGCATATACCCGGCGGCCGGGCTTACTGATTCTTTTCAGCCCGGTAATAACTCTCTCCTTGGCGCCGCCATACTTCATATAAACCCGGATTATCCCCTGCTTGCCATCCGCGACATACTCACAGTCCCGGATAAAGCCTTCATCCTTGAGAATGTCGGCAATGGCCTTTTTCATTTTGGAAGCCGGGGCCTCCACCTTATCGTGATAAACCGTGTTGGCGTTGCGTATGCGGGTTAGGAAATCAGCAACGGGGTCAGTCATTGCCATGCAACCCTACCTCCTTCCGACGTTACCAGCTGGCCTTGCGGACGCCTGGAATTTCACCGCGGTATGACAGATGTCTGAAGCAAATGCGGCACACTCCAAATTTCCTCATGTAGCCATGGGGCCGACCACAAAGCTTGCATCTATTATACGAGCGGACCTTAAACTTGGGATCACGTAGATTCTTATTGATGATTGATTTCTTGGCCATCTTCCCCCTCCTTATCGGGACGGTGTAGTTTGGACGAACTTTAGGCCGCCCTGAAGGGCATACCCATGAGTCTCAGCAGTTCCCTGGCCTCTTCATCGGTGCGGGCGGAGGTCACAAAAATAATGTCCATACCCCTCACCTTGTCGATCTTGTCGTAGTCAATCTCCGGGAAAATAAGCTGCTCTTTAATGCCCATGCTGTAGTTGCCCCGCCCGTCAAAAGACTTGGGCGAAACCCCGCGAAAATCCCGGACCCTGGGGAGGGCCACGCTGAGCAATTTATCCACGAAGTGGTACATCCTGTCCCCGCGCAGGGTGACCTTGCAGCCAATTTTCATACCCTGGCGGAGCTTGAAGGCGGCTATGGATTTCTTGGCCTTGGTGATTACCGGGCGCTGGCCGGTGATGGTGGTGACGTCGCCCACGGCGGCATCCAGGGCTTTGCTGTTTTGGATAGCCTCGCCCACCCCTACGTTGACAACCACCTTTTCCAGTTTTGGCACCTGCATTATATTGTCATAGCCAAATTTTTGCATCATAGCCTTGACTATTTCTTCTCTGTACTTTTCCTTTAGCCTGCTCGACACTGAATGATTCCCTCCTTTCCGGCGAGGTTAGCCCAGCACCTCTCCGCACTCTTTGCAGACCCTCACCTTTTTACCGTCCTCCAAAATGTTCTTTTTGATCCTGGTGGGGGAGTTGCACTTGGTGCAAAAAAGCATCACATTGGAGCTGTGCACCGGAGCCGGCTTTTCCATGATGCCCCCCTGGGGCAGTTTTTGAGTCGGCTTGGTATGGCGCTTGACAACATTTACACCTTCCACGATGACCCGGCTTTGTTCCGGCAGTACACTGACTACCTTGCCTTTTTTGCCACTATCCTTACCCGTGGTCACCAGGACGGTGTCGCCCTTGCGCACGTGAACCTTCGGCATTTTTACACCTCCTTGAGCGTGACTAGAGAACCTCCGGAGCCAGCGAAACGATCTTCATAAAGTCCCGGTCCCGCAGCTCCCTGGCCACCGGGCCAAAAATACGGGTGCCGCGGGGACTTTTGTCGTCCTTGATGACCACGGCCGCGTTCTCGTCAAACTTGATGTAGGACCCGTCCGGGCGCCTTACTTCCTTAGCAGTTCTGACCACCACGCACTTGACCACGTCGCCTTTCTTGACAACGCCCCCGGGCGTGGCCTCTTTGACAGCACAGATGATTACGTCGCCAACGCTGGCATAGCGCCGCAGCGACCCGCCCAACACCCTGATGCACATCATCTTGCGGGCCCCGGTATTGTCGGCGACGTTAAGAATGGTTTGCACCTGGATCATGTCTTAAAACCTCCCTCGGAGCCTAAAGCCGCATTATATCTGATGGGCCCGCTCCAGTATCTCCACAACGCGCCACCTTTTGTCCTTGGACAGGGGCCTGGTTTCCATGATCTTGACCTTGTCGCCAATGCGGCAGGAATTTTCACCGTCGTGGGCCTTGAACTTCTTGGTTCTCCTGAAGGTACGCTGGTACAGGGGGTGCCTGACCAGAGTCTCAACGGTGACTACCACGGTCTTATCCATTTTATCGCTAACCACGTAGCCGGTACGGGTCTTGCGCAACTTTCGACCTTCCATTTCGCTACCCCCTCGCCTCTTGCTATGCCGGGAATATGCCCAGTTCCCGCTGCCTAATCACGGTTTTAACCCTGGCAATATCCTTTTTTACTTCTTTAATACGCATTGGATTATCCAATTGGCCTGTGGCTAGCTGAAATTTAAGCCTGAACAGTTCGTCCTTGGAGTCGTCCAGCGCTTTTTTTAGCTCATCATCGCTAAATTCTATAACCTTCCTAGCCTTCACCGGCCTCACCCACTTCCCCGCGTTTTATGAACTTGGTTTTGATAGGCAGCTTGTGAGACGCCAGGCGCATGGCCTCCCTGGCCACCTCCTCGGTAACTCCGGCCAGCTCGAAAAGCACCCTTCCCGGCTTAACCACTGCCACCCAGTACTCCGGGGCGCCCTTGCCGCTTCCCATCCGGGTCTCAGCAGGCTTCTGGGTAATGGGTTTGTCGGGGAAAATCCTGATCCAAACCTTACCGCCCCTCTTTATATAACGGGTCATGGCAATACGGGCGGCCTCGATTTGCCTGCTGGTGATCCAGGCCGGGTCCAGGGCCTGCAAGGCAAAATCCCCGAAATGAATCTCCGCGCCCCCTTTGGCCTTGCCTGAAAGGCTGGGACGGTGCTGCTTGCGGTACTTTACCCTCTTAGGTATCAACATAAAGCCTATTCGCCTCCTTGTCCGGCAGCGGGCTTGGCTTCCGGCAAAACTTCTCCTTTGTATAACCAGACTTTGATGCCAATCTTGCCATAGGTGGTATTGGCCTCGGCAAAGCCGTAGTCGATGTCGGCCCGCAGGGTGTGCAGAGGCACCTTACCCTCGCTGTACCATTCCTGACGGGCTATTTCCGCCCCGCCCAGCCTGCCCGAGCAAGCCACCTTGATCCCCTTTGCCCCCATCTTCATGCTGCGGGAGACCACCTGCTTCATGGCCCGGCGGAAGGCCATCCTTTTTTCCAGCTGGGCGGCCACGTTCTCAGCCACCAACTGGGAGTTCAGCTCGGGAATCTTGATCTCGGCAATGTTGACGTGGATCTGTTTTCCAGTCATCTTCTCCAGCTGCTTGCGCAGGTTCTCCACTTCGACACCGCCCCGGCCGATAACTATGCCAGGCTTGGCGGCATAGATGGTGACCTTGACCCGGTTGGCCGCCCTTTCAATGGATACGTGGGAAATGCCGGCGGCAAACAACTTTTTCTTGATAAATTTACGGATCTTGATATCTTCCATGAGCAAGGACGAGAAATCCTTTTTGCCGGCGAACCACTTGGCATCCCAGTCCTTGATTATGCCCAGCCGCAAACCCTTCGGATTTACCTTCTGGCCCACACTAGCCCTCCTTTTTTATAGCTGTAAGCTATAAGCCTTAAGCTGTAAGCTAAATACTTTTTACGATCCTAATATGGATTTTGCCAACAGCTAATAGCTAACAGCTAATAGCTTTACTTAGCCGGTTTCTCTTTCACAACAACGGTAATGTGGCTGGTGCGCCGGCGCAGCAAATCGGCGCGCCCCATGGCCCTGGGCTGAAATCTCTTGATTATGGGCCCCTGGTCCACGTAGCACTCGGCCACGTAAAGACTGTCCCGGTTCATCTCGTAGTTGTGCTCGGCATTGGCCGCAGCGGACTTGACCACCTTGGCCACCGGATCTGAAGCCCTCCGGGGGGTGTATCTCAGAATGGCCAAAGCCTCCCGCAAGTCCTTGCCGCGGATTAAGTCCACCACCTCGCGGATTTTCCGGGGGGAGATACGGATGTATTTGGCTATTGCCCTTGCTTCACCCGAATTGGTATCCGCCACAGGTATACTACCTCCTTATCATGCCTCTGGGACGAAGCTCACTAATTGGGGACATTCCTGTCCACAAGGTAATGCCCAAACTCCAGCAGGTGTGTCCCCTTTCCTTAGCTCTCTACTTCAAAGAAGTGGATCGCTCGGTGTGATGTCCGTGACCTCTGAACATCCTGGTGGGTGCAAACTCACCCAGCCTATGGCCCACCATGTCCTCGGTGATATACACCGGGATATGTTTGCGCCCGTCATGGACGGCCAGGGTGTGACCGATCATTTCCGGGAATATGGTTGACCGCCGGGACCAGGTCTTGATCACGCGCTTATCGCCCTTGGCGTTCATATCCTGAATCTTTTCGAGCAGTTTTTCGTCACAGTACGGCCCTTTCTTCAGGGAACGGCCCATGTGTCAGCCTCCTTTCCGCTACTTGCTTCTCCGCTTGACAATCAGGCGGTCGCTGGGCTTTTTCTTCCTGGTGCGAGCGCCAAGTGCGGGTTTGCCCCAAGGAGTAACTGGGTTCCGCCCGATGGGTGAACGGCCTTCGCCGCCGCCGTGCGGGTGGTCCACCGGGTTCATCACCACGCCCCGGACGGTGGGCCTTATGCCCAGCCAGCGCTGCCGCCCGGCTTTACCAACAGTAATGTTCTCATGATCCACATTGCCCACCTGGCCGATGGTGGCCCGGCATTCCTGGAGCAGCAGCCTCATTTCGCCGGAGGGCATCCGGATGTGGGCATACTTGCCTTCCTTGGCCATCAACTGGGCCGCCGTTCCTGCGGAGCGAACCAACTGGCCGCCGCCCTTGGGATAGATTTCAAGGTTGTGAATCATGGTGCCCAGCGGGATGTTTTTCAGGGGCAGGGTATTGCCCACCTTGATGTCGGCAGTCGGGCCGGAAATCACCGTCATACCCACCGACAGGCCCAGTGGCGCCAGAATATAGCGCTTTTCCCCGTCGGCATAGTTGATCAGGGCAATCCTGGCCGACCGGTTGGGGTCGTACTCAATGGTAGCAACCTTGGCCGGAATGCCATCCTTGTTTCTCTTGAAATCGATTACCCGGTACTGTTTCTTATGCCCGCCGCCACGGTGCCTTACGGTAACCTTACCCCTGTTGTTGCGGCCGGAGTTTTTCTTAATCGGCTCCAGCAGGGATTTTTCCGGCTTGTCGGTAGTGATTTCCTCAAAGGCCGAAACCGTAACAAACCTGCGACCAGGCGATGTCGGCTTAAATTTTTTAATCGCCACCTGGTTTCCCTCCTTTTAAACGCCTTCGAAGATCTCGATCTTGTCTCCCGACTTCAGGGTCACAATGGCTTTTTTATAGTCCGAAGTGCGCCCCAGGCGTCCCCGGACCCTTTTCATCCTGCCCTTGTAGCGGATGGTGTGGACCTTTTCAACCTTGACCTTGAAAAGTTCCTCCACCGCTTTTTTGATCTCAATCTTGTTGGCGTTCAGGTCCACGATGAAGGTATATTTGTTTTCCCCTACCAGATCCATACTTTTCTCGGTAATAAGGGGCTTTTTCAGAATATCCCTGGGGTTCTTCACCTGGCCAGCACCTCCTCCACCTGGCTCACCGCAGCCCTGGTAATCACCAGTGTCTGGTGGGCCATAATGTCATAAACATTAAGGTACCCGGCCGAGGTAGGCTTAACCCCGGCAATATTGCGAGTAGATTTAAAAACGTTCTCGTCCTGGAGGGCTGTAACCACCAGGGCCTTATCGGCAACCTTGAGATTTTCCAGTATGCGCACCATGTCCTTGGTCTTGGGCTGATCCAGTTTAAGATCTTCCAGGACCACAATGCTGCCGCTCTCCACCTTGGACGAGAGGGCCGACTTCATGGCCAGACGCCTTACCTTCCTGGGCAGCTTGATGCTGTAATCCCTGGGGTGGGGGCCGAAAACCACGCCGCCGCCCTTCCAGATGGGAGACCGCCTGCTGCCGTGCCTGGCCCGGCCGGTGCCCTTTTGGCGCCACGGCTTGCGGCCACCGCCACGGACCTCACCCCTGGTCTTGGTGTCGTGGGTACCCTGTCTCTGGTTGGCCAGGTAAGCAACCACGGCATCGTGCAGCACGGACTGGTGTACAGGTACGCCAAAAACGCTGTCGTTCAGGTCGATTTCGCCCACCTGATCACCGCTGGTGTTATATAGTGCAACCTTCGGCATATTTGCTTCCTCCTTTCCGCGCGCCCGCTATTTCCCGGCCTTGACACTGTCCCGGATGACAACCAGCCCGCCCCGGGGGCCCGGAACCGCGCCCTTAATGGCCAGCAGGTTGCGGCCGGCATCCACCCGGACCACTTCCAGGTTCTGCACGGTGACCCGGGAGGCCCCGTACTGGCCGGGAAGTTTACGCCCCTTGAATACCCGGGCCGGACCCTTGGCGCCCAGCGATCCGGGACGGCGGTGGTATTTGGAACCGTGAGCCATTGGCCCCCGGTGAAATCCGTGCCTCTTGATGCCGCCGGAAAATCCGTGGCCCTTTGAGGTTCCCACCACATCGACCTTTTCACCGAGGCTGAAAAGGTCGGCCTTTATTTCCTGCCCTACCTGATAACCTTCGCTGTCTTCAAGCCTGAACTCCCTCAAGAAGCGCAGGGGCCGGACCCCGGCTTTGCCGAAATGCCCCTTGACCGGCTTGTTGAACAACCTCTCCCGCTTCTCCCCGAAACCAACCTGAATTGCGCTGTATCCATCCCTCTCCACGGTCTTTTTCTGAACCACGTGGCAGGGGCCGGCTTCGATCACGGTTACGGGCACGGCCAGACCCGCATCGGTGAAGACCTGGGTCATACCCACTTTTTTGCCAAGAATGGCTTTTTTCATTTTATAGCACCTCCAGCGCCGGCCGAAAACAAGAGGTTCAATACCGCCTTTAAAAAGGAACGCGGCACCGATGGTGAACATTGTTTCCGGGCAAGCCTTTCCTTAAAGCTTAATCTCTATGTCGACACCCGCCGGCAAATCAAGGCGCATCAGGGCATCCACCGTCTTGGGGGTGGGCTCCAG
>Ga0209347_1005575_pt1 | contig 11859 bp, 8 predicted proteins | sample AutmiccommuBRH23_FD_187382 | JGI IMG/M metagenome (GOLD analysis project Ga0209347, IMG submission 187382) | Deep subsurface microbial communities from Mt. Terri, Switzerland - Autotrophic microbial communities BRH/23 (SPAdes) (version 2) | ecosystem: Environmental > Aquatic > Deep subsurface >...
TCTCTGGTAGCTTGTTCCCATCATGCGGTCCTTTCTTACGAGCAACAGTTCTGTTTGTGACAACAATCTGTTACCCGGACCGCCTGGTCTCTTTCAACTACTTCTCAACGACAACCGGGACATCCTCGCCCTTCCGGCAAGCCAAAGGAACAACGCCTCCGGCGTTCGGAGCAGGCGTGATCCTCCCGGAGTGCCCGGTTTTGTGACGGCTGCCACGACAAACCGGGATTGTGGTGCAGCCGGGGCAAGTCCTCGTAGAAATTGCGGAAGTCCGGTTGCGTGTTACGCTAAGTTGTTATATCATCATAGGTTCTACATGGTATCCGCAGATAGGCTGCGACTTCGGAGTGGTTGGGGCTGGGGTTGGGGTTTTCGATTGATAATTAAGGTGCTGGATGGATAAATACGTTTGTATACACGGACACTTCTATCAACCGCCGAGGGAGAACCCGTGGCTCGAGTACGTCGAGCTCCAGGACTCGGCTTACCCATATCATGATTGGAACGCCAGGATCACGGAGGAGTGCTACCGGCAGAACGCCGCATCGAGGATTCTGGGACCCGAGAAGCGGATCATCGATATCGTCAGCAATTACGAGAGCATCAGCTTCGATTTCGGCCCGACGCTCATGTACTGGCTGGAATCGCACGCTCCGGACGTCTACGAGATGGTCCTGGACGCCGACCGGCGCAGCCGGGAGAAGTTCTCCGGCCACGGCTGCGCGATAGCCCAGACGTATAACCACATGGTCATGCCCCTGGCGAACGCCAACGACAAGCACACACAGACGATCTGGGGCATCGAAGACTTCAAGATGCGGTTCCAGAGGGAGCCGGAAGGGATGTGGCTGCCCGAGACGGCGGTCGATCTGGCGTCGCTCGAGGTCCTGGCCGAGCACGGGATCAAGTTCACGATCCTGGCGCCGCGCCAGGCCAAGCGGACTCGGCGGCTCACCGGGGCGCGCCGCTGGAGGGATGTGAACGAAGGCGACCTCGATACGAGCGTGCCGTACATCTGCAACCTGCCTTCCGGCCGGCAGATCGCGCTGTTTTTCTACAATGGCCCGGTCTCGCACGGGATCGCCTACGGCGGTCTGCTCCACAGCGGCGAGAATTTCGCCCTGCGGATGGTCAACTCGTTCCCCGATGAGAACGAGCAGGCCCGCCTGGTACACGTGGCCACCGACGGCGAATCCTTCGGCCACCACCACCATCACGGCGACATGGCGCTGGCGTACTGCCTCCACCACATCGCCGCCAACCATCTCGCCAAGATCACGATCTACCCCGAGTATCTGGAGAAATTCCCGCCGGAACATGAGGTGGAGATCTGGGAGAACAGCTCCTGGAGCTGTGCCCACGGCGTCGAGCGATGGCGGAGCAATTGCGGGTGTGCGGCCGACCAGTCCCGCTCCGGGCAGCAGCAGTGGCGGGCTCCGCTCCGTGAGGCGCTCGACTGGCTTCGGGATCGGCTCGCCAGCGTCTACCAGGATCGCATGGCCGCCTACCACGCCGACCCGTGGCAGGTCCGCAACGAGTACGTCCGCGTCGTCAACGACCGGTCCATGAGGAACGTGAACGACTTCATGGCCAAGGCGGCCGGCAAGGTATTGGAGCCTCACGACAAGGTGATCTTCCTGAAGCTGTGCGAGATGCAGCGAAACGCCATGCTCATGTACACAAGCTGCGGCTGGTTCTTTGACAACATCTCGGGCATCGAGACCGTGCAGGTGATGATGTACGCCTCGCGAGCCATGCAGTTGTGCCTGGAGGTCCAGAACTGGAATCTGGAACCGGATTTCAAGAACATGCTTTTGAACGCTCCGACGAACAAGCGGCCCTACGCGAACGGCAAGGAGGTCTACGAGGCCTACGTCGAATCGGCCCGGGTCGATCTGCACCGCGTCGGGGCGCACTTCGCACTGAGTTCGGTCTTCGAGGAATCGTCCGAGGAAAAACGCGATATCTACTGCTACTCCGCGCTGATCGAGGATTTCGAGCACGTCGAGGCCGGCGTGCAGGTCCTCACGACCAACCGCACGAAGATCCGCTCGAACATCACGCTCGAGGAGTACGCGGTCGATTCGGCCGTGCTGTACCTGGGCGACCATCATCTGTTCGCCTCGGTCCAGGGCCGGATGCCCGATGAGCAGTTCAAGCGGATTCGCCAGGAACTGGTCAAGGCCTTCAAGAAAGGCGATAGCAACGAGGTCATGCGGCTGATGAACGTGGCGTTCGACAGCAAGAACTACTCGCTGACGCACCTGTTCAAGGACCAGCAGCGGCAAATCCTCAACGGCCTGCTCGAAAGCACGTGGGAGGAGATCGAAAGCTCGTTCCGCCACATCTACGAGCACAACTACGCGATCATGGCGATGATCCGGAACATGAACATGCCGCTGCCCAAGGCCCTTTCGGCGCCGGCGGAGTTCATTCTGAACGAGGACATCTGCGCCGCGATCCAGGCGGACCGGATCGATCTGAACCGCCTCCGCGACCTGGCCGAGGAGGCCGAGCGGCTCTCCTTGGCGCTCGACCGGGAGCGGCTGAGCTTCGAAGGCAGCCACAAGATCAATAACATGGCCAGCATCTGGGAGAGTTCGCCCGAGGACCTCGACCTGCTGTGGTCGATCGAGAAGGGCCTGGAGATTCTGCGGGGGCTCACGCCGGAGATGGACCTGCAGCACGCGCAGAACGTATTCTTCACGGTCGCCAAGCACAAGTATCCCGAGATGAAGAAGAAAGCGGCCGCCGCCGATGAGAAGGCGGCAGGTTGGGTCGAGCATTTCGGGCACCTGGCCCAGCGGCTGGGACTGGCGATACCCTGAGGAATTTATGATTTACGATTTGTGATTTACGATTTAGATTCTCCCGTACCTTGGCGTGGTTCCGATTGCGTGGCAGCGGCAAATAGTAAATAGGAAATGGTAAATCGTAAATGCTAAGACGACGATCCAGCGGCATCCTGATGCACGTCACGTCCGTGCCCACGAAGTACGGCGTCGGGGATTTGGGCCCCGAGGCGTACAAGTTCGCCGATTTTCTCAAGGCGGCCGGGCAGAACTACTGGCAGATCCTGCCGCTGAACCCGACGACAGCCATGAAGGGCTATTCGCCCTATAGCTGCTTCTCAGCGTTCGCGGGCAATCCACTGCTGATCAGCCCGGACCTGCTCTACCAGGACGGCCTGCTGCGCAAGACGGAGATCTCCGACTCGCCCAGGTTCCCCGCCGACGCCGTCGATTACGACAAGGCCGCCGCCTGGAAGGGCAAGCTGCTCGACGCCGCCTTCGCGCGATTCCAGACCAGCCCCCGCTCGGCCGACTACGAGACGTTCAAGCGGGAGCATCACGCCTGGCTGGAGCCGTTCGCCACGTTCGCGGCCCTGCGCCGGCGGTTCAAAGGCGACCTCTGGTGCGATTGGCCCGCCGCGATCCGGGACCGCAAGGCCGGGGCTCTCGATGTCGCCAAAGAGGAGCTGAGCGAGGAGATCGACCGCGAGCGGTTCCTCCAGTACGTCTTCTACCGCCAGTACCTTCGCCTCAAGCGGTACTGCAACGATCAGGGCATCCAGGTCGCGGGGGACGTCCCGATCTACGTGTCCTACGACAGCGCCGACGTCTGGTCGCACCCGGACCTGTTCAAGCTGGCCCGGGACAAGAGGCCGCGGGCCGTCGCGGGCGTGCCGCCGGACTACTTCAGCGAGACGGGCCAGCTCTGGGGCAATCCCGTCTACGATTGGAGGCAGCTCGAGAAGACCCGCTTCGCCTGGTGGATCCAGCGGATGAAGCACAACCTGCTGCTGTTCGACTTCGTTCGCATCGATCACTTCCGCGGGTTCGTCGCGTACTGGGAGGTCCCCGCCGGCCACAAGAACGCGATGCGAGGCAAATGGGTGCAGGTCCCGCACGAGGCGTTTTTCCGCGAGCTGTTCCGCCAGATCCCGTTCGGCGCGATCTTCGCCGAGGACCTCGGCTACATCACCGCCGACGTCCGCGAGGTCGTGGCCCGGCACAACTTCCCTCGCATGGTCGTGCTGCACTTCGCCTTCGACGGCGATCCCGCCCGCAATCCCTACATGCCGCACAACTACGTCGAGAATCTCATCGTCTACACCGGCACGCACGACAACAACACCACCCGGGGCTGGTTCGAACGGGACCTCAAGAAACAGACCCGGCGCAACCTCTTCAACTACCTGGGTCGGAAGGTCTCGGCCTCGGAGGTGTCCTGGGAGCTGATGCGCGTGGCCATGGGCTCGGTGGCGAAGATCGCCATCGTGCCGATGCAGGACGTGCTGGGCCTGGGCGGATCGGCCCGGATGAACTTCCCCGCCAAGCCCGAGGGCAACTGGCGCTGGCGGATGCGTCCGGCCCAGACCACCGCCCGACTGGCCGACAGACTGCGAAAACTCACGACCGCCTACGGCCGGGCGTAACGGTGCGGATCTACGGTCTGTCAAGTGTCAGGAGTTGACCCCAACACACACGCTGATGGTCTTTCTCACGCAGTGCCGCAGGGACGCAGGGAGGGGCTGAAAAGAGGAACCAACAATTCGTTCTCTTCTCTGTGAACTCTGTGCCTCTGTGGTGAGGAACTATCATCCACAGATTGAAACCTCCTGGAATCTGCGTAATCGGCGTAATCTGCGGCCAGAACCCTCCTGATTACCTCCCCCGCCACAAAAGGAAATGGAACCGCTGATGAACGCAGATGCACGCTGATGGTCTTTCTCACGCAGTGCCGCAGGGACGCAGGGGGGCTGAAAAGAGGAACCAACAATTCGTTCTCTTCTCCGTGAACTCTGTGCCTCTGTGGTGAAGAAGAATCATCCACAAAAGGAACTGGAACCGCTGATGAACGCTGATGAACGCTGATGGTCTTTCTCACGCAGTGCCGCAGGGACGCAGGGAGGGCTGAAAGGAGGAACCAACAATTCGTTCTCTTCTCTGTGAACTCTGTGCCTCTGTGGTGAAGAAGAATCATCCTGGAATCTGCGGAATCGGCGGAATCTGCGGCTAAACCGCTCCGCCCAAAACCATAGGTATTTATACGTATTTTTCACTCCGGCCGGGACTCCTCACGCCTGCCGCACAACGCCCTGCGCAAGACGCGATCCATCCGCGGATTTACGCCGATGCACGCAGATAAGTCCTTGTGGGATAAGTAGATGCGAGAATGCATGTATGCGTCGATGCGGCCAAGAGAGTTCCCGGCGAAGCCGGTCCATGTCCCCCATGCGCTTCCACGCTTACACGCTTTTACGCGGCGTCCCGCCGCCTTTTTCCTTGTCCCCTGCAGCGACCTCTGCCATAGTGACATTACTCTCTTTGATGAGCATCCGGGATTGAAATGCGACAAGCTACTTTGAGGCTGGAAACTTCGGGATTGCAGGCAATCCCGTGGCCGTGGGATCGCGAAAAGTAGAAACGAAGACAACAGGGGAAGGAGATAATAGGTGATTGTTCCGAATGGTGGCTCCTTAGGGACTTTGAAGACATACCACAACCCCATCGGCGACCGCACTCGTACGAATCCGCGGGAGTGCCGGCTTGCCGAGATACATCGAGACCACCGCCCTTCTGGTGATTTCGGCGTGTCGGCCCGAAATCTTCAGCAAGAGTGGACAATAGAGCCCGATAACGCTTAAGGAGCCGCCATTCGTGATTGTTCCCAGTCTCCGCCCGCTAAACCAACACACTGCGAGGATGCACATGGAATCCCAAATGACTGCTGGCGAATTTCTAACAGACGTGTATGTGGAACCGCAATACAAAGAGGATTACGTCAGACGGCGAGATCGCCATCCCCTTTACCAGGGACACAACTGTTATCTTTGCGACCGGGATGCGATTCAATACAGCAATCACTTCCGCCGGCTTGCTGGTGTGACCCAAGTCGCGGGGGCATTCGAGCCATACAGGCTGAACAACCGATATACACACTCCGTTAGCGTGGCATTGGCTGGCCGCCTTCTTGTTGAGAAGTTCGCTCTGGATGCAGATACGCTTGAACAGTTGAAAACTCACGGTTTCACGAGTACTCCCGTCGTCGAAGCCGCGTGCCTTGCGCACGACCTAGGGCATCCTCCCTTTGGACACGTCGGTGAGGAGGCACTTCGCAAGCTATGTGAGGACAGCGGAGCCAGAAACGGGTTCGAGGGAAATGCTCAGTCGTTTCGAATCGTCACTCGCCTCGAGATCGTGGCAGGAAGCCCTGGCATGAAACTGACCCGAGCTACGCTACGCGCGATTCTGAAGTATCCCTGGACGCGTTCAGGTTCAGGCAAGAAGAACAGGAAGTGGGGTGTGTATAGGGAAGACGAGGGAGCTTTCAGATTTGCCTTCGAAGACTATCCAGACGGCACTACCCCCAGGAGATCGATAGAAGCCGAAATCATGGACTGGTCAGATGATGCCGCGTACGCCATTGATGATATGGTTGATTTCTACACGTCAGGCTTGATTCCTCTCGATCGTCTAGCCATCCAGAGCACGGGAGAGAGAGCTAGGTTTCTGACACAATTCTGCGATCGTCAGTCCATCAGTGACGCGGCGAAGCAGACAGAATATGAGACCGCATTCAATTCCCTATGTAATAAGTACTTCTTCGAAATGAACATAACAGCACCGTACTCAGGTGAAATAGAGCAGCAAGGTGCGCTGAGCGATCTCATCTTCAACCTGCATAATGACCTCCGAGAGGCTACGACTTTGTCGGAGGATTATACCACGACAAGTCAGGAACCACGACTGAAATGGAACGACAATCAGGAAGTCAAGGAAATCGAACTGGAACTACTCAAAGGACTGACTGTGGAATACGTGATATCGTCGGCAAACCTCCTTGGGCAACAAGAAGGATACCAAACTGCCATTGAGAAATTATTCGAGGTGTTTGCCAACGCGGCCCACGGATCTCCGGCGAATTGGAGATTTCTCCCGGTGCGATATCAGGAAATGCTTAAACTGCTTGACAAAGAGTACGGATATCTTGTGTGTTCGGACTTACTGACACGCGCAGCCGCCGATATGATATGTGATCTGACAGATATCGAAGCACTCAACTACTACCAACGAATAACAGGTATTCGGCCAGGCTCTGTCTTCCTGCCGCCAATTAGGTAAGCTCTGTGGCGCATTACTGATCGCGGCATAAATACGATCAAGTTGTCCTCGGCTATAATAGGGGATGGGATCATGGAGCTCTATCTCGCGCAGCACCCAAGAGTGGGAAACACGGAGAAGAAGTGGGGTCACATCTGGAATTAGGAATTATTGAATAGGAGTTCTCATTTCAGGGGGATGGCCGGGAGGCGACGGAGCGTTTTGCCGGCCGGATGGGCCAAGGCTCGTCGTGCGTGAAGCGGGCCTCGTGAAGCGTCGGAGCGGCAGGACGCCAGGCCGTCAGGGGCCGCGTAGAAGCATTGGAGCGTACAACCGTAGAAGCGATGGCGAAAGCAGTTGAACCGGGTCTGCTCTGAGGGTACAATGGGGGCGTTAGTTATGCTCAGGGCCGTTCTGCTGGACGTGGACAATGTACTTTGAGATCGTCGGGGAGATAACGGATGTCGAGGTGATTGCCGTGGGTGGCAATATCGACGACATCATGAGGCTTCGACGCCAGTTCGGCCCCGGCCGATGGCGGAAGCTCAAAGGCATTGCCCAGGTTCGGGTGGAGCATGGCGGTGTGCGTATCGCCGAGGTCCACTGGTATGAGGCCCACGGTATCGGCCGACGAAAAATGAAGATCAAACGATTCCTGGATTGAGTCATGATACAGCCAAATCCCAAGAAGAGCCGATTCGCGTTATGCGTCGAGAACAAGGACAGCGAGGACCTGGAGAAGCGAAAGATCTACGTCGCGTTGGCGGATGACGACGCGGAAAAGGAGGGGTATTTGCGGGTCGTCGATGAGTCCGGCGAGGACTACCTGTATCCGGCGTCCTATTTCATCCTCGTGGAATTGCCTGCGGAAGCCCAGGAAGCGCTGCGGGTGGCAGGCTGACGCATCGTCGTGCGGGCTGCGGGGAACGCGGGGCCAGCCCTTAAAATACAAGTTAAGGGGGGTGCGGAGGCCTGGGCCATGCCTCAAAATGCAAAATAGGCCAGATATAGGCCGGTTCTTCATTGCGGGGTGTAGAGCATCCGACCGTCGGGGGGAGGAGCAGGAATCTGCGGATCCATGGGATTTGAGAGTTGGCTTCGAATCGGCATTGGGGCAACTGGGGACGTTCACCTATTCTGAACAACCCGAATAGGCATCCCCGTCGTTGCCTGGCATTTCCCTTCGTGGCCTTCGTGCTCTTCGTGGTGCAAAAATGTAAGACAAGTCTTGCCTTCGGACTGCTCCGGATCGATTTCTCACCACGAAGGACACGAAGAGCGCGAAGGGTACAACGGCCGCAATCAAGATGGGTTCACGCCGGGACGCGGAGACGCAGGGGATTGAAAGAGAGGTGCCCTCTTGGTCTCTGCGCCACTGCGTCCCTGCGTGAGTCGATTGGGTTCCGGCCGGAGGCCGGGCTGCGTTCATCCGCGTTTATCGGCAGTTCCCTTTCTTCGTACTCCAAAGCCTTCACATCCTGTTTTCTTGCCAAGCATTTTCAACGAAGAGACCGCAAGTTCTGAAAGCAGGGAGGATTCTATCTCACGCAGTGACGCAGGGACGCTGGGAAGAGAAGGTACGAACGCAGGAGGAAAGAAGACACTGTGGAGACCGGCACTCCGCGCTGCTGCCTTTCTCCCCTGCTTCGTTCCCCCCTCTGCGTCACTGCGTCTCTGCGTGAATCCCTCTTGGGTTGCGGCCGGAGGTCGCAATGGGGTCTCCGTGCCTCTGTGGTGAAGGCTCTCTCGGGGTGTTCATGGCGAGCGATGCACAGATCCGGGCCTGCGGGGTTCACGGGCGGGACGCCCGTGCTACGGGGACGCCTTGCGTCGTCACGGCAAATCCGCGTGCGGGCGGGGCTTTGCCATGAGTTGCGGCTCAGAGGGCGTAGATCGTTCTTCGGGCGTACTCGATGCTCTCCCAGACGGCGGGACTGCGCACCGTCTCGGCGACGGTTACATCGACGGAGCGGCCGAAGACCTGTTCGAGCCCTTCCTTGAGGTCGAAGAAGCGGTTGAAGAGTTCCTCGCGGTCGTGCTGGAATTGGACGAGGACGTCGACTTCGTCCTGGCCGCTGCACTGCCCGGCGGCAGCGGGCCCGATGAGATCCAATCGACTGACTTTGGACCGACGGCACAGTTCCACGATTCGCGGCTTGAGCGGCTCGACATCGAACATAATGCCACCTCCGATCGCCTCGATTGACCACCCCTTGGCGACGACTACCATGCCCGCCGCCTATCGTTTCCTTGTCCTTCGACATTATCCGAGAAATCGCGGGGCAAGTCAAGCATTAGGACCGAACCGAGGAAAAAGCCTACGGAATAGATACAAGGATCCGCTCCAAGGCCCCAAAATATGGGTTTTGGCCACAGAGGGCACAGAGTGCACAGAGAGAATTGGGCAAGAGGGCGCAAAGAAGAGAAGCTCGGAAAGCGATGTGTTCTTGGCTTCACCCCTTCGCTTTTCTCTGTGCTACTAACCCACAACAACTGGAAAGGATTTCCAGATGATCCCGCGGGGTCGGTGCAAGTCCCTGTAGACAAATGGATTCTATCTCACGCAGAGCCGCAGGGACGCAGGGGATTGAAGGTGAGGCGCCCTCTTGGTCTCTGCGCCACTGCGTCCCTGCGTGAGTAACCTGGTTCCAGCCGAAGGCCGGGCTGCGACCTCTGTGGCTTGCTTTCTTGGCTTTTTGCCGGGTCGTTGAATAAAAAGAGCCCGGTTGCCCGGGCTCGTGATGTCGTTGAAAAAGATGGGTCTGCCCTATACGCTGTCGCGGATGACGAACGGCTCGCGGTAGGAGCATTTGAGGAACTTGTTGGCCTTTGCGGCGTTGTCGCCGGTGAATTGCTCGGTCTTGCGGTCGTAGGTGAGCATGGGCCCCATGATGAAGGGCTGCTTGGCCAGATCGACGGCGTTGCCTTCGAGCTGTTCGAGCATGTCGTTGAGCGTGTTGAGGGCGTCTTCGCACGATTTCATGTTCTCGCGGACCTGGTCCACGGTGGCGTCCTGGCCGGCCCGCCAGGCGACGTTGGCCTGGTGACAGATGGTCGTGCCGAGATGGCCGACTTCGATCTCGGCCGCCAGGTCTTCGCGCCGGCCGCTTCGCATGGCGTCGATGAAGTTCTGGGCGTGGCCGGAGCCGCCGTTGCCTTTGTACTGGTGGACCCGCTTGCCTTCGTTGTCGTACGCCCAGCCGCCGCCGCGGGAGATGCGAACCGAGCCGTTCTCGCACTGGATGTAGTTGCCGCCGCGGGAGGTGAGGTACACGGCCCCGTCCTTGCCGCCGCGACGGGCGGGGTCGGGCAGGTTGCGGATATCGACCACCAGCGGCAGGCCGTCGTAATCCATCAGGGCGAAGTGCATGTTCGGCGTCTCGCCGTTGTCGTCCCAGGCGAACCGGTTGCCCGCCGCGACCACTTTCGTCGGCACGTCCGTCCAGCCCAGCAGATGCCGCACGTCGTCGAGGTAGTGAATGCCCCAGTTGGCCATCTCGCCATCGCCACAAGTCCAAGTCCAGTGCCAATCGTAATGTAGGTTCTGCCGCATGATGGGGGCCATCGGAGTAGGGCCGGCCCAGAGGTTGTAGTCGATGTTAGCAGGAACGGGCGTCGGCTCCGTCACTTTGCCGATGCTCGTTCGGGATTGGAGCTTGGAGCAGTGCACCCACAGGACCTTGCCGTACCGGCCGGCCTGGAGGTCCTTCGCGGCCTCCTGCACCGCCGGGCACGACCGATGCTGCGTGCCGGCCTGCACGATCCGATCGTACTTGCGAGCGGCCTCGACCATCTTGCGGCCCTCCCAGATCGAGTGACTCACCGGCTTCTCCACGTACACGTGCTTGCCCGCCTGACACGCCCACACCGTCATCAGCGAGTGCCAGTGGTTCGGCGCCGCGATCACCAGGGCGTCAACATCCTTGCGGTCCAGGATCTCCCGAACGTCGGCGTATCCCTTGATATCCGCGTCCCCGGCGTTGTACCTCTTCTTGAACGACGCCACCCCCTGCTCCAGCACCTGCTTATCCGGGTCGCACAGGGCCACGACCTTGACCCCGTCGATCTTCATGAAGTCGCTGACGTGGGCCCCGCCCCGCCCGCGAATCCCCGCCACCGCCAGGCGGATCTCGCCATTGGCCCCCCGCGCGCTCGGTACAAGGTGCTTGAACGAAGACAGGGCCGCATACGAACCGGCCGTCGCGGCCACGGTCCGTTTCAAAAACCCCCGGCGATTCATCTCACTCATCATTTGCTCCTTTCGCGAAACATCAAGCAGCGTCTTCACGTGCCTACGACACGGATAAGACGGTCCACGCAAGCCATATATTGCGTGAACCCAGCCCCCCATCCTATCAGACCTCGCGACGTGACAGAAGCCTTTTCTCCCCCTCCCCCAAATGATCCGCGGGTGCAGAACCGTTCCTGCGAAGACACATGGCAACGGACCCCGGCGCCGCTTCCCCGCCAGGCCGGCATGTCGCGGCCCGTTTCGAGTCCCGCGTTTACACGGTCTTCAAGCCGCCTGAAGGCGGTACTCCAAACGGGATGGCCCGCGATTCTCGCCCACGGACGCCGCAACGATGGTCATGCACCCATGATCCCCCCGCGCCCCCGGCCGAGGGCAAATCGGTAAAAGCGTGGAAGCGTGGAAGCGTTCAAAGGCACCCGCCGGGCCGTTCCGCCTCGCTTGTAGTGACGCCATGAGGCGTTATCCTCGCAGGTGTGAAATGTGAAGTTTGAAGTCTCAAGT
>Ga0209347_1005578_pt1 | contig 11856 bp, 10 predicted proteins | sample AutmiccommuBRH23_FD_187382 | JGI IMG/M metagenome (GOLD analysis project Ga0209347, IMG submission 187382) | Deep subsurface microbial communities from Mt. Terri, Switzerland - Autotrophic microbial communities BRH/23 (SPAdes) (version 2) | ecosystem: Environmental > Aquatic > Deep subsurface >...
CTTTATGATAAAGAATTTGTGGAAAAATATTGCGTGGGTTTTGACAAATTAGAAGAATCTTTGAAAACATATAGTCCTGAATGGGCCGCCCAGCGGTGCGAAATTGAGGCGGATACCATCAGAAAAATTGCCCGGGAGTTTGCTTCTCAAAGACCGGCGGCGGTAGCTCACCCAAACTGGAGAACTTCAAATTTTACCAATTCATTTCAGACCCAGCGCTCAATTGCGATTCTCAATGCACTAATGGGTAATTGGGGAGCACCCGGCGGGTTGGTTGCAGGAGGTGAGGAAGGTGGCGTTGCTCTTGGTTCATTATCCCAGCCGCCTTACCCGAAAACTACTGCACCGCGTTTAGACGGAGTTCCATGGAAATACCCGTTGGTACCGCTTAAATACGGCGTTATTCAGGAAATCAGGGATAGTTTGTTAACAGGAAAACCGTACCAAGGAAAAGGTTGGTTAGTTTACAGACAAAATCCGCTGATGTCCATCCCTGAAAGACGAAAGACTATGACAGCACTGAAGAACTTAGATTTCCTGGCAGTAATCGATATTCTGCCTAATGATACTGCGTACTACGCAGACGTAATTTTGCCTGAGTCGACTTACCTGGAGCGGTGGGATCCCATAGCGCCTGCAGGGAACAAGCTTTTCTTAAGGCAACCGGTAGTTGAACCGCTTTACGAAACTAAGGGCGGGTTGATGATACTTAAGGAATTAGGCGATCGCTTGGGCTTAGGAGACTACTTCCCATATAAAGAAGAACAGGATATTATTAAAGCTCAAATTGAACCATTTCGGATAGACTTTGATGAATTGGTTGATAAAGGATATGTAGAGTTAGAGGTGGAAGAACATCACAAAATGGAGTTTCAAACAAAAAGCGGTAAAATAGAGTTGAACTCTTCGTTACTGGAAAGTGTAGGCGAACCGGGAGTGCCAAAATGGCAGGAACCGCCTGCACCGCCCCAAGGTAAGTTCTATTTGCTAACAGGGAAAGTAGCCCAGCACACGCAATTTGCCACCCAAAATAACCAGTGGCTAATGGAACTTATGCCGAATAACCCTGTTTGGATAAATGCCCAGGTGGCTAAGAAGCTAGGAGTTAGAAATGGGCAGAAGGTAGTTGTTGAAAGTTCAGTCGGTAAAGTTATCAACGAAGCATTTGTCACTGAAGCTATTCGGCCTGATTGCATCTTTATTGCGGCAGGGTTTGGCCACCTTAGCAAGGCCATGAACGTCGGCTATGATATCGGCGTCAGCAGTGCCGCCCTGCATGAAACCCATACTGATGGCTTGTCCGGGTGTCAAGCCCTTAGTGAGACTTTTGTAACAGTAAGACCCTTATCAGGTGAGGACCTGGCGGGAGGTGGCACCGTATGACAAAGCATTACGGATTTGTGATGTTGGTATATCGCTGCATCGACTGTAAAGCCTGCCAAGTGGCCTGCTGGGCCGAAAATGCTGTTCCTTTAGGAAAATCAAGAAATTGGATTACCAAGGATGGCTATAATGGCACATTCCCTAATCTCAATGTTGATTACCTGCCAGGGAACTGTATGCACTGCGCTAATGCTCCGTGCGTTTCTGTCTGCCCCACCGGCGCTTCATATAAGAGGGAAGACGGATTAGTACTGGTGAACAATAAAAAGTGTATCGGGTGTAAATACTGCATGGTTGCTTGTCCCTACAATGCAAGATTCTTTCATCCTGAAGAGGAAGTGGCTGATAAATGCACCATGTGCAGTCATCGTGTAGCAAAAGGTTTGGAACCGGCTTGTGTCGCGACTTGTGTAGGGGGAGCAAGGGTATTTGGAGATTTGAATGATCCTAAATCCAAGGTGTCCCAGTTATTGAGGAAACATAAACATGAAGTCTTATTGCCTCAGCAGGGAACCAAGCCGTCCATTCACTATATATTTGACAAACCATCTGAAGGAGGGATACTGGCATGAGCACCCCTACTTCAAGAATAGCTAATGTAGATAATTATGACAAGGTAGCTATCTATCGTTTTGTCATAGAAATGCTGACTTGGGTTGTGCCCGCTCTGTTAATGCTGGCCGGTATAATTGCCGGCTTACACATGGTAGTTGCAGGGGAAGAGGCATTTGGAACCAGTGATTTAGTGCCTTGGGGACTTTTAATTGCAGGGTACGTGCTACTGGCGGTTACCTGCAGCGGACTATGTATGGTTTCGTCACTGGGGCATGTATTGGGTTTAAAACAATTGGACGTATTAGGGCAAAGGGCAGTGTTACTTGCCATAACCGTTTTGGTTTCCGGCTTTGCAGTACTGGCTGTAGAGTTGGGCCATCCGTTGCGGATGATTTATGTCATGATTTCTCCAAACTTTACCTCCGGTATCTGGTGGATGGGTACCATCTACGGAATATATTTGGTAGCTTTGATTATAGAATTGGCTGCCTGGCAGTTGGGTAGATATAAACTGGGGCAGAGGATGGCAGTCGTGACTTTAGCGCTGGCTATAGCTGCTACCAGCAACTTAGGATCTGTATTTGCCTTGGTCAATGCCCGTCCGTTTTGGGCCGGGGCGTACTATCCGATTTATGTGCTCTTAACAGCAATTATGTCAGGCATAGCCACATTGGTTATTCTGTCTTGGTTTCTACAGAGAAATAAAAAGGGCTATCAGGGCGACCGGTATCGATCAGCCATAGTTCTGCTTACCAAAGCTTTAGGAATATTTGTTGTTTTAACCGGTGTCATGACTTTTTGGAAAATAACAGCCTCTCTTTATGGTGGGATACCCGCTACTCAGTTGGCAGCGCTAACGCTGGTGACCGGTTCATTAGCAGTACCGTTTTGGTTATTTGAAGTGGGCGCAGGGATGGTTTTTCCGCTGGTAGCTATCGTCTTTAGCAAGAGCAGACGTATAAATTATAGTTTGGCAGCGGCTGTTTCTACCCTCGTCGGGGTTGTCTTTATGCGGTATGATATGGTAATTGCCGGGCAAAAGGTTTCGGCTGATGCACTGAGCGGAGAGAGAGCTGTCAGTTTAGCCGGCTACCTTCCCAGCAGCGGGGAAGTATTAGTGTTGGTTGGAGCCATAGGGTTTATTATTTCAGTGTATAGAATAAGTGAACGATTTCTGAAATTGGACCATTAAAACAGGGGGAATAGTCAGGTGGGGAAAAAGATGACGCGGCGAAAATTTATTTCAGTGGTTATGGCAGTAGTCGGATTGCTAACTTTAAAAGGGATATTTAGTTTCACTTCCGGCAGCTCTCAGGGTGAAACTATAGTTACTGATATTTTTCCCTCGGCCCAGTCCATTGCCATAGGTGGTGCTATATTAGGCCGGCGAGAAATGGTGTGGCTGGTCAGAGATGATAAGGGTTACTATGCCTTGGATCGCCGCTGTCCCCACTTAGGTTGTTTGGTTAAATGGGAAGAGGGGCAGTTTGTCTGTCCTTGTCATCACAGCAAATATCAAGTTGATGGAAGTATTTTTAGTGGGCCAACCGGAAAGGCCTTGGCACCTGTGAAACTTGAATTGGACGAACAAGGAAACATGATTGCCGACACTAGTCAAATTGTATCTAGACAGTGGAGGCTTAAGGTCTAAGTTAGGAAGGGGTAACAAGGTGGAGAAAAAACTTAGAAGCAGCTTATTGGATTTTCTTACACACATCCACCCACCAAGAATCAATAGAAGAATTATCGGATTCTGGCCCACCATGTGTATGGGGGGATTGTCCTTTTTTCTATTTATTGTTTTGTCGGCAACCGGTCTCCTGCTAATGCTTTTTTATCAACCGGGTGATTCGCAATTGGCCCTTGCTTCAATTACCGTTATTCAGGATGTTATTCCCTATGGCGGTTTCGTTCGTTCCTTGCATAAGTGGGCGGGTCAATTAATGGTTTTTACTGTAATGCTACATTTGATAAGGGTGGTTTTGACCAATGCCTATAGGCCTCCAAAGGAGTTAAATTGGGTAATCGGGGTAATACTGCTAATTTTTACAGTTGCTCTTGACTTCAGCGGCTACCTGCTTGTGGGTGATGTAGTAGCAAGGGAAGCGGGGAAAATAGCATCTGCACTAATGGGTGAAGTTCCCGGGATAGGCGGCTATCTGCAGCAAATTGTATTTGCTGGCAATAATCCTTTAACCGCATTAGGAGGTTTGCGGGTTTACATTTGGCACTGTTTGTTTCTACCCATGTTGAGCTTTTTGTTAATGGGCTGGCATTTCTTTAGGGTACGGAAGGATGGTGGCGTTGAATGGCCTCTATGAAAGAATTTATTGATAGGCGGGAACTAACCGGACGAGAACTCCTTGCTGCCCTTTTTGCTACTAATTTTACTATTATTCTGGCATTGCTGCTGGGAGTTAAGATTTATACAGAGAAGGATTTTACCCAAACAATTCCTGCACCTTGGGTCTTTGCCGGAATCCAGTGGTTGCTTCAGTATGTTTCGCCGGTTTGGGCCGGGGTATACCTGCCAATGGCCCTTGTTTTAATAATAGTTTTGTTTCCATACTTATCTCGCATCATCCATAGAGCTGCAGTTTATTTGCTATGGATAGTACTGTTATTAATTACTGCGTTAACTGCTTTCGGATATCTGGTAAGAATCTAAGTCACTTATTCAGGAGGGTATGACTATGACCCGCAAACACTTACTAGCAACTTTAGGTTTGCTGATGTTCCTTTCTTTATTGGTACTAGCCGGTCTACAGGAGCAACAAGAGGAGTGGCAGTTATACGGAAACGAGGTTGTCAATTTGTCTCTTCCCGGGGGAACAGTAGAACGCTGCCTCACCTGCCATCAGGGCATAGAAGAGATAAGCACATCTCATCCTATTGAAACCTTTGGGTGCGTATCCTGTCACGGAGGTGATGGGCAAGCGCTAGATAAGGAGAGAGCCCATGAAGGGCTATTGGGGGGCAGAAATCCTGGGGCCTTGACTGCGGCAGGGGAAGCATGCGGCCAGGAGGGGTGCCATATTAATACTAGTAACCTTTACCGCAGCCCGGTGGAAACTGTACCTCTAATTCCTATGGCCACTAAAGCAGGTGAAATCACGGAGTTGGCTTATACTTACGGTTGGCAGAAGGATTTATTGAGTAGGTATGGGGTTTTTGAGGTAACCGGCTACAACGGTCAGGACAAAGAACAGTTGGAGGAAAGGGATTTGGCCTCAGACAAATTGGAGTTGTTTTCACCCAGCAATAATCCACTTCAGCAGAAGTTGTCCGAAAACTGCCTTGCTGATTGTCATTTAAATACAGGGGCTGGAGAAATAGAAACTGCCCAACATTTGGCCGGTTGTGCTGCCTGTCATACGCCGTACCGATCCGGAGGCACATATCAGGGGGAGGATCCCACTATTAATCGGGCGGAACCGGGCCATGCCCCTGAGCATAAGCTTACTACTGCCATACCCTACACCCAATGCAACGCCTGCCATAATCAAGGTATTCATTCTATTAGTAAAATAGAGTTTTTACCCAGAGAAGATATCCCTGTTGGTGCCATTACGGACCCGAATGCTGATAAAAACCAAGCTTATTATATACCGGGTGCTCAGTATGCCCTTTGTGAAGTCGAATTGGACTGCATTGACTGTCATACTCATAATGAGGTGATGGGAGACGGACATTTAACCGGTAATAAAAAGGCGGCTCAGACAATAGCGTGTTATGATTGCCACGGAACTATAGACGAAACAGCGAAAACAGTAGAGGTGGATAGTGAGACTGATAATGCTATTTGGGCTTCTCACTATTTTCACGATAATTTTCCTGAAGTAAAAGTGGGCGACCAATTGGCTGTTACTGATGAAGACGAGGCCTATGTCAATGTTCGGATGGAAGGCAGCAGGATGGTTCTTTACTCCAAGGTTTCTGATAAGGAGTACACAGTGCCTCAAGTAAAGGGCAGCGGCTGTGATCAATTGGTGGACGAACAAGCTGGCGAAGACTGCCATAGATGTCATGATGTATCAAATAATTAGGATTAATTTTTATAAATTAGCGGATTATCTAACGAAAGAGAACACTCTGCAGGCGGGAGTGTTTTTTTATTGTCATTATTTAAGCGGCAGTTTGAGGCTTGCCAAAGACGAGTTTAGGTGGAAAAATCGGAATATTTAGGCATCTGACAGGAAAAACTCGCTTGATGTCGAATCTTGTACAATGGTCATAGTAAGGCAGGATGATTTTACCTTATTACTCACTGGAGTGGTTACTTGATGAGAGGAAACATAATTAAGACAATCACAAACTTACGCTTGTCCCCGTTGGGTTTCTGGTCCATTGCGGTGATATCGATTTTTAGTGCAGAAGTTCTTGTTATGTTTCTCCTAACGTTACTAGGCCACTCATTTTCTATAAAGGTGGCACTACTGGATGGCTTGTTATTAATAATTCAAGTTGTTCCCATGTTGTATTTTTTCCTATATCGTCCGCTGGCTATCAATATTCGTAAGCTACAGCAATCCAAAAGCGAATTGGAAAAAATTCAAGAGGAATTGGAATATAGGGTGACAGAGCGCACAGAGGAACTTACGATGACTAACAGAGCATTGGAAGAAGAAATAAATGAACGCAAGTTGATTGAGAAGACCTTAATAGAAAGCAAGAAACGTTACAGAGATTTAATTAAGTTATCTCCTGAACCGATACTTGTTCTTCAGAATGGGGAAGTAGTATTGGCTAATCCGGCGGCGGCCAGATTAGTGGGCTTGAGCGATGCAAAAGAATTGTATGGAAAACAAGTAATTGATTTTATTCATCCTAAAAATAAGAATGATGCTATCAATCAGATGCAAAAAATTTTAGCTACTAGAACCGAGACAGAATTATTGGAATACCAAATAATTAGACAAGATAAACAGCTTATGAATGTTGAAGCCATAGGTGCGTATATAAATTTTGAAGGAAGACCTGCGTCTCAAGTTTTTATTCGTGATGTGACAAAACGGGTAAAGGCCGAGGAAACAATTAGATCTCTTGCTTATAGTGACCCATTAACCGGCTTGCCCAATCGATATAGTTTTGAAAAAAAAGTTAACAGAGTTATGGAAAAAAATGGTTTCAGTAAAAAAAGGCCTGTTATTATGTTTATTGACCTAGACGACTTTAAGAGCGTTAACGATACGCTGGGGCATTCAAGGGGAGATAAATTACTATTAGAGGTGGCTCAAGCCATTAAATGCGTAATGGGAAGCAATGATGTCTTTGCCCGATGGGGTGGGGATGAGTTTATTGCATGTTTTACTGAGATGGCCAATGAAGCTGAAGCTGAAAAGATGGCCCAAAGTATTCTGGACATTTTTAAACAGACATTTTTAATCGACGGGCACGAACTATTTATTTCAGCCAGCATCGGTATTAAAATGTACCACTACGGAGGCAGTGATTATGAAGAAGTAGTTAAAAGTGCCGATATAGCCATGTTTGCATCTAAGAATGCAGGTGGTAATAACTATAGGTTTTACACTGAAGAACTTAATGCCGTTACTGTTAGACGTACTCAGTTAATAAGAGGATTACGGCAAGCAATTACTAACAAAGAAATTATTGTCTATTATCAGCCGCAAATAGATCTTCGTTCCGGGAAAATTATCGGAGTCGAAGCCTTAGCTAGATGGAAACACCAAAAGTTGGGATGGGTTTCGCCCCAAGAGTTCATTCCCATAGCGGAAGAAACCGGATTGATTATTTCACTCGATGAACAGGTGATGCGGACTGCCTGCCAACAAACAAAGAAATGGCATGCTACAGGATATAAAATAAGAGTTGCGATTAACTTCTCCCCAAACCAATTTATGGATAAGATGTTGGCTACAAAGGTTTCTGAACTATTGGTTGAGGCGGGCTTGCATCCGAATTATTTGGGAGTGGAGATTACTGAGGAAGTTGCCATTGATGTAGGTCACGGTCTGGAAACACTTGAGCATTTGCAGCAGCTTGGAGTAGAAATATCTTTGGACGACTTCGGTACAGGGTACTCTTCTCTTAGTTATTTGGAACGGTTGCCCATAAATAATGTAAAAATAGATAAGTCCTTTATGGAAGATATTGCAGTTGATGGCAAAAAGGCAGCTTTGGCACAAGCGATTATAACTATGTTAAAGAAACTAGACCTAACAATAACGGCTGAGGGTGTTGAAACCGAAGAACAACTTAATTTTATAAAAGAACAAAGGTGTGATAAGTACCAAGGTTACTTGTATAGCAAACCGCTGCCGGCTGATGAGTTTGAACAGCTTTTAAAAGAAAAATGGTAATCTATAAATGATATCTATCAGCTTTTCTACTTCAGCCCTATAAATAATGATAAGAGGGCTGAATTTTGTATTTGTCGGTCTCTATTTATTAGGTGACTTCTGGCTGTATCTGGTTATTCGCCCAAATAATAAATTAGGATCTTTACAGGGATAAGGCATTTTTAAGTCGAAGAGTTATTAATTATGTTGTTTTGGAGGTGTCTAGAATGACAAATATTGTCTGGTTAAACCTTCCTCTAGAAACCTGGGTGTTTGTAATTGTACCGTGGATAGTAACTGGGATTTTACCTTTTGCCGCCGGGCAGGTAATTATAAGGAAACAAAAAAGGATGATGCGGCCGTGACCAAATCATTAGTTTATATGGGTTATTTTGCCTTATATACATTTGTGATATTATGGCTTGGGAAATACGGCTTAAATAAAACCCGGACTATTAGGGATTTCTATATTGCCGACGGATCACTAGGCCTATTTTCCAGTATTGCTACCTTCGGTGGAACCTGGTTTAGTGCAGCCTCAATGCTTGGACTGACCGGATCTATCTATGCCTTTGGCTACTCTGCAATCTTATATAGCGTGGTCGGTTGGTTTTTTGGCGCATTTTTAATTGTATTATTAGCGACGAAATTTAAGGAGTATTCGATTGTTACAGTACCGGAATTTTTTCGAATACGCTATGAAAGCCGCTTTTTACAAGCTGCGGGCGGTTTCATAATCGTCATTGGTTATGTCTTTTACATAGTTATTCAGATAAAAGGCTTCGGTATTATTATGACGAGGCTGCTGGATATTCCCTACAGCCTAGCCATTTTCCTAGTGTATTTATTCATTCTTTACACTACATTCGGTGGTTTATACTCTGTTGCAAGAACTGATACCTTTAATTTTCTACTAATAATCCTCGGGTGCTTTTTAGCAGGCTTTATAATTTGGTCAAAATTAGACGGCCTGCAGCAGATGCATCTTAAGGCAGCACTGATTAACACCGAGGTTATTAAAAATACCGGTTACTTCACAACAAAAGGGAGCCTGCTTGATCCTTTTGCCAAGGGCTTGCAGCCGCCGATACTACTAATCTCGTCCTTTTTTGGCTGGGGGTTGGGCTTAGCTGCTAATCCTCAATATGCGATTAGGATTTGCTCTGCAAAAAATAAAAATACGGCAATGAATATGGTAGGAATCACTATCTTAATCTTGGTATTTGTGTACTTTTCCAATTTAATAATTGGTTTAGGTTCCAGAATTCTCGTGCCAACGGTTGAGGGTGTTAACTCAATTGACGAAATTTTCCCGTATATAATATACAATATATTCCCTGCCAATTTTGGCGGCATCGTTCTCATCAGTATTATTGCCGCTGCTATTTCCTCAGCCAACTCGCAGCTGTTGTTAATGGCAAGTGGTTTTTGTAACGATATTTATAAAAATCTCTTTAACCCTTCTATCGAGGAAGAAAAGTTTTTAACTTTAAACAGGCTGTTTGTAGGCTTAGGGGGAACGATTTCCCTAGTTTTAGCCCTAAACCCGCCGGCCAGCTTATTAATATTTGGTGCTAAAATTTGGGGTGTTTTCGCTGCAACTTTTTTGATACCGCTCTACGGTGGGGTTTTTTGGCAGGGTGCGACAAAACAGGGTGCCTATGCGGCATTTATTGGAGGTTTGGCAATCAGTCTGCCTTTTTACATTTCTAAAGTAGGTTACAGGGCCATTACCCCCATAACATCGGACTTTATAGTAAACCCGGCCCTGCCCGGCGTGATGGTATCTCTGGCGCTTTTTATTCTTGTTAGTCTATTATCCCAAAAACGGGTGGGGAGAAGCTAGATGAAATTAGACATCGAGAATAAAATATTAATCCCCTTTATTATCCTGATAATCGTCTCCATCTTTGCTGTGGGATTGGTTTCATATAAAGGCAGTTACAGCCTGCTCTTGGAAAGCAACGTAAAAGAGCTGCAAGACGACCTGGCAGAAATAGCAGCAGTGATTGAACAGAATGATTTGGGTTTGTCCAACGACCAGATAGCCGGCGAGATAAAAAAGATTAAAAATAACAACCTCATAGTTGTCAATAGGACCGGTGAAGTTATTTATAATGATTATAAAATGAAGGATAACTTAGATCTTCTTGATAAGCTTAAAGAAACTAAGGAGGATAACGGCTTTTACCAGGTAAGGGCGGATTCTGGCGATGATAGATTTTTGTTTCTTTTTAAGGAAATTGATCCTAGAGGCTGGTATGTAGGGACGGGCATTGTGATAAATTCAGTTAGTTCATCATTACTGGAAATTCAAAAGTATACCATTTTTGTAGCCATTATATTTGCAATTATTGCTGTAGAATTGACTATCGGGATTGCCCATAATTTATCAAAACCCATTAAAAAACTTGTGGAGGCCTGCAACAGTACCTCCACTGGGCACTTTAACAAACAGTTAAACTTAAAAAGGACAGACGAGATCGGAATATTGGCCGATGCATTTAACAACATGCTCAGTAAAATTGAACAAAACACCGAACAACTTAAAGAATTAAAGGAAGTAAACGAAGATATTTTGAGAAGCACAACTACTGGTATCATAACCATCGATAACGCCGGCCGGGTCAGTTCTATCAACAGAGCCGCGGAAAATATTATGAGGGACGGAGAGCAGTTTAACCAAGACATTCACGACTATATCCTCCAGTTATCTCAAAGAGCCTTAAACACGGGTGAACAGATAAATGATCTGCATAAGTTTAGCTTTAGCAGTGGCGGAGAAAAAGTAATTGAAATTAATACTTCATTACTGACAAACGAAAAAGGAAGTATTAACGGCGCACTATGCAGCTTTAACGACATTACAAAAAGAAAAGAATTTGAGGAAAAGATGGAACAAATAGACAAATTAACGTCTCTGGGACAGCTTGCAGCAGGGTTGGCACATGAAATTCGCAATCCGCTGGCAGGTATGAAAACAAGTGCCCAAGTGTTAATGAGCAGGCTAAAGGATAATCAATCGTCAGTAATGTTTTTGGACAAAATTGTGTCTGAAATAGATAGGGTAAATAAACTTGTTTCAGACATATTGAACTTTGCCAAACCCAAAGAACCTAGGTTGGAAATAATAGAAATAACTTCCTTAACAAAAGAAGCTGCAGAACTGATGGGGGAACACATTAAGAATTCTAATGTGTTACTCAGAGAACGTATAACCGAACAAAATTATTTTGCTAGAATTGATAAAGATCAGTTTAAGCAGATATTAGTTAATCTGATCATTAATTCCTTAAAAGCTATGGATCAAGGTGGACAGCTGACAATAGAAGGTGGAAGACAGGAAGAAGAGCCATATTTTACATTGGTAATTGCCGATACGGGCAGGGGCATTTCTCCGGAAATTATAGATAGAATTTTTGATCCGTTCTTCACAACGGATTCGGAGGGCGCGGGTTTAGGTTTATCGGTTGTTAAAAGACTCGTTGTTCAGAATAATGGTGATATCAAAGTAACAAGCCAATTAAGAGAAGGGACGAAGTTTACTATCAAACTCCCTCTCGTTGAGGAGGCTATGTAAATGCGGAAACGGATTTTTGTTGTTGATGACGAGGAA
>Ga0209347_1005579_pt1 | contig 11855 bp, 11 predicted proteins | sample AutmiccommuBRH23_FD_187382 | JGI IMG/M metagenome (GOLD analysis project Ga0209347, IMG submission 187382) | Deep subsurface microbial communities from Mt. Terri, Switzerland - Autotrophic microbial communities BRH/23 (SPAdes) (version 2) | ecosystem: Environmental > Aquatic > Deep subsurface >...
GGAATTTAAGTAATGGCTAAGAAATCTATTCATAATTTCAACGAGATGGTGGAAAAGGGAGAAAAAATAGTCTACCTAACTGCCTATGATTATTTAACCGCCAAGATGCAGGAAAAAGCTGGTGTTGATATGATCTTAGTGGGGGATTCCCTAGGTATGGTAACCTTGGGATATGATACTACATTCCCAGTAACCATGGACGATATGGTACGCCACTGCCAGGCAGTACGCCGGGGTGCACCGGAGACTTTTATTGTTGGTGATATGCCTTATATGTCTTATCAACATTCGGATGAACAAGCTGTAGCCAATGCTGGGCGGTTCGTTAAAGAAGCCTTAGTAGACGCAGTTAAGCTTGAAGGCGGCGGACCTATGATGGCAAGCAGAATTAAAGCTATCCAAGAAGCAGGTATCTTAGTAATGGGCCATATTGGTCTTACGCCTCAGTTGATGGGTCAGTTAGGCGGCTATAAAGCCCAAGGGCGTAGTGCTGACGCAGCTCTCAGCATAGTTGATCAGGCTAAGGTGTTAGAAGAAGCCGGTGCTTTTAGTATCTTAGTAGAGGGTGTTCCTGCACAAGTAGGTAAGGCCATTACAGAGCTTGCCGATATTCCCATATTAGGTATCGGTGCCGGATCTTATACCCACGGACAGCTTTTGATTTATGCTGACATGGTAGGCATGTACGATAATTTTACACCTAAGTTTGTAAAGAAATATGCTGAAGTAGGAAACATCCTAGTTGAGGCCTTTAAAGAATATACTGAAGAGGTCCGTTCAGGCAGCTTCCCTGTAGATGGAGAACATACCTACAAAATGAAAGACGAAGAAATCGAAGCATTTCAAAAGAAATTAAAAGACCGGGGCTAAGGAAATAAGGAATGTGTTGATAGGTGAGTTGAATTTGAAAGTATTTGTAGCCGGGAGTTTATTCCCGGCTATATTTGACTAATGGCATGGGGATGGCATAGGGACGTTTTGTTTGCCATCTAAGTGTAATCAGGAAAATTACGTAATGAAGTAATAATCGCCCTAGATCACTTTGATATGGTATGCTAGAAGGAAGGGGAGGGTGGAAGATGACAAAAAATGAGATGGCAAAGATGATTGATCATACCTTATTAAAATCCGAGGCAGCAGAAGAGGCGGTGAAAAAACTTTGTCAGGAAGCGGCGGATTACAACTTTGCTTCTGTCTGTATAAACCCCTCATATGTAAAGTTAGCCGCCCAAAAGTTGTCAGGAAGTGATGTGGATGTCTGCACGGTAATTGGATTTCCACTGGGAGCAACTACCTGGCAGGTTAAAGCATTTGAAGTGGAACAGGCGGTTAAAGATGGTGCGACAGAAGTAGATATGGTGATAAATGTCGGTGCGTTAAAAAGTGGTAAGGTTGGGCTGGTTGAGAAAGAAATTAAGGAAGTTGTCAAGGCAGCAGGACCAGATGTTATTGTTAAAGTAATTATTGAAACCTGTTACTTGACCGATGAAGAAAAGGTGGTTGCCTGCAAAGCGGCAAAAGGGGCCGGTGCAGATTTTGTCAAGACCAGTACCGGTTTTGGTACCGGTGGTGCAACAGAAGCTGATATTAAGCTGATGCGTCAAACAGTGGGACCGGAAATGGGCATTAAAGCATCCGGTGGTGTGCGTTCCTATGAGGATGCAATGATTATGATTAACGCAGGGGCAACCCGTATCGGCGCCAGTGCCGGCATTAAGATAATATCTTGAAAAAGTCGTTGACCGCATAAGAAGGTCAACGGCTTTTTTCTATAGAATATTGGCAGAAAAATAATTTGATAATTCAGATTGGTGAGAAAGTTTGTACTAATTAGATATAATGGCATGTTGTTTGCATATATTGGGAATGTGTTACCGGAAAACGTTTATGTAATTGGCACTTGGATGTAAGCCTATCATTAAAATCTTTATTTGTTAGAAAGAGAGGAGATTAAACATGAGAACAAAAGCTCAGTATATCGAAGGATTAGGTAAGATGAGGCGCAATCTCTATTCAAACGGGGAGAAGGTTGATAGACTGGATGAGCGCCAACAGGGAGCCATCAATGTTATGGGCTTGACTTTTGACGCTGCGTGGGATCCTGAAACTAAGGATCTCTGCACAGCGACCTCCCACATTACCGGGGAAACCATTAACCGTTTCAATAATATTCATCAAACCCCGGAGGATCTACACAAGAAACAGGACATGACCCGGGCATTATGCAATAAGGTCGGTTCATGCATTCAACGCTGCATGGGCATTGACGCCGCCAATGCTCTCCATGCAGTTTCCTTTGAAGCCCAGAAGTCTTCCAATGCTAAAACTGCTTATCATGACAACTGGCTGAAATGGCTTGAGCGCTTTCAAAAAGAGGATTTGGTAGCTAGCTGCGCCCAGACTGATGTTAAGGGTGAACGTATGAAACGGCCGGCTGAACAGACTGATCCGGACATGTATGTTCATGTGGTGGAAGAGCGCAGCGACGGCATTGTTGTCCGGGGCTCAAAAGTTCATATCTCTGAGGCTTCCATTTCGGACGAGATTCTGGTTGTGCCCAACCGAGCTCTCAAAAAGGGTGAAGAAGAGTATGCAGTATGTTTCGCGGTACCTTCTGACTACGAAGGCGTAAAACAGGTGGTTCATTTTCATAATCCTCGCAAGCGTGACCACTATCAAAGGGGCTTTGAAAGCGGCTATAGTGACTCTTATGTTATCTTTGACGATTGCTTCATTCCTTGGGAACGCGTATTTCTTTGTGGAGAAACTCAGCACGGCGGCATAGCGGCCTTATTGTTTGCCTTATTCCACCGTCATTCCTATTCGGGTTGCAAGCCGGCAATGCTTGATTTTGTTATTGGTTTGGCCAGCATGGCGGCGGAAATCAACGGGATACAAAAGACCCATCACGTACGGGAAATGCTGTCTGAACTAATTATGACCGGTGAACTGGGGTACGCAGCAGGCTATACGGCATCGGATAAGGGTAAGGCCGAGGTATATATGCCAGGTATGGGATTTGTGCCTTACGGTCCAGGTAGTTGTATTCCCAATTCCATCTATGCTAATGTAGGCAGGTGCTTGAGTGGGGAGGCCGTATTCCATGAGCAGGAGATTTTATGCAATATTGCAGGTGGCATGCCTGCGACATTCCCTTACGAACATGATTTGACTAATCCCGAAACCAAGGCTTTGTTGGAGAAATACATCAAACGGAACCCCAACATCCCTATTGAGGACCAGATAAAGTTCTGGTTGACATTCATCGACTTTGCTCTTAGCGGGTCTGCCGGCTCAGCAACCTATGGGGCGTATCACGGCGGCGGCTCCCCGATTATGGAACAAATCGCCATCACCAGTCAGTATGATATAGAATCCAAAAAGGATATTGTTAGGTCTTTGGCCGGAATGTCACTTAAGAAGTAATTTCTAGAGGGTGATTCTATAAAATTATATTTCACTTGCGTCCGCGCTATTGCTTAGCGGGGACGCAAGCAACTTTAGGGGAGGTTTTAGAATGAAACACCTGTGGGATTATGGGGTGAATGACCGGATGCCAGAACGGGAATGGTGCCCAAGCGCCCAACAATTAAGACAATATGCCGAAGCCTCCGGGGATTTTAACCCCATTCACTTGGATGAGGATTATGCCCGCAAAGCAGGGTTAGGCGGTGTAATTGCTCATGGTATGTTAACTATGGCTCAAGTGGGAGCAATGCTGACAGATTGGTTGGCTATGGAAGGGGAGTTAAAGAATTTTGATGTTCGCTTTCAAGGTATGGTACGCATTGGTGAGCGGCTAAAGTGCTCCGGTTATATTAAGGATAAGGACGGCAATGATTTGATATGTGATTTAAAGGTAACCAGTGAGGAAGGGGAAAAGAAATTAGCAGGTTCAGCGGTGGTGTCTTTGAAAACTGAAGACAGAAAGACAGCTATCTAGATTTAAGTTTTAATTGTTGAGTTAGTGTAAAGAATTTACCGGAGGTAGTAGATATGAATGTTAACGGTCTTAAAGATTTAATCGGCAAAGAGAGCAGTCCTGTAACGGTGCGCATCGAAGATCACGCAGTTCGCAAGTTCGCTGAAGCTGTAGGCATTCCATTTGATAATAAGGTGCCGCCGACTTTCGTCATCACTTTTCCCCAGGGGAATATTGAAGGCTTTAATTCTGCTCAGGATGGTACGGTGCATGGGGAACAGAAATTTAAGTATTACCAACCTATTTCGGTGGGGGACAGTATTACCTGTATTCGACAGATTGAAGATGTGTGCCAAAAAACCGGTAAATTGGGTAAGATGACGTTTGTGATAACAGAAACTAAGGGGTATAATGCTGAGGGAGAACTAGTTTTTAAAGCCAGCTCAACATTAATATTTCCTGAGGGCAACGCTTGAAAAATACTAGTAAGTTTGTAAATGGCAACCCGGTACATGAAGGTTGTTAAGGGGGGACTTAGTTAATGAAAACTGCAGCTCAGTATGAAGAAAGTCTGCGGAAACTTAATTTAAAGGTATACCTGCAGGGAGAATTGGTAGAAAATCCAGTGGACCATCCCATGATCAGGCCCTCAATGAATTCCGTCAAAGCGACCTATGCATTGGCAGAAGACCCGCAGTTTGAAGATTTAATGACAGCCACATCTCACCTCAGCGGCAAGAAGATTAATCGCTTTTGCCATCTGCATCAAAGTAACGATGATTTGGTGAAAAAGGTAAAAATGCAGCGCCTGTTAGGTCAAAAAACCGCTTCCTGTTTTCAACGCTGCGTTGGCATGGATGCCGTCAATGCAGTGGATAGTGTTACTTTTGAAATGGACGAAAACTTAGGCACAACCTATCATGATAGGTTCACGAGGTTTTTGTCAAAAATTCAGGAAGAGGATTGGACCGTCGACGGCGCAATGACTGATCCCAAGGGGGACCGCAGTCTGGCACCAAGTAAACAGGTTGATCCGGATCTTTATTTGCATGTGGTGGAAAAACGGCAGGATGGGATTATAGTGCGTGGAGCTAAGGCCCATCAGACGGGAGCGATCAATTCCCATTGGATTTTAGTGATGCCCACCAGTGCCATGAAAGAGGATGATGCTGATTACGCCGTTTCTTTTGCGGTGCCTGCAGATGCTGAAGGAATATACTATATCTACGGCCGTCAATCTTGCGACAACAGAAGACTTGAAGGCGGTGAAATTGATGTAGGCAACAATCAGTTTGGCGGGCATGAAGCACTAATAGTGTTTAATAATGTGTTTGTCCCCTGGGAAAATGTATTTATGTGTGGAGAGTATGAGTTCAGCGGTTCCTTGGTGGAACGGTTTGCAGGCTATCACAGGCAAAGCTATGGCGGGTGCAAAGTGGGTGTAGGGGATGTCTTAATTGGCGCTGCAGCTGTTGCGGCTGACTACAACGGCGCGGCAAAAGCGTCCCATGTTAAAGATAAGATTATTGAAATGACCCATCTTAATGAAACATTATATGCCTGCGGGATTGCTTGTTCAACAGAAGGGCATAAACTTGCCTCAGGTACCTACCTGGTCAATTTATTACTGGCAAATGTCTGTAAACAGAACGTAACAAGGTTTCCCTATGAAATTTCTCGCCTGGCTGAGGACATAGCCGGCGGCTTGATGGTTACTATGCCGTCGGAAAAGGATTTAAGACATCCGGAAATTGGCGGGTTTGTTGAAAAATATCTCTGCGGTGTTGCGCCGGTTCCGACTGAGCACCGCATGCGTATCTTGCGTTTAATTGAAAATATTACTTTAGGTACTGCTGCTGTTGGTTATCGGACAGAATCCATGCATGGGGCAGGATCACCCCAGGCTCAGCGTATTATGATATCGCGTCAAAGTAATATCGAACATAAAAAGGGGGCAGCCAAAGCAATTGCCGGGATTGATACGGATTAGCCGCTCGGAGTGAGAATAGGCCTTTTTGTAAGTCTGGATGAAGCAAATGTTGGTGTAAAAGAGCACCAAATGTCTGCAACTTTGCAACAGCCGAACAATCTAGGCAAAATAGTTATGGTTAAAAAGCTGGGGCGGATGGTGGAGTGATATGTTTCCCCAGCTAGGAATTGTTTATTTTTTGAACATGTCAATAGAATATTTAATGCTGGTACTTTTGCAACGACTATTACGAAGCTCAAGTACAGCTTTTCAGTTTACCGAAACCCGCTTCGACGGGTTTTTCTTTTTTACTGCCCAGGAGAAATGGCAGGAAACTTGCAAGGTTAATAAATACCAACAGTGTTACCTTAAAGCTGTCAATTTTCCAGAATATTATAAAAAGGAGGGGAAGAGGCTGGGTCGTGCCTACTGTAGATAAAGCATTTATTATAGTTATACTTAGTATTAGGAGGTAAATTCAAATGGCAACAAGCTTTGTTTTTAACAACAGAGAACATAAGTTTCTCTTGAAAGACTGGTTGGATAGCGAGAAAATCTTTAATTATGATAAGTATAAAGGCATATATGACATGGAAGATGTTGATATGCTGTTGGACGTAGCCCTAACGATTGCCGAGGAAGTTGTAGCGCCTACCAGTGACGACTGTGAGACGCATCCTATGAAACTGAAAGATGGGAATGTACCTGTGCCCGATTCCTTCCGCTCGGCCTACAAGTCCTTAATTGAAAATGGTTGGGGCCCCGGTGATGAACAGGAAGAGGGAGCTTTGCCCCAGGTGGTTCATAGTATGTGTTCTGAGTTTTTAGAGGCGGCAAACTATCCTTTGATGCAGTTCGTTGGGCTTACCAACGGTGCCGCCGGTTTAATTCAATCCTTTGGTGATGAGGCTGCAAAAGATCAGTATTTGCCAAAAATGTTCAGTGGCGAATGGGCGGGAACAATGTGTCTGACAGAGCCCGGCGGTGGTTCTGATGTTGGAGATATTCTTAGCAAGGCGTGGCCCACTGATGACAAAAGAGTATATAAGATAAAGGGCACTAAATGTTTTATCTCCCAGGGAGATCACGACCTGACGGAAAACATTGTGCATCTGGTGCTAGCTAGGGTTGACGGAGCGGCTCCCGGCACTAAGGGCATTTCTTTATTTGCAGTCCCCAAATATTGGCCTGAGGCTGATGGGTCCGTTGGCGAGTCAAATGATGTTATCACCATTGCTGTGGAACACAAATTGGGTATGAATGGGTCGGCTACGGCCATGCTTAACTTTGGCGACAATGATAACTGCCGTGGTATTCTTTTGGGCAGCCCTCCGGATGAAAACGGAGTAGGTCAGGGAATGGCGCAGATGTTTCAAATGGTCAATGGTGCCAGGATGGGTACTGGGCATACAGCCATGTCTATTTCGGCCCTAGCCTACCATAATGCAGTTCAGTATGCTAAGGAGAGGGTGCAGGGGCGCAAATTTGGCCTCAGTAAAAAGACGCCCCGGGTGCCTATTATCAAGCATGAAGATGTGAGAAGAATGCTGATGATTCAGAAGGCTACCCTGGAAGCCATGCGTGCATTAATATATCAGACTTACTACTATTTTGATGTGGCCAAACACAGTAAGGACGAGGCAGATCGAAACAAGGCGAAAAGACGGATAGAAGTTAATACTCCGCTGGTGAAGGCATATTGTTCAGATAAAGCCTGGGAACTTACGGCTGAAGCTATTCAGGTGTACGGAGGGTATGGTTACTCCGAGGAATACCCGGTAGCTCGCTGCGCTAGAGATGTAAAAATTCTTAGTATCTGGGAAGGAACTAACTTCATTCAGTCTTTAGACCTAGTCGGGCGGAAATGGCAGTTGGAAAAAGGGGCTGTATTCCAGGACTGGTTGACTGACATTGAAGAGTTCACGGCAAATCAAAAGGACTCTAATGGTTTAAGTAAGGAAGTTGATATCCTTAATGAGGCGCTTGGTGCTTATAAGGAGATGCGAAACTTCATCATTAAATCCATGGCTACAAAACCGCAGTTGATGCCGTTATATTCTACTCGTATCCTGCATAGTACTGCCATGATTTATTGTGGTATGTTGTTAATGGAGCAGGCATTTAAAGCACAAGAAATGGCTGAGAAATTTGATGCAGGCAATGCAGAGCATAGTTTCTACACAGGAAAGGTAGAAACTGCTAAATTTTACCTGCGAAACATTGTACCTCAGGTAATGATGACCAGAGACGTTGTGCTGGACGGGGATACTTCTGCTGTAGATATCCCGGAAGAGGCGTTTTAGGGTCAAACAGCCCGGCCTTGGACTTCTTGCTTCTTCATAAGCATCTTTTCGAATACGCATGGTTAGAAACTTTTAAGGTGTTATAATTTACATAAATAAGGAGGATATTGAATGAGTTATACAAAACTGACGGTGGAAAAGCAGGACGGTTATCTAGTTGCGGCTATTAACAATCCGCCGGCTAATGCCCTGGGACAGGCGGTGCTGCGGGATCTTAACAAGCTTTTGGATGAATGTTTGGATGACAGCAATGTGGGGGCCATTGTCATTACGGGAACAGGAGAAAAACTATTTTCGGCCGGTGCGGATATTAGTGAATTTTCATCAATAAATGATGGCGATGAACCGAAAATCAATGGGAATGACGTTTTCCTGAAAATCGAAAACTATACAAAGCCGGTAATTGCCGCCCTTCAGGGAAGCGCTTACGGCGGTGGCAACGAACTGGCCATGAGCTGCCACCTGCGCATTATGGCTGATTCAGCAAAAGTTGGACTGCCTGAGGTGAAGTTGGGCATTATTCCCGGTTGGGGCGGAACCCAGCGCCTGCCAAGACTGATTGGCAAAACTAAGGCACTGGAGGTAATGCTGACCGGTGATCCCCTCAGTGCCGAAGAAGCGATAAGTTATGGCTTAGTAAACAAGCTGGTACCGGCAGAAAAGGTGGTAGAGGAAGCCAGTGCTCTAGCAGCTAAACTGGCTAAGGGTGCTCCTTTAGCAATTAGGGAAATTTTAAAGGCGGTCAGCCAGGGTTTAAATACCACTATTGAGAAAGGAATAAAGATTGAACGGTCCGGTTCCGCGGTGGTGTTTGCCAGTGAGGATGCCAAAGAAGGGGGCAAGGCATTTTTTCAAAAGAGACAGCCAAATTTTCAAGGAAAATAGCCAGGTAAAATCTAAGTATTTAAAATAGCTAAAACTGCTGGCCAGTACTCGTTAGCAGTTTTAGATTTCACCAAGCCCTATGCCCGCCGGCGGCAAGGATTTTGCACAAGTTAAAAACATATTCTTAATGGAGGTGAAAAAATGTCGGAACCAATTGTTTCAGTTACAAAGTTTGAGGATGCGTACCAGTCAGTACGCCAGGCCCTGGAATTATGCCAAGGTTTGAGCGGATTGGAGAAAGACGATAAAATCTTAATTAAACCAAATCTGGTTTCTTGGGACTTTGAATTACCTTTCCCTCCTTACGGGGTGGTGGCCACATCTGCAGTAATGTCAGCGTTGGTGCAGATTTTGGCGGAAGAAGGTTATAATAATCTGACCATAGGTGAAGGCTCTTTAGACAAAATCGGCCAAGCCATGTATCAGGAATTGGGTTATGATAAGTTGGCAAAAAAATATGGTGTGAAACTGATGGATTTTAATGAGGGAAAGTTTGCCAAAGTGGACTGCAGTGGTTACGAACTGTCCATTGCGGAACCGGTACTGCAGGCGGATAAGATTATAAACCTGCCGGTGTTAAAGACCCATAACCAGACCAAGGTTTCTCTTGGTATCAAGAACTTTAAAGGTGTTATCAACCGTAAATCCAAGATGTTCTGTCACAATAAGGATAGGGATTTAAGTAATATTTTCCCCCACATTATTGAGAAACTGCCGGTGGCACTGACCTTGATTGACGGAGTGTTTGCCATGGCCAAGGGGCCGGGTCCTACCGGAAAGGCTGAAAGGCGCAATGTGATAGTGGCATCCCGGGATTCGCTTGCAGCAGACGTGGTAGGCGCATCACTGTTGGGTTACCCAGCTGAACAAGTGGATCACCTGGTGTATTTTGCCCAACGTAACGGAGGGTCTACCAATATCAATGATGTGGAAGTCCGGGGAGATGACATAACACGCCATACCAAGTTCCTGGATTATACTTGGGAGTGGACTGAAGAAAATACCGGGCCTGTGGGATTTGCAAAGCGCGGAATTAAGGGGCTGGCAGTTCGAAAGTATGATAGTACAATGTGCACCGGATGTTCTATGTTATTTAACCCCTTGTTAATCATGCTTATGTCAGCATATAAAGGAGAAGCGTTTCCAAATATTGAAGTTCTAAGCGGAAAAAGACAGACAGCTTCACCCGGTTATGATTTGACCGTGCTCTTTGGTAAATGCCCTTCTAGCCTTAACAAAGATAACCCTAACATAAAAAAGGCCATTGCCATTAAGGGCTGCCCTCCGGATATGAAGCAATTTGAGGCTTTAATGGGGAAAGAGGGAGTGGATTGCGACTATAACGAGTATGTGAAGTACCGTCATTACCTTTTTGATCGCTACAAACCTGAAGAAGGCTTTGACCGGGGATTGTTTAAAATTTAAACTAGCAGGTTACTCTTCCCTATGGCAGGAGTTTGACCTGCTGGGGGAAAGACTGGCTGTTACCAGTTATAGCAATAATTTAAAGAATAGTCAGAATGTATTTGTGATTGATTTTAATAAATGTTCAAAATCTAAACACACAAGGTGTGGGACTGTCCATAAATACAATAAACAAGCATCTAATGGAGGGAGTACAATGAAAACAGGGTTAACCAAATTACTGGGAATAAAGCACCCAATTATACAGGGAGCAATGGCATATATTTCAGAAGCTAATCTTGTCAGTGCCGTATGCAATGCAGGCGGCACCGGGGTTATCGGGTCCGGCGGCAGGGGTGCGGACTGGGTCAGAAGGGAAATTGTTAGGACAAAACAGATGACCGATAAACCCTTTGGAGTCAATGTTATGCTCAAAGACCCGGAACGAGATGATATTATTGCTGCAATTTGTGAGGAAAAAGTCGAATTTATTACCATGGGAGCGGGAAACCCTGGGCCATATTTTAAGATACTAAAGGATGCGGGGATAAAAACGATTCCCGTAGTTCCAAATGTGCGGCTGGCTAAAAGAGTGGAGGAAAGCGGTGCAGATGCCATAATTGTGGAAGGTACAGAGTCAGGCGGGCATATCGGGTTAATGACAACCATGGCACTTTTAACCAATGTCATACCCCAGGTGAAGATACCGGTTATTGCTGCCGGTGGAATTGCGGACGGGAGGGGTATTGCTGCGGCGCTGTTGATGGGGGCGGCAGGAGTGCAGATGGGGTCCAGATTCCTATTAACTGATGAATGTCAGGTTCATCCAAACGTAAAGGAAAAAATCCTTCAGTCCACGGATACGGATACCGATGTAACAGGTTATTCCACAGGGATAATGGTGAGAGGGCTGAGAAATGATTTTACGAGAGAGTTTCTTAAGTTGGAACGCACAGGGGCTCCGGCAGAGGCGCTAAACGAGCTTGCTACGGGCAGGAACCGTCTTTCTGCTATAGATGGTGACATTGATAATGGGTCTGTGCAGGTCGGCCAAAGCCTAAATGTCCTCACTGAGATAAAAGCTGTTCAGGAAGTAATCAAAGAATTAATGGAACAAACGGTCACAACTCTTCAGTCTGCCAATAAGCTTCTTGGAAGTTAAGACCACTATATTTTAGATAACAGAAAAAACAAGCAGGCTCAGCCGCTCTAGCAAGGCGGCTGTTTCTTTTGCTAAATACAAACTAGCAAGAAATTTGGCTGCCGGGAGGTTGGTGCAGGTGCGCACCATCTATTGCATTGATTCATCGGAATTTGCTTTTTTAAGGTGGCATCCCGCCTTAGACATAAACAAATTAAACTATTTCCCCAT
>Ga0209347_1005580_pt1 | contig 11855 bp, 6 predicted proteins | sample AutmiccommuBRH23_FD_187382 | JGI IMG/M metagenome (GOLD analysis project Ga0209347, IMG submission 187382) | Deep subsurface microbial communities from Mt. Terri, Switzerland - Autotrophic microbial communities BRH/23 (SPAdes) (version 2) | ecosystem: Environmental > Aquatic > Deep subsurface >...
TTCTCTGCAATTCGTGCAGTGACAAGGATAATGAGTCTGAGAAAGAACGATTGTCACTGTGGGACAACATGCTTGACAGTAACCCACAGCTAGTCTCAGACAGTCTGGAGATGATGGTGAGGGGAAATCTCTCCCGATCTAATAAAGCTTATTACGACTTGCTAAAGGTAATATCTGACGATAAGACATATGTAAATTTCAACAGCGATTCACTGATCAATGCTGTTAGTGACTATTACCGTTCACATGATCCGAAAGAGAGGAATTACATTCGTGCACTCGCCTATCAGGGAATTGTACGCACCAGGATGGGAGTGAAAGACAGTACGGTGTATGAACCGCTGAGGGAAGCGGACAAACTTATTCAATCCAGTCCCTCCCCCGATCCATCCCTGGGATACCTGATCAACTACTTTTTAGGGAACATTCATTACAACAACAGAAATTACATTTCGGCAAATGATTATTTTAACCGTACGCTCAGTTATGCCCGTGAGGAGAATGATTCAATACATATTTTTGATTCGTTTCTGGCACTTTACTGGAACGGTATGGGCCAGAGAGATATAGAAAAAGGGAAGATATATCTTGATTCTCTTTCAACATTTTACAACAACTTACGACGGAAAAATTATTTTATATTAAATGCACAATCTATATACTACGATGTGATTGGAGAACCGGAAAAAGCTTTGGAACGTGAAAAAGCCAAACTTACACTATATAGTGTTCAAGACGAAAAGATTGAACTTTCAAGGGCATATTTTAATATTTCAAACAGTTATGCAGGTTTAGAACAATTAGATAGTGCAATGTTATATGGCCAAATGGCAATCAATATGATAGAAGATTCATCGAAACTGAATTATCTATATTATCAGAATGTAGCCAATATTGCTGAGAAGCAAAATAATTACACACTATCCAATAAGTTCCTTAAAAAAGCATTTGAGTTACACAACCGATCGATAAGAGAACGTCTGGATACGCAAATTGCTGAGTTGGAAAAAAAATATGATTTGACGGAAGCAGAAAATGAGGCACTTAGAGCACGTGAACAGAACTCGAGTCTTGTTATAAGTGCCTTGTCATTGGTTATTATTTTGATTATTATCCTAATGTCGGCTCTTAGAGTGAGAAGAAAAGCACAGATGGAATTGCTGCAGGCTGAACATAAAATGGAGCAGCAGGAGCAGCAGGCAAATATTATGAATGATGAGGCTGGAAAACGCAAATGGTTGTTGCAGCTCTATAGTAATATTTCTGACAGGTTAACTTTTCTCCATAACGAATTTGAACTGCTTACCCAGCGATACATTACCACCCAGCCAAAGGTTTACAAGGAGATGCAGCATATTTTAAAGAATACTGATACCGATTTGCGCGATCTGGCCAAGACCCTAGCACCGGATAATTCCACTTTTTATGCCTACACCGGTCTGAAAGATGATGCCGATATCTTAAACGCCAATGAAAAAATGCTATTGATGCTGTTGGCATGTAATGCCGACAACCGCCAGTTAGCCACATTTATGAATACTACCGTTGAGAGTATTCGTGTGAGAAAGTCGCAGTTGAAGAAAAAAATGACTGAAAAAAGACTTGATATCTCTCTTTTTTCGGATTAAATGCCGTTAAAATAGGCAACGCTAATCATCAGTAAATCAGCTAAATATCGTTTATTACTCCGTTAAAAAACACCAGAGGTATTGTTTTGAATGTCATTCTATTGCTATATTTGTGTCTGTAATTCATAATTTATTAAGTATATGAAAAAAATAATGTTTGCGTTGTTCTTAATGATCACAGGTAGTGCATTGCTATTCCAGGTTTATGCGCAGGATCCCATAGAGGATAGAATTGAATTAGGTAGAGAGGGTGGCACTACACGTATTACTGATGGCACTACAAGTATTACTGGCTTCAGCAGTATGATGCGTATCAGCTCAGTTGAACCTGTGATGGTTCAAGCCTTCACCTCCAGGAATGTTGTAACTATTTCGGTGGAGAATTACCGGGGTGGAGCATGGATTGAGATTACCGGTGAAGGAGGAGCAAGACACAGCTATTTCGAGGTTTACGATATGGGCTTTGAAGTGATTCACCTCTTAGGTTTACCTGCAGGCAAGTACAATATACGTATTACACTTGATTCGGGCGTTTATTCAGGAACATTTAATAAAGGAATGTATGGAAAAAGGTAAGAGAACAGAACAGCAGGATAACGTGCGTGAGTATATGCTTACTGATGTTGCTTCCTGTACATTCACCTTCACCGACGGGTTGAAAAGCAGGGTGAATGCATCACCGGATAAGGAGATAGTGCTTGTGAAGCTGATTCCGCGCTCCTCAAAATCAAAAACATTTGAAGATAGTGTGCTGATGCATTATTCGTCTGCCAGAACAATGAGTGACCTGGCGAATCTGTGTCATTACGATTGTCTGAGGACATTCACACGCCATTTCAAGAAGTGTTTCAATCAGACACCATATCAATGGCTCCTTGACCGGAAAATGGAGGAGATTCATTCCCTGGTACTCAGTTCAGATATGAGCATCACCGATATTGCGAAGATGTATGAATTCAAAAGTGTATCGCATCTGGTAAATGCTTTTAGTAAAAGATTTGGAATACCACCGCATAAAAGGAGATTATCGAATGCTATCTGACGCCGCATTTTTTACTATTGAATCATAAACACAAGCTTTACTCAATATACGATAATCATATATTTGTGCCGGCAAACAAAAAAGCGTCCCTGAAAGGGGACGCTTTTTTGCAATTATTGACTTATTAAATCCACTTCATATAAGCAAAATCCATTCTATGAGGCAGATCGGGATTTTTAGGATAAACGCGCAAACCGTACTGGTGCGTTCCGGGATCGTTCAGGGCTTTGCGTGTTTCAAAGTATTGCAGAGACCCTTCTGTTTTTATCAGATCGAATTCGTACGATTCAATATACTGCGCTTCATTGCTCATTGAATCGTGGTCTACAACTACACATTCAACACCTAAATCACATTGCAAACCTTTCCTGTCGATCGTTACCCTTCCGTAAACCTCTTTATTGCTGTTATTGAAATCCATCTTTTGGTTTGAATTGAACTCCAGCTTCACCACCTCCAGTGAATCCCATTTCGAAGCGGTATCCTCTTTCCATTTAGCAATCTCTTTCGCTTTCTCGTAGTTGTTACTGTTCAGAAGTTGTGATCGTTGCGCAAGCTTGCTGTAGAAACGATCGTAATAATCATCCATCATCCGTTTCGTGGTGTAGTGGGGTGCGATCTCTGCCATCGATTTCTTGATGTACTGTATCCACTCATGCGAATAACCATTGCTGCTTTGTGCGTAATAAAGCGGGATAATCTCGTTCTCGAACAACGAATAGATATTGGATGCATCCAGCTCATCCTGGAATGACTGGTTGTCATACGTTTTTTTGTCCGTTAGCGCCCATCCTGCACCCTCTTTGTATCCTTCATACCACCATCCATCTAAGACAGAGAGGTTAAGTACACCATTCATTTCAGCCTTCTCACCCGATGTGCCCGATGCCTCCTGTGCACGGGTAGGGGTGTTCAGCCAGATATCGACACCCGAAACCAGCCTCTTGGCCAAACGCATATCGTAGTTCTCGAGGAAGATGATCTTGCCTAAGAACTCCGGACGGCGGGAGATCTCCACAATCTGTTTTATCAGTCCCTGGCCACCTCCGTCAGCAGGATGCGCTTTTCCGGCGAAGATAAACTGAACCGGCCGTTTCGGATTGTTCACGATCCTGGATAATCTGTCCAGATCGGCAAACAGGAGATGTGCGCGTTTGTAAGTGGCAAATCTGCGTGAGAATCCAATCAACAGCGCATTGGGGTTGACCTCTTCCAGCATGTTCATGATTCTCGACGGGTCTGCCTGGTTCTTCAACCATCCCTCTTTGAACTCAACCTGGATATAATCAACAAGCTTTTTCTTCAGATTCATGCGAAGATCCCACAACTCATCGTCACTCACATTGTGAATGTTTTTCCAAATGTCGGGGTTTGACTGATCACCAAAGAATGAATCGCCGAAATGTTTCTCATAGAGTGCTTTTACCGATGATGTCGCCCAGCTGGGAAGGTGGACGCCGTTGGTCACATATCCTACATGTAGTTCCTCGGGAAAAAATCCTTTCCATACAGGTTGGAACATCTTTTTAGATACCGTTCCGTGCAATTGACTCACACCATTTGTTTCCTGTGCCGTATTCAAGGCGAACACACTCATGGAGAACCGCTCACTCGTGCCGGGATTGGCACGCCCCATATCCATGAAATGCTGCCAGGAGATTCCGGTCTTCTGAATAAGTGGCGCCATATATTTCCCCATCAGCGGCTCATCAAAATAATCGTGTCCTGCAGGTACGGGGGTGTGGACGGTGTATAGTGACGATGCACGGACAACCTCCAGCGCTTCCTGGAAGGAGAGCCCTTCTTCACGTATATAATCGTGTAAACGTTGCACATTGATGAAAGCTGCGTGTCCCTCGTTCATGTGATAGACATCCTTTTTGATGCCCAGTTTCTTGAGCAGCAGTATACCACCTATACCCAGCAGATACTCCTGTTTCATGCGGTTTTCCCAGTTACCCCCGTACAGCTGGTGTGTGATGGAGCGGTCAAACTCACTGTTTTCCTCCAGGTCGGTATCCATCAGATAGAGGTTGATACGCCCGACGGCGACTTTCCAGATATGTGAATAGACGGTGCGGTCGTGATAAGGCACCTCCAGAACCATGTGAGAACCATCTTCATTCATTACCTGGGTAATGGGGAGGTTCCCAAAATTCTGTGCTTCGTAGTTCGCGATCTGCTGCCCCTCAATGGAAAGGGATTGGGTGAAGTAACCGTAACGATAGAGAAAGCCGACAGCGGTCATGTCCACATTGCTGTCACTCGCCTCTTTCAGATAGTCACCGGCCAGGATACCCAGCCCCCCGGAGTAGATCTTCAGCACGTGCGATAACCCGTATTCCATACTGAAGTAGGCCACACTGGGTCGCTCACTGTTATGAGGCACACTCATGTATTGTTTATATTTGTCGTAAACATGCTCAATGCGTTGCATCATTTCAGCATTCTTTACCACCTCTTCAGTAATGTCAGATTGCAGGTTCTGCATCAGAATCACCGGGTTTTTCTCGCTCTTTTCCCACTCTTCCGGATCAAGTGTCTCGAAAATGGCTTTTGCCTCTTCATTCCATACCCACCACAGGTTATGGGTCATCTCTTCCAATGGTCGTAATTGTGCAGGCAATTCTGCATGCACATGAATATCTTTCCATACCGGAGTATTGGAATAACTCGATTTAATGATCATAGTTGTTCTATCTATTTTATTTTTTTTATTTTCATATTGATTTTGATAACACTGTCAGCAATAATCTGTTGTACTAACTCTCCGAGTCGCGAAACAATATTTACACAACAAATATAACGCTTTCAGTCTGCTTTAAGTTTAGCAGGCTTCGATAATCTGATAAATGAGTTATGCAATGCTTTGCTATAAGCTTCCTGATAATATTTCACAAAATGTGCCCAGTCGGCCTGATCGGAAAGTTTCGCCGCACTCTTTCTCAATATCATTATCTGTTCGATACTTTTTATAGAGAAGTCATAGATGAGGGAGGCAATCTCTTCTGCCACTTCAGACTGATTTTCATCATCACGATGAATCACTTCGATACCATCATCCAATCCTTTTTTGTCGCTAATTTTTTTTGCCCAGACGCCGAAACCGGCCAGTGAGGTGGTGATTGTAGGGATAGAGAAAGCGATGCTCTCGTGAGGTGTATAGCCCCACGGTTCGTAGTAGGAGGGGAAGACGGAGACATCGAGCCCTATCAGAAGATCGTAGTAGGGGAGGTTGAAGATGCCATCGTTACCGTTCAGATAGGAGGGGATAAAAATAATCTTGACCCTGTCGTTCTCCGCGTTGCAGAAACCCAAATGCTGAACCTGGGTCATCACCCTGTCGTTCTCCGGTTCAACGAGCTCGTGTGTGGCAAAGGGACAGCTCCCTAACGTTATTTCCTTTTTCGGGATCTCTTCCTCTGCAAGAAGTGCCTGAAGATCTTTCCTTGGCCCTCTGATCCACCCCGGAACCATGATGAATGCAATCACATCTTTCGTCAGTTCAGCCATATTTCTCAGCTGGTCCAGCGCTTCAATGAAAACATCTATTCCTTTGTTCTTGTACTCGTATCGTCCGCTGGTGCCTATCAACAGTGCATCGCGGTCTACTGCATGCCCCAGCGTTTTTTCAGCGACATGTAGCAGAGCCTTTCTCGCCTTTTTGCGAGCCTGAATATATGCGTCCCCTTTTGGAATAAAACCTTTCTCGAAACCGTTGGGGGTGACCACATCGGGCCGCCGCTGCAGAAACTGTGTACACTCGCTGGCTGTGATATCACTCACTGTTGTGAAGCAGTCGACGTTCTGAGCTGCTTTCTTCTCTATCGAGTGCTTGGCTGTCATGTTCAATTGACGTGCCATCTGGTCCCCATTGTACTCACTCAGATGGTTATACAAAGGGAGGTTATTGCCCGCGATAGAGCGACCGATAGATGTAGCATGCGTGGTGAAGATGGTGGCGATCTTGGGTACCTGCGTCTTGATATATAGCGCACCGGCACCGAGCATCCATTCGTTGAAATGGGCAATCACATTGTCCGCTTCCAGCTGGTGGAAGCGATAAAAGCTCTCGATCACCTTGCCGGTAGCATATGCAAACATGGTCGATTCGTGGTAATCACCATAGGCGTTGATGGAGTCTACGCCGTAATCCCTCCACATGGAACCATAGATGTCGTTCTGTTTCTCAAAGAATGTTTTGAACTTCACCAGGAAGACAATAGGTTCACCCGGCACATTCCAGCGACCGGCACGGATCTCCAGATGTTGATTAATCAATGCGAAGTCACACCATTCAGGGTAGAGGCCCCGGTCTTCCCGGAACCAGAGGTTTTCATGCTCTTCCCACAGATCGGGCCCGATGAAGAATATGCGGTCTTTGTATAGTTTCTGAAGTGAGTTGGCTCTGGTAGATAAAACGGTATAAATACCACCTACCATATTGCACACTTCCCAACTGGTTTCGAAGATGTAGTCGGGTCTGTGCCGGGCATCTATATGCATAAAAAATTATTTACTTGTCTCTAACAGGGTCAAAGGTAATAAAAAAATGATTATCGGGATGTTATCTAATGTGAATGTTTTATATTTGCAGGTCGCTCAACGCCTCTGTGACCATTCATAGAGGATTATTTTGTATCTTTGTCTTTTCGTATGAATGGTTGAAAAAATAGACATTACTCAACTACAACAGCGGGTTGAGAAACACCCCAATATGGCAGCAGCAGGCTCCCTATTGAGAGATGTGCAGATCTTATCAGTAACAGGTTTGCATGGTTCTTCACGTGCTTTTTTCTCAGTGGGCTTATTGCATAAGCTGCCCACCACATACCTCTATATTCTCAATGATGCGGAGACAGCCGGATATTTTTACCATGATGTGACGCAGATCATCGGGTCGAAAGAGGTTCTCTTCTTCCCCTCTGCCTATAAACGTGCGGCAAAATACGGTCAACTGGATCTCGCCAACGAAGTACTCCGTACGGAGATACTGAGCCGGTTGCAGGGGGAGAAGGAGCCATTGTTTATTGTGAGCTATCCCGATGCGTTGTCAGAAAAAACAGTCTCCAGGGAACAGTTGAAGGAGAACACGCTCAGTGTCAGGGTAGGTGAACAGGTGGATGCCTCATTCGTGGGTGAAGTGCTGGAGAGTTATGGTTTTCAGTATGTCGATTACGTCTATGAGCCGGGGCAGTATGCAGTGCGGGGCAGTATTCTCGACGTCTTCTCTTTCTCCGGCGAGCTGCCCTTTCGCATCGATTTCTTTGGCGATGAGGTGGAGACTATCCGCAATTTCGATCTGGAGTCACAGCTTTCTAAAGAGATATTCACTGAAATACGGATTGTCCCCGATTTCGGACATTCCGGCTCTAAACAGGCTTCACTATTCAATGCTCTTCCTTCAGACGCGATCGTAGGCATTGAAGATATCCGCTGGATAACCAGCAGGGTGGAGTCGCTTAATGAAGATGAATTGCATATCGATCCGAAAGATGTTTCCTTCGTAAAAGCTGATCTGTTGTCGAAGAAGGCGTTTTTGGAGGATATACAACCGTTCAGGCAGGTTCGGTTTGATGCAAGAATGCAGGAGAGCCCTGATGCTGCCATCCATTTTCAAACTTCCTTACAACCACTCTATCACAAGAATTTTGATCTGCTGAGTAATTCCCTCCATCAGTATATGGAGGAGGGGTACATGATTTATATCCTTAGTGACAGTGAGAAACAGCAAAAACGACTTTCTCATATCTTCGAAGACCGGAGCGATCCCATTCCTTTTATTCCGGTTAACAAAACACTGCATGAAGGATTCTCAGATGAGACGCTGAAGGTATGTTGTTTTACTGATCACCAGATCTTCGATCGTTTTCATAAGTACAGCCTGAAGTCCGACAAAGCCCGGTCGGGCAAGCTGGCCCTCACGCTCAAGGAGCTTAATCAGCTTCAACAGGGCGATTTTGTGGTGCATATGGATCATGGTATCGGCAAGTTTGCCGGGCTGGTACGCCTGCGTATAGGTGAGAAGGTGCAGGAGGTGATCAAGCTCACCTATCTGAACAACGATGCGGTGTTTGTTTCTATTCATTCCCTGCACAAAGTGTCGAAATACAAAGGCAAAGAGGGTGAGTCACCGCAGCTGAACAAGCTGGGTTCAGGTGCCTGGGAGAGGGTCAAGGAGCGGACCAAGAGCAAAATAAAGGATATAGCCCGTGATCTGATTAAGCTTTACGCCCGGCGACAGCAGGAGCAAGGGTATGCCTTTACGAAAGACACCTATCTGCAGACAGAGCTGGAAGCTTCGTTCATGTATGAGGATACGCCTGATCAGATTAAAGCCACCCGTGATGTAAAGGCCGACATGCAGAGCGAGCAGCCGATGGACCGGCTTATCTGCGGTGATGTGGGATTCGGTAAAACGGAGATAGCTATCCGTGCAGCCTTCAAGGCTGCTACCGATGGTAAGCAGACAGCCGTGCTGGTACCCACCACCGTGCTGGCCACACAACATTATCACACTTTCAGCGACCGACTTGCCAATTTCCCGGTGAAAGTGGATTATCTGAGTCGTGCACGTACTTCGAAAGAGCAAAAAATGATCCTCAATGATCTGCAGGAGGGAAAAATAGATATCCTTATCGGCACACACCGCCTGGTGGGAAAAGATGTGCTGTTCAAAGACCTGGGACTGTTGATTATTGATGAGGAGCAGAAGTTTGGTGTTTCCGTGAAAGAGAAGCTGAAACAGATGAAGATCAACGTGGATACACTCACGATGACTGCCACACCCATACCCCGTACGCTACAGTTCTCTTTGATGGGCTCGCGCGACCTCTCTACGATCGGTACCCCTCCACCGAACCGTTATCCGGTGCAGACAGAGGTGCATACCTTCGATCTGGAGATCATTCGCGATGCGGTGAACTTTGAGATGAGCCGCAACGGGCAGGTGTTCATCGTGAACAACCGCATACAGAACATTTATGAGCTGGAGACCATCATCAGGCGCGAGATTCCCGGGGTGCGTGTGGCTGTGGGACATGGACAGATGGATCCTAAGAAGCTGGAGGGTGTGATCGCCGATTTCATGAACCAGGAGCAGGATCTGCTGATAGCCACCACCATCATTGAATCGGGGATTGATATGCCCAATGTGAATACCATCATCGTGCTCGATGCACAAAACTTTGGGCTGAGCGACCTGCATCAGCTGCGGGGAAGAGTGGGGCGCAGCAACCGCAAGGCATTCTGTTATCTGCTCGCACCACCACTCTATACCCTTAGCAGTGACTCCAGGCGACGCCTGCAGGCAATTGAGAGTTTCTCAGAGCTGGGCAGCGGTATACATATTGCCATGCAGGATCTGGATATAAGGGGTGCAGGCAATCTGCTGGGAGCTGAACAGAGCGGTTTTATTGCTGATCTGGGGTATGAGACCTACCGGAAGATCCTCACCGAGGCGGTACAGGAGTTGCGCAAGGATGAGTTTGCCGAGCTCTATCAGGAGCAGCAAAGCACCAGGGCGGAAGAGGAGGATTTTGTAGATGAAGTACTGGTGGAGAGTGATCTGGAGCTGATGTTTCCCGTGATGTACATCCCCAATGATGCAGAACGCGTGGCTATCTACCGCGAGCTGGACAACATGGAGACAGAGACGGATATCTTCGATTTCAGCAAACGACTGGAAGATCGGTTTGGGAAGATTCCCTCCCAGGGTAAAGAGCTTATTCGCATTGTGCGACTCCGCCGTCTTGCCAAATCAGTCGGTATTGAGAAGATTGTGTTGAAAAACAGTCAGATGACCCTGAATCTGATCTCTGATCCGCAATCACCCTATTATCAATCACCTGCCTTCGATAAGCTGCTCTTCTTTGTACAACAGCATGCCCGTCAGTGTCAGCTGCGGGAGATCGGGAAAAAGCGCTCTGTGGTTATCCGCCACATCGACAGTGTGGAAACAGCTGTAGTCACGCTGGAGGAGATCCTCCGCTACAATATAGGGGAGGCACACCCGGCATAGAGAGATACTTATTATCAGAACAATCCTTCAATAGAGAGATATCTCTCTCCTGTATCGTAATTAAATGTGAGAATGCGTTTTCTTTCAGTCAGCTCAGCAACTTTCTTAGCTACTGCAGCCAGTGAGGCGCCTGTGGAGATACCCCCGAGAATACTCTCTTTACGTGCCAGCCGGCGGGCATAATCATACGCTTCCTCTTTGGTTATCCTGATCACGCTGTTCAACACGGTGAGATCGAGCGTGCCGGGTATGAATCCCGCACCTATACCCTGGATGGCGTGCGGTCCTGATCTGCCTTCGGTGATGATGGGTGAATCAACCGGTTCAACACCTATCACCTGAATGGATGGGAATTTTTTCTTCAGCTCCCTGCCGACGCCGGTGATGTGTCCTCCCGTACCAATACCTGTTATCAGATAATCCAATCCTTCGGGAAAATCTGTTAGTATCTCCTGTGCTGTTTTCTCTGCGTGAACGACAGGGTTGGCTTCGTTGATGAATTGCTGCGGAATCCAGGACCCTGGAATCATTTTCTGCATCTCTTCTGCTCTTTCTATTGCTCCCTTCATCCCTTTCTCACGGGGTGTGAGCACCAGCTCCGCGCCGTAGATGCCCACCAGGCGTCTTCTCTCCACCGACATCGATTCGGGCATCACGATGATCACCCTGTATCCTTTTGCTGCACCTACAAACGAGAGGCCTACGCCAGTATTGCCCGACGTGGGTTCTATAATGGTATCCCCCGGTTGCAGTAATCCCTGCTTTTCAGCCTCTTCCACCATCGCCAGTGCAATACGGTCCTTGATGCTTCCTGCAGGATTCTGTTTCTCCAGTTTCATCCACACTTCCTGATCCGGAAACAGGCTGCTTAACCGCACATGTGGCGTGTTGCCTATCGTCTCTAAAATATTGTTATATTTCATTTTGTTTGATTTAATAATTTACCTATTTACTGATGAATCCCATTATCTCATCACCGAATCTTTGCAATTTGCTTGCCTATATGACAAAATCATTGGGTTGAATAAAATTTTTGACGGTTCTTATTTTCACATCCACAGAGTTATATACCAGCGAGTAGGGGATCACACTTTGCGTAAGCCATGCTCCTCCTCCGATAGTGGAGTTGTGTCCGATCACTGTTTCACCGCCCAGTATGGTTGCA
>Ga0209347_1005581_pt1 | contig 11855 bp, 12 predicted proteins | sample AutmiccommuBRH23_FD_187382 | JGI IMG/M metagenome (GOLD analysis project Ga0209347, IMG submission 187382) | Deep subsurface microbial communities from Mt. Terri, Switzerland - Autotrophic microbial communities BRH/23 (SPAdes) (version 2) | ecosystem: Environmental > Aquatic > Deep subsurface >...
GGAGAGAGTTATTCAGTTCCAAAGGCTTCAAAGACACTAACGTTTCTGACATAACTAAGATGGCCGGGATTGGGGTAGGTACCTTTTATAACTACTACTCCTCGAAAGAGGAGCTTTTCTTAGAAATTTATATCAAAGAAAACGAAGACCTCAAAAAGCGTATGGTTGAATCTATTGACCTGAATGATGATCCCGTATCGTTGGTTACAAAGTTAGTGACACAGAACATCAGTGAAATTAATTCAAATCTCATACTGAAGGAATGGTATAACAGGAATCTCTTTAGTAAACTGGAGCAGTATTTTTATGAACAAGGCGGCTTAGAGAACATTGATGAATTTACACATGGTGGTAAAACAGAGTTAATCAAAAAATGGAAAACTGAAGGAAAAATAAGGGATGATGTAGATAATGAGATGATAAGCGCCATTTTTGACTCTATACCTTATATCGACATTCATAAAAGTGAAATTGGAATTCAGTATTTTCCACAGATTTTGCTTTATATAACGGAATTCATAATGAAAGGAATGAGCACTGTGATGACTCACAGACCCTTTGGCAAGCATGCTGAGGCATCTCTCAGAGCAGTGGATGGTCTTTTTCAAACCAAATAGAATAAGGAGAAAACCAATGGCAAATTTCAAAATTTATATTTTCGTTTTCTTGCTTGGTATGGTCATTGTCGGCATTGTAACCGTTGCGGCTCGCTACTCGGGTGAGATTAGAGCCGCCCACAAGCGAGTCAACAACCTGGGCAGCCGGGTGATTGAAACGGAGCGTGGTCCGGTCGAGTATGCCCGGTTCGGGGACGGCTACCCGGTGATGGTAGTACACGGCGCTATGGGCGGATTCGACCAAGGATTGATGCTGGCCGATCAATTCATCGGATCGGATTTCCAGGTCATTTCCGTCTCGCGATTCGGTTATTTGCGCTCCCCATTGCCGGCAGAGGCCACTATAACCAAGCAGGCGGATACTTTTGCCTGCCTTTTGGACTCCCTGGGTATCCAAAGGGTGGCAGTCTTCGCAGTTTCGGGAGGCGCTAACTCAGCAATCCGGTTTGCCGCCCGTCACCCGGAACGTGTCTCGGCGCTAATCCTTATATCACCCGCCGCACCAGGTAAAGTCAAAGTTGCTTCGCCGCCTAGGGCTGTATTCGATATCCTGCTGCGTAATGATTTTACCTGCTGGGCATTTAATACCTTTTTTAAACCGATCATGCAATCAATGATTGGCGTGCCCAAGGGATTCGTACTTACTCCTGAATTAGACGCCGAAGTAAAAACCACGCTGGCCGGAATGATGCCGTCAAGCAGACGGATTGATGGAATGATTTTCGACATGTACACCTCGAGTCCGGAATTCTATGAGTCAGTTTCTGAGACTAGTCCCTATCCACTCGGCAATATCGAAACCCCTGTACTGATGATTAACGCTATGGATGATTCTCTTGCAGTCCCTGAGAATGTGCGCAGCCTGGCGGGTCAAATTCCCAACGCACGCCTGTTTGTAATGCCCGATGGAGGTCATATACTTTTAGGCCACACCGAAGAAGTAAAGTCGGAAATCTCACGGTTCCTGCGCACAAACGCGGACGGGTTTAAAAAATGATAAAAATGAAGCCATAATCAGGAGGGTTAAAAATGAAACCAACAACAATAATCCAAGCCAAAAAAAAATTGCCAGCACTGAAGATAGTACGAAAAGTTTTGCTCATCTGCGGTATCCTTTCTTCGCTGCTTTATGTCGGTACTGACATACTCGCTGCCATGCAGTGGGAGGGCTACAGCTACACCTCTCAATCCGTCAGCGAACTGATGGCTATCGGAACTCCGACCAGACCGTTCATCGTTCCTCTTTTCTCCGTGTATGGTGCGCTTGTGATCGCATTCGGAATAGGCGTGTGGAGATCGGCTGATCGAAATCGCGCCCTGCGCTTCACGGGGATTCTGCTGGTGGCACACGCGGCCGTCGGATTCGTGGGATTGCTGCTCTTCCCGATGCAGTTGCGCGGAGCCTTGGGGTCAGCCACCGACACCATGCACTTAATCGTCACGACCATACAAGTTCTCGTGATGCTGCTGTACATCGGGTTCGGGGCCGCTGCACATGGCAAGGGCTTTCGCCTCTACTCGATCGGGACGATGCTAACCCTCCTGGTCTTTGGCGCTTTGGCAGGTCTTCAGGCTCCCCGGGTCGCCGCGCAATTGCCGACCCCATGGCTCGGAGTCATCGAGCGCATGAACATCTATTCCTCTATGCTATGGGTGCTGGTGCTGGCCATTATCCTCTTTCGTGCGGAAAATAGTCAAGGCTCAATAAACGGCAGCGATGCCTAACTTGGAACACTTTTTATTTTGATTCATTAATTTCTGTTAAAGAGAATCAGCCCAATATACGAAACGGTCCCAGGGCCATTATTGTATGGAATGTTACACCTCTTAACCGATGATACCACATCAATGCCATACGCCTCCAGTGACGATAGAGCTTTATCGGGAAAACGGCAGGGTTGGCCTTCCTCATATGAACATATCTCACAAATAGTGCATGGACCGGCACCTAAGACCAGGGTCTTAGAAAAATTATACTTTTCCTTTAGTAAAGGCAGTACAGCACGCAAAACCTGTTCATGCACTTTCCCTCCGGCCATCATTCCTTTTAAGTCAAAAGAATTGGCTATTTGATGAACAGTCTGTAATATAATACCTTTTTCATATTCATGTGCTTTTCGTTTCAACTCTGCAACAGGTCCTACACCAGGCGGACACGCCCAATTAGTCCCGCATTTGCCACAGCTATTCTTTTCGCAGTATTTGCGCACTTCATCAGAGAAATTTATGTCCGTTACATTTACCACGGCCGCATTTAGGACATTCATTTCCTTAACATCTTTAATGAGTTGTTCTGCAGCCAGAGGCATTGTTACTAACATCTCCTTTAAAATTTAAATAACTGCATTCACCAAAAATACTGTTAAATTTCGGGTAACTGCCTAATTCAATAAATTCCACAGAACTGGCAATATTCGCGGCTCTCCTATATTCACCCGAAGAAAGCAAAGCTATCCTAGCTCCAGTACCGGCAGCATTACCAATCATTTTTATTTTGCTTTCCAGTTCAGGCGGAATCAACCCGATAACACACGCACTGTGGGGGTTTAAATAATTGCCGAAGGCCCCGGCTAAGAGAACTTCCTTGATGTCCCCGACCTTGATGCCAAGCTTTTCCATCAGCACCCTTACACCTGCGGCCATTGCACCTTTGGCCAACTGGAGCTCACGGATGTCAGTTTGGGTGCACATAATTGGCCTGCCGTGGCCGGTTTTACTTGCAGGTACAAGCAAGAAGGCCGATTGTCCCTCGTACTTGATAAGATGGTTCTCGAACCTTTTAGCTGACGGATTTGTTAATTTATCTGCAGTCAGGATCCTTCCCCTCTTATCAATGATCCCCAATTCGATTAATCCAGCTACCGTGTCCAGTAAAGCAGACCCGCAGATACCCAGAGGGGGAACCCCTCCTATCACGGAATATTCAAGCTGCTCCCTAAAATAAACGTGGTCAATTGCACCGTCTGCCCCTCTCATCCCACTGCTTATCTGGGCTCCTTCAAAAGCAGGGCCGGCTGCGGCAGAACAGGCTGCTATCCTGGCTTTTGAACCAAGAGCAATTTCCCCGTTAGTACCGATGTCTATAATCAGCTTTATATCTTCACTTTGTTCTAACTCGGAGGCTAGTAAAACTGCCGTTGTATCCGCTCCGACAAAACCAGCAATATTAGGCAGCACAAAGACCTGGCCGGCAGGATTTATTTCAATACACAGTTCCGCAGTATCTGCCACTACCGGCTCCCCGATGGCAGGAACATAGGGCGAAACCGCTATGTTTTTAGGGCTTATCCCCAGGAACAGGTGGTGCATACAGGTATTTGCAGCAATTGAGACTCCATAGATATCATTTCTCTTTACCCCCGCTTCTCCGGCCGCTTCCCTGATCAGCCTGTTTACGGCCTCTATGACAGTTTTGTGCAGTTTATAAAGCCCGTCTTCATCCTGGCCTGCGAAGTTCACCCGTGAGATAACATCCGCCCCAAACTTGGTTTGCGGATTGAGGGTTGAGGCAACACCCAATTCTTTTCCGGAATAAAGATCCAATAGATACCCTACTATAGTTGTAGTGCCTATATCAAAAGCCATTCCCAGCATTTTTCCCGATGTGTCCTGCGGTTCGATTCCCAACACTTCATTGCCATTTGTAACTAAAGTGATGCTGTGATTGGCCTCCCTTATTATGACAGGTATCTGGCGTAACACCGAAATGGAAGCCCTCAAATCATTACATTGATAACCTTTTTTAAGCAGGCCGTCTTTTATGCGGTGCCAATCTGAACGCTGGTCTTGAAGCATCGGTTTTTCAACGTTAACAAATATTTTCTGCAGGTGTGGTTCTAAGCTGAAATGTCTTTCTTCAGCAGCCATTAAAATGTTATGCTTGAGTTTTTTATCATCAGAAAGCTCGACTGACATATCCTTATAAACTTTAGTCAGGCAAGCCAGGCGGATTCCCAGCTCTATTTCTTTGGCCTCAAGGATTTCCTGTTCCCTTACTGTAGGTGGCATGAGGCCTTTGGTTATTTTTACCCGGCACTTTCCGCACCTTCCCATTCCGCCGCAGGGAAAATCATGTTCAAACCCAACATCATTCATTACCTCCATAAGGGTGGTGCCATGTAAAACTTCTGCTTCCCTGACCCCCGGTTCAAAAACTACTTTATAACGGTCCATAGCAAAATCCCCCCTTAACCCTTAGTGACCCGCCGGGCCAGAAATATATAGCAGAGAACTGCTCCCGTACTGGCAGCTGCTATGACAGTGCCGAATGGTATTGCTGAATGGCCACCCCCCAGGCCAACAAGAGGAGCTGCAAAAGCACCGGAAACGAAGGATAGAACCCCCAACAGCCCTGAGGCGCTGCCGGCCGCTTTGCTTTGATTCTGCATGGCCAGTGAAAATCCAGCAGCATTTACCATCCCTACACTGGAAACAACCAGAAACATAGGTGGCAGCATCAGCGCCAGACCGGCTTTAGTAAGGATAAAAGCAATCAGTGCGATACCTCCTATAAACGACATGCCGATTCCGGCTATAAATAATCCCTTCTCGCTAACCCTTCCAGCCAACCTGCCTGTAACCTGGCTGGCAAAAATAATCCCCAGGCTATTAATGGCAAACAGCAGGCTGAACAACTGAGGTGACACACCAAAAATATTTTGCAGGACGAAGGGCGATCCGGATATATATGCAAATAAAGCAGCAGATACAAACCCCTGCGAAAGCGCGTACCCCATGAAAACCCGGTCACAGATAAGGCCTCGCATTGTGGCGAAAGTATTCCTAATACCTCCTTTTGACCGCCGATCCACAGGTAACGTTTCCGGTACACCGAAAAAAACAGCCAGCACCAGACCAATTCCTAAAACAGTCAGGACAATAAATACTCCGTGCCACGAGGTGACCCGTAACAACTGCCCACCTGCTATAGGAGCGAGAACCGGAGCCAGACCCATGACCAGCATTAATCTGGACATGAACTTGGTCATTTCGGGGCCTGAATATAAATCACGCACAATAGCCCGGGAAATAGCAATCCCAGCCGCTCCTGCCAATCCCTGAATCAGCCGCAATATAATCAGTACCCAAACGGAGGGTGCAAGTGCACATAATAACGATGACGCGGTATACACTATCAGCCCGATAAGAAGCGGTGTGCGGCGCCCCCGAAAGTCGCTCAAAGGTCCGGAAAACAACTGGCCAAAGGACAACCCTAAAAGAAAAAAAGTAAGACTGAGCTGAGCCAACGGGGCATTGGTGTGTAGATCTTTTGCCAAGCCCGGCAAGGCCGGCAAATACATATCTATCGATAATGGGCCCAACGCAGCCAAAGCACCCAGAATAAGCGTCATCCGCAGCGTGTTAACACTTATAAATGGCTGGACAGAGGTTTTTAAGTCATTAACTGTATTTTGCATTAGAACTACATTCCTTTCAAAAAAAGTCAAGATAATTGCTTTATTAAAAAACAATCCCTTTCAGCGAAAAATAATAAAACTGCATCGGTAAGCGATACAGCTTAGAATTATCTGGCTTTGAGCACTCATTCAGTAATTCCCTGCAGCTTAATGTAGTCTCCCCTGTAATAAGTGACGCCCAGGCCCATTGGCTTGTTTTCGTTATTATATAGTTTTTGCTCCACAACCAATATGGCAACATTATTGTATATGTCCAGATACCTTTTTATCTCATCGTCCGGCGTTTGGGCATATATGCTCAGTTCCTTTTTCAAGGCAAAAACGGGCATGCTTTTAGACATCATTTCAGGAAAGGTTGCCTGCTCAATTTCCTTCTCGACAATAGGCATTCCTTTTTGATAAAGCAGATATTTGACATCATAAGCCACCGGTTCCCCGTCAGTGTAAAATAACCTGCGGATCACAATTACGTTCTTATTCATTGTGATTTGTAAGCTGTTGGCCAACTTTTCATCGGGAACCACAATATTCACTTCTAATAGTTTGGTTTTGTCCACCGTATTGATGGAGTTGCTCATCTCATTGTACTTAATAATATATTTATCGTAATCCGGTTTTTGGACAAAGTTCCCCTTACCAGGAATTGAATAAATGTACCCTTCACTGACCAGAATGGCCAGCCCTTTTCTAACGGTCATGCGGCTGGCACCGTATTCTTTGCCTAAGGCAGTTTCGGAGCTGATGGCATCACCCGGTTTTAATTCGGCACTGTTTATTTTTTTCTTTATATCTTCCACTATTTTAAGATAAACCGGGTTAATCATTTATCTGAACTCCCTTTCCCCGGGGAGAGCTAATCCACTCTCGGCACCGTTTGACCCCTGGTGAAGCATCATTTACAAAGCTGTCGGCACCTATAAACTTGCAGGCATCTTCCGTCAGGTGGTTGCCCCCCACAATAATCCTGACGGTGTCTCTCAGGCCGGCCTCAGCCATGGCCTCAACAACCTCTTTCATTGCTTCAATGGTGCTTGTTAATACACCGCTAAGTCCCAGAATATCAGGTTTATTCTCTTCAACCTTAGATACAAAAAGCTCCTTTGGGACATCAACACCAACATCCAGTACTTCGAATCCATTAGCCTCTGCCATGCTCCGGAAAATATCTTTTCCAATATCATGGATATCACCTTTTACCGTCCCGATCAGTATGGTGCCAATCCTTTTGGAATGGCTGCGCTGGAAGTGAGCTGTCATCTTTTCCAGTTTTAAAACATCCTTAAAGATCAGTCCGGCCATAATGAGGTCAGCGATGAAGTATTCTTTACTTTCGTACAGCTGTCCTACCCTGTTCATACCCTCGTCTATCAGCTCTAAAAGGCACAGTGGCTCAATACCGGCATCCAGGGCCTGATTAGCTAACCTGATGACACCTTCCTCATCTAATTGTTCTACAAGTTCTATTATTCTACCTTCCATTTTTTCCAGGTCTTCCATTTTACCCTCCAACAATACAATATTTTTGGGTTTACAAAATTGACAGCCCAACATTACGAGTTAATACTATAAGACCGAAAGTCATTTACATTAACTTTCTGACCCTTTTTGATGACACAGAAGTTTTCATCATAGGGCCCTGTTAACAACTGTTTGAGAAACCAGATGCTGCCCTCCGTAGTTACCAGTTTCAAATTTGTTTTTTCCGCGAGTTCCTGAGCCTTAAGCATCCATTCTTCTATATTATAAGCTTTTGTATCTATCAGCAGCAATTTTTGATAATGTTTCAGCATCAGCTCAAATATCCGCTTAGTCCTCGCTTCCCCATACCGTTCCAGGGTACTCCAGTATTCATTGAGCAAGCCTTTGGAACCCTCCAGCCAGCCCTTGGTTAAGAAATATGTCTCCTTGTGACGATTAAATATCTTACCCGGTTCGCTTAGCACCATGGAAATACAATCGTCAGTCTTGGGAATGATCAAATCCGCCGTTTTTGCCTCCAAATCCACCAGGCCATTCCCACAAGAGCCATATGCCAGAAGTACGCAGTCAATATCTTCCAGGCCATCTATTTCCTGTTGAAGTTTATCTCTCAGCTTGTTAGGGTCTAAGTGGTATTTAGAATCCACCCAAAATACGGGATATTGACAACCCGTATCATATATCGCCTTTGTTAATTCATCACTAAGTGTTTGACAGGCAATTACCGCATAGTTCATATAAACAACCTCGATTACATACAGTTTTGACAGATCGGTAAAAGATTCAAGTACAGGCGTTGTAGAAGTCGTATATACAGCAATATACCATTGAACCGGCACTTCTTCTTGTCAATAATCCCTAACGTTCTTGGCCGGCAGCCCGGTTCCTTCCATTTCCTGCTGTTAGAAATAAGCGGAGAGAGTCTTGCTCTCTCCGCTTATTAATTTATTGGTTTATTGGATTCTTACTAACTTTACACACAAAGGAACATAATAAAGCCAAACATCATTTCCTCGTAAGTCTGTATTTTAGGGGCCATTACCTTTTCTTGTTTTTCAGTAATTTCAGGATTCTCTGCTTTGTATTCTTCCCAGGATTTATAATACTTTGAGTTCACTAGAGAGCCCTCCTTTTTAATAATTGGCGTTTTCTGCCACATAATCAAGTACAGCCTTTGTATTTTCCACATTAGCACTGTCCAAAGTAATGATTACTTTGTCAAAGCTAAAGAAATACCGACCACCTGGAGCAAGAATATCAATGAGTTCTTTGGCCTTGTCAATACACTGTTCTTTAGTTCCGGTCTTTAATAACGAAACCGGATAGAAGCCGCCGATAATGTGCTTTTTGCCAAGTTTCTCTTTGACCAGTTTAGGATCGCCATACTCAAACATCATTACAGTTCCTTCAGGCAGTTCAGCCAAATAATCGAGGTAACGCATCCAGTCATGTTCAACAAAGAGGAACGACCTCATCCCGTTTGCTTTTAATCCTTCAACTGTCCTCTTGAATGTCGGCCAGTACAATCTGTTAAAATCCTTGCCCCTCAGGTATGGAGCCATGTGAAGGGGAATAAAGGTGGCGTTATACGGTGACGGATCCGGCGGAGTTCCCATTTTAATCATCCATGGAGTAACAGCTTCAACCGCTGCTTCCACTTTATCAGGAACCCTCCTTACATCAATTGAAATATTTTTAAAGCCTCTTAACTGGTCGGAAAGGAAATCAAAAGGAGCTTCACAGAATCCGGAGAAGAGGTTCACAAAACCATAACCAAAGTTTTGAATGAGATTGCCGTAAATCCTGCCAACATTGCCCATGTCGTCATTAAAGGCCTTGAATGCTTTTGCCATAACCATAGCTTTGGTAGCCGAATCTGTATCCAATTTTGAATATAACTTGGGCAATACTTTTTCAACAATGCAGTCAAAAGGTGAGGCGATGAATGCATCATAATCTTCGATAGCAAGCCCCTCAACCTCGGGGTGCTGGAGGAAACCACTGGAACCCATGACGAAGTTCCTGGAACCTAAAATCTTATAAAAGGAGGGTAATCTGAATGCCGAAACCGGTAGCAGGTCTGAGTAAAAATCCTGACATGTTTTATTAAAAATAGGTTCGAGGCCGTTAACATCCCATTGAGCTTCTGTTAAATCCTGGCCGGCGTACTGAATGGCAAATTCGTGTGCGAACATTGCATTTACAGGAACTCTTTTGGGGATCTTGTTATCGATTAAATCATGGAATAGCTGGGTTCTTTCCTGGGATAGAGCTAACATCTCTGTCATACTAGTTCACCCACCCTTGGCATTTTTTAACGCCTTCGGCAGCGTTTGTTGTAAATGCATCCGCCCCGATCTGCTTACAGGCATCTTCTGTTACAGGGTTTCCGCCGATTATGATTTTTATGTTGTCACGGACCCCGGCTTCTTTGAGTGCATCTACCGTAGCTTTCATGGAGTCAATAGCCAGGGTAAGCACACCGCTCATTCCTACTATTTGTGGCTTCACTTCTTTTACCTTATCTACAAATGCACTTGGAGTCACATCGATCCCGAGGTCATATACTTCAAAACCGGCTGCTTCTACCATGCTGGCGAAAATATTCTTGCCGATATCATGCAGGTCACCTTCAACAGTACCTACAACAATAGAACCAATTTTCTTGGAATCGGCCCCGCTAATAACAGGTCTCAGAATATCAATTGACTTGGTAAGCAGTTCACCGGCGAAGATCAAGTCCCCAACAAAGTACTCATTGTTTTCAAACAGTTCTCCCACGATCGCCATCCCTTGCTGACAGGCCCCTACTACACTATAGGCCTCTTCACCACTGGGATTTGATGCCACAAATGCTTCCAGCATTTCTACTACTGCGGACTCGTCAAGGTCTCCAACCGCTTGTGTTAATGCGTTTAAATCTAACATCTTTTCATCCCCTTCATAAATTATTGTATTTTAAAACATCTGGGTTCGAACAGCGGATTTACTACAGCTAATCAGTCAACTTTAACCGTGCCTATTTTGTTTTTACGGTATGCGTTGGAGAAGTTCCGGCAGAATCTGTCACGACCGAGAAGGGCTTCCGTTGTAAGAAGTGTTGTATACATGTCCCTGTTGTAGGGATCAATAATTGCCGAATCCATTCCCATATAAGCTGCTATAGTCAAGAAGTGCTGGTTTACGGTTTTCCGCAAGGGCATTCCGAAGGAAATGTTGCTTAAGCCTGAGGTTACTTTAATGGTTGGGTAAAGAGACTTAACAGTTCTTAATGTCTCAATAAAGTTTAACAGAGACTGGTTATCTGCGGACAGGGCCATGACAAGTGGGTCAATGTGGATTCTATCAGGGGTTATATCATACTTTGCTGCTTTTTCCACCAGTATCTTTGTAATATCTACTCTGGTCTGCACATCGGACGGGATGCCTCTGTTGTCACAGGTTAATGCTATGACCTGCCAATTGGTGCCCTGGATCATAGGGTAAATGATCTCACATTTTTCGCCTTCTTCGGATACTGAGTTGATAAGGCCTGGCTTTTTCGCATGCTTGAATACCTGTTCAATCATCCTGGGATTCGGACTGTCAATACTAAGAGGCGTGTCGACCGCATCCTGGACAATGTTCATCAACCATATCAGTGTTTCTGCTTCTACCTCCGGGGCTGTACTTGCACATATATCAAGATAGTGGGCACCTGCCTCTGTCTGTTTAAAGGCCAAATCCCGAATAAAAGCTTCATCTTTTTCCTGGATCGCTTTTTTAACACTGGGGATGGTACCATTAATTTTTTCACCAATAATTATCAAGCCAATATCTCCCTCCTTCACTATATTCTTTTCGCAATATTTACTTGTATATACAGGTATGCCCTTGTTTATATTTTATCATAATTATACTTAATGTCAACATTTATATAACCTCGTTCCAAAAGGTATCGGACGTTACCCAGCAGCCTATAATGATGACTTATTAAAGAAGCCGTATCTGGCATTTTAGGCCAAATACGGCTTCTTCAAATTGGTTCAGTACGTAAAGGTTGGCAACGGCTAGCGGACAGCGCCAATACTTTTTTACCCATAAAATTAATCCTTCGGTCTTTTTAGCTCTTTTTCTTTTTCAACCACCGACTGTTCATATCTTTCTATTTTATAATTCAGGCGTTCCAGCGTTTTCATCATATCTTCCATTCTTGCGATTAACCGCTTACGCTGCTCGATCAAAAGTTCTTTTCTTGCCTCAATGGTTTCATCACCCTGTTGAAACAGCCCAACATACTCAATCAATGCTTCAATTGGAAGACCTGCACCCCGCATACATTTGATAAATTCGACCCATCTGC
>Ga0209347_1005582_pt1 | contig 11853 bp, 6 predicted proteins | sample AutmiccommuBRH23_FD_187382 | JGI IMG/M metagenome (GOLD analysis project Ga0209347, IMG submission 187382) | Deep subsurface microbial communities from Mt. Terri, Switzerland - Autotrophic microbial communities BRH/23 (SPAdes) (version 2) | ecosystem: Environmental > Aquatic > Deep subsurface >...
CTCTGGTTCTTCGGCGCGGCGCGGCAGGCGAACACCTCGACGCTCGGCGAGCCGATCCTGCTGACCGGCGAGAACATCATCCAGGACCAGGAGAACCTCCGCTACGAAGCGAAGTTCACCGGCCAGATCACCCCGAACCACTCGGTGATGGTCAACTACCTCTCGAACCCGCTGTCGTTCACGAACGACAACCAGCTCGGCGCCTGGGAGATGAAGGCGCTCGACCCGGATGCCGAACAGGAAGAGGACTTCAAGGCTGCGCGCTACAGCGGCATCTTCACCAACAGCCTGCTCGGTGAGATCAACTACTCCGAGCGCAAGTTCACGTTCGTCGGCTTCGGCGGCGACAATCCCGATCCGGTCGCCGGCACGCCGATCTACTACGCCGGCGACACCGTCGGCGTCGCGAACGCGCCGTACTTCTGCGGTTCGTGCGACAACGAGCAGCGCAACAACGAGCTGATCACCGCGAAGCTCACGCACTTCCTCGGCACCAGCGCGCTCGGTACGCACAACCTCGTCGGTGGCGTCGAGCGCTACAACGAGTACCGCCTGTCGAACAACTATCAGTCGCCGACGAACCTCGTTCTGATTCCCTATCAGGTCGACCCGACTCTGGTGGGAGCGCGTCCGCAGTTCACCTTCACCGAGTTCGACATCCTCGCGTACTACCCGGTCGAGATTCCGTCGGTCGGGTCGGACCTGACGACCGACTCGCTCTTCATCAACGACAAGTGGGACCTCAACGCGAACTGGTCGTTCAACATCGGCGCGCGCTACGACCGCACCGAAGCGAACGACAGCCAGGGCAACCCGACGGCTGACGACAGCGCATTCAGCCCGCGCCTCGGCGCCACGTACGACGTCGCCGGCGACGGCCGCATCAAAGTCAACGCGAGCTACGGCAAGTACATCGGGCGTCTCTCCGAGGGCGTCCAGGGCTCGGGTTCCGCGGCGGGCGAGCCGTGGGGCATCTACTACTACTACGACGGCGCCGACATCGTCGGAACGTCCGAGCAGGTCGTTGCGCAGGTGCTCAACTGGTACAACGCGAACGGCGGTGCCGACTTCGCGAACTGGCAGGGTGCGTACACGCCAGGCCTGCTGATCGGCGGCGTCTCGACGAAGCTCGCCGGCAAGCTCAAGGCCCCGGGCGTCGACGAGTGGTCGATCGGTGCCGGATTCCAGATCGCGCCGAACGCGTACGTTCGCGCCGACTACATCACGCGCGAGTGGAGCAACTACTACGCGCAGTTCACGAACCAGCAGACCGGATCGGTCATCGAGCCGATCAGCGGCGCGCCGTCCGACCTCACGCTCATCACCAACAGCGACGATCTCGTGCGCGAGTACGAAGGCATCCAGCTCGCGGCGAACGCGCAGTTCTTCAACCGCCTCAACGTCGGTGCGAACTACACGTACTCGAAGCTCACCGGCAACGCGGAAGGTGAGAACGCGGGCAGCGGCCCGATCTCGAGCGGCGGCTGGATCTTCCAGTACCCCGAGTACCAGGGCTTCGCGCAGAACCGTCCGACCGGCTACCTCAGCGGCGACCAGCGTCACAAACTGCGTGCGTGGGCCGGGATGGACTTCCCGCTCGGACCGGCCGGCGTGCTGAACGTCAGCCTTCTCGAGCGCTTTGATTCGGGCCTGCCGTACTCGGTCTCGTTCAACGCACTCGCGGTTGCCGATCCGAACGCGACGGCGAATCCGAACGCGCCGGAAGGCACCGACCAGTTCGGCTACTACAGCGCGCCGCAGACGGTGACGTACTACGTCGACGGCCTCGGTTCGGAGCGGTGGGAAGACGTGACCGCGACCGACCTCGCGCTGAACTACCGCATTCCGTTCGGCCCGGTGCAATTCTTCGCCGAGGGTGAAGTGATCAACCTGTTCAACGAGCAGGCGCAGATCAATGGCAGCTCGGCGGTCCAGCGCATCGGCCCGTCGTTCAACCCGTTCACCGAGACTCCGGTCGAAGGGACGCACTACCGCAAGGCCACGTCGTTCGGCCAGGCGCGCAGCGCCGCCGATTACCAGCTTCCGCGGACGTACCGCGTGTCGCTGGGACTGCGGTTCTAGTTTTTTCCCCGAAGTTGTTGGGACGCCCCGGCCGGTTGGCCGGGGCTTTTTTTTTGAGGCGAGAGCGATAGGACGAATAGGACCTATAGGACGAACAGGACCTATAGGACCCGCCCGCCCCCGGGAGCGCATCGCAAGATGGCGGGGACGGTCTGAGAGAGACGGCTCTCGGAGGACCTGGTCCTGAAACGACTCCTCCTATAGGTCCCATAGGTCCTATGAGTCCTATAGGTCCTATCCGTCGACCCGCTCTCTCGCCCCTGCCCGCCCGCTCTCGATCCCACTCCTCCCGAGTGCGCTCACACTGACACCTGTTCGTTGACACTCGACACCGATCCGTAACCGGTCGTATGATGCGCGCCGCTCAGCACGATTCCCTGATTCAAGAAAGCGGAGGCTTTGATTCAAGAAGCCGAAGTTCTTCCGGGGGCGGGCCGGGCGGCACGGGACCGTAACTTTTGAGTCAAGAGGAGTTAACGGTTTCGTGTCAGTTGGGCACAGGCGTGCAGAAAGGTCACCTCAGGGTGGCTTCGCTTCCACCGCAATTTCTAAGGAGGATTGGATGAAGTTTTCTCGCTTTCTCGCAGTGCTTGCGATGCTCCTGCTCGCAAGCGTCAGCGTGTTCGCGCAGAGCTCCCTCACGGGCGCTTTGACGGGCACGGTGACGAGCGACGGCGCACCGCTTCCCGGCGCGACCATCACCGTCACCTCGCCGCAGCTTCAGGGCACCCGTACCGCGGTCTCTGATGCGAACGGTAACTACAACATCGCCGCGCTCCCCCCGGGCGACTACACGGTTCGCGTCGAGCTGGCTGGTCTGCAGACCGTCACTCGCACGACCCGCGTCACCCTGGCGGGTACCGCGCGCGTCAATGCTGACCTGAAGGTGTCGGCGGTGACCGAATCGATCACCGTCACGGCGAGCGCGCCGGCCGTCATGGAGACGACCGAAGTGCAGACCAACTACCAGAAGGAAACGATCGACAACCTGCCGGTTGCGCGTAACGTCAACGCGATCGCCCTTCTCGCCCCGGGCACGACCTCGAATGGTCCGCGCGGTGCGATCACGATCTCGGGTTCGTTCGCGAACGACAACCTGATCGTCGTCAACGGCGCGAACGTCCAGGAGAACCTCCGTGGTCAGGCGCGTCCGCTCTTCATCGAGGACGCAATCCAGGAGACCACGGTCATCACGGGCGCGGTCTCGGCTGAATACGGCCGGTTCACCGGTGGCGTCATCAGCTCGATCACCAAGTCGGGTGGTAACGAGTTCTCCGGCTCGATCCGCGACAACCTGACGAACCCGAGCTGGTCCGAGGTTTCGGACTTCCCGGGCGAGCAGAAGCAGAAGAGCGACCTGAGCCACACGTACGAAGCCACCCTCGGCGGCCGCATCATCCGCGACCGTCTGTGGTTCTTCGGCGCGGGCCGTCTCGCGAACACCACCGGCAACTCGGGCACGGTCCGTCTCACCGGCGAGGTCATCCCGAGCGAGACCGAGAACGAGCGTTACGAGATCAAGCTGACCGGCCAGGTCACGCCGAATCACTCGCTCATGGTCAACTACCTCGACAACCCGCTCACCGCGACGAACAACAACCAGCTCGGCGTCTATGAGCTGCGTGCGCTCGATCCGGAGATCGGCCAGCCTGAGGACTTCTTCGCCGCTCGCTACAGCGGCATCTTCACCAGCAACCTGCTCGGCGAAGTCAACTACTCGGAGCGTCACTTCACGTTCGACGGCTTCGGTGGCGAGAACACCGACATCTACGCGGGCACCCCGCTCGTCGTCGCCGGCGGCGCCGGTTCGCTCGGCGTTGCGAACGCACCGTACTTCTGCGGCAGCTGCGACAAGGAGAAGCGCGACAACGAGCTTCTCACCGCGAAGCTGACCTACTTCCTCGGCACCAGCGGCATCGGTACGCACAACCTCGTCGGCGGCTTTGAGCGCTACAACGAGGTTCGCGTTTCGAACAACTTCCAGTCGCCGACCAACATCGTCGTCGGTTCCTACCAGGTTCCGGTCACGCTGCAGGGTGGCGTTCCCATCTTCGGCTTCACCGAGTTCGACTCGATCGAGTACTACCCGGTCGTGATCCCGTCGATCGGTTCGGACATCACCACCGACTCGCTCTTCATCAACGACAAGTGGGACCTCAACGCCAACTGGTCGTTCAACCTCGGTGGTCGTTACGACAAGACCGAAGGCAGCGACAGCCAGGGCAACCCGGCTGCCGATGACACCTCGTTCTCGCCGCGCCTCGGTGCGACGTGGGACCTGGGTGGCGATGGCCGCTTCAAGCTGAACGCTTCGTATGGCAAGTACATCGGCCGTCTCGCGGAAACCGTCGCGGGCGCCGGCTCGGCCGCGGGCGATCCGTGGGGCATCTACTACTACTACGACGGTCCGACCATCACCGGTACGGCCGACCAGGTCGTCCGCGGTGCGGTTGACTGGTGGCTCGCGAACGGCGGCGACGACTTTGCCAACTGGCAGGGCGCCTACCCGGTCGACCTCAACATCGGTGGCGTTTCGACCCGTCTCGAAGGCAAGCTCAAGGCGCCTGGCGTCAATGAGTGGTCCATCGGCGCCGGCTGGCAGGTCTCCCCGACCGCCTACATCCGCGCGGACTACATCGACCGCGACTGGAACAACTACTACGTTTCGAAGACCACCCGTGCGAACGGCACCGTCATCGAGCCGAACACCGGCGCCGAGTCGGACCTGACGCTCGTCGGCAACACCGACCTGCTCGATCGTAAGTACCAGGCGATCCAGCTCTCGGCCAACGCGCAGTTCTTCAGCCGCCTCAACGTCGGCGCGAACTACACCTGGTCCGAGCTGACCGGCAATGCTGAAGGTGAGAACACCGGCAGCGGCCCGATCTCGACCGGCGGCTGGGTCTTCCAGTACCCCGAATACCAGGGCTTCGACCAGAACACCCCGACCGGCTTCCTGTCGGCGGACCAGACGCACAAGCTGCGCGCCTGGGCCGGCATGGACTTCCCGCTCGGACCGGCCGGCACGCTGAACGTCAGCCTCCTCGAGCGTTTCGACTCGGGTACCCCGTACTCGGTCGCGTTCACGGCAGTTGCGTTCGATCGTGACGGCAACCGCGCCTCGGGCGATCCGTACGGCTACATCTCGCCGGTTTCGACCACGACGTACTTCGTCGGTGAGCGCGGATCGCGCCGCTGGGACGATGCGACGGCCACCGACCTCGCCGTGAACTACCGCCTCCCGATCGGACCGGTCCAGTTCTTCGCCGAAGGTGAAGTCGTCAACCTGTTCAACGAGCAGGCCGTGATCGCGGGCAACACCTCGGTGTCGCGCACGGGCACGCTGTTCAACCCGTGGACCGAAACGCCGGTTCAGGGCACCCACTACAACCTCGGACCGAGCTTCGGCAAGCCGTCGGGCCGTGCGTCCTACCAGACGCCGCGCACGTACTCGGTTTCGCTGGGCCTCCGGTTCTAATCTCCCGTACACGGTGTACGATCGACGCCCCGGCCGAAAGGCCGGGGCGTTTTTCTTTTGATCGAACTTCATGAACCGCACGCTCGCTCTGCTCGTCGTCCTCTCCACCTTCCTCGCCGGTTCCTGCGCGCGAACCGAGACGCCCTCGGCGCAGCGCGACACACCCGTCATCGTCATCTCGATCGACACCCTGCGCGCCGATCGCCTGCCGGCTTATGGATACAGCGCCGTCTCGACTCCTGCGATCGATGCACTTCGCAAGGACGCGATCCTCTACCGCAACGCCTGGTCGCACGTGCCGATGACGTTGCCGTCGCACGTCTCGCTGCTCACCGGAAAGCTGCCGCCGCAACATGGCGTGCGCAACAACCTCGGCTACGTTTTCGACGGGACGGCACATCGCACGCTGCCGAAGATGCTTTCGGAATCCGGCTACGCCACCGGCGCGGCCATCTCCGCCTATGTCCTGCGCGGGAGCACCGGCCTCGGCGCCGAGTTCGATGCGTACGACGACGCAATCTCCGCCCGATCGGACACGGCGATCGGTTCACTCGCACGCGACGGCAACGTCACCGTTGCTGCAGCAGAGCAGTGGATCGGCGCGAACGCGCAGAAGCCCTTCTTCTACATGCTGCACCTGTTCGAGCCGCACACCCCATACGCGCCGCCCGAGCCGTTCCGGACGCAATACGCATCGAATCTCTATGACGGCGAGATCGCTGCGGCCGACGCAGCCGTCGGCAGATTCCTCGACTTCCTGAAGCAACAGAACGTCTACGACCGCGCGATGATCGTGCTTCTTTCCGATCATGGCGAAGGCCTTGGCGACCACGGTGAGGAAGAGCACGGCGTCTTCCTCTATCGCGAGGCCATTCAGGTGCCGCTGCTGATCAAGCTGCCGAAGAGTGAACGCGGCGGCACGACCGTCGAAGCGAACGTGCAGCTCATCGACCTGTATCCGACGATTGCCTCGCTCGTCGGCGCGAAGGTGCCGGAAGGACTGGAAGGCGTTTCGCTCCTCGGCGACATCGATCCCGAGCGGCCGATGTACGCGGAGACGATGCTGCCGCGGCTGCACTTCGGCTGGAGTGATCTGCAGTCCATCGTTCGCGGGAATCATCACTTCATCCAGGCTCCGCGGCCGGAGCTCTACGACATGGCTGCCGATCCGAAGGAAACGAAGAACGTCCTCGCGGATAACCGTCGTGTCTATGCGGCGTTGCGACAGGAAGTCGAAAAGAGGATGAGCGAAGCGGCCGCGCCGGGTGCCGTGAGCAAGGAAGAGGCGGACAAGCTCGCCGCGCTCGGCTACATCGGTTCGATGCGCGACGACACGTCGGGCGACCTGCCGGATCCCAAAGACCACATCGCCGACATCGAGCAGATGCGTGTCGCCGCGCGCGCGGAAAAGCGTGGCGATGCGACCGAGGCGCGCCGCATTTACGAGGAAGTCCTCGCACGCAATCCGCGATTCACCGACGCCTGGATCCGCATGGCCGGGATGTACGAGACGAGCGGACAACCGCAGAAAGCAGAGGAGGCGTACAAGCGCGCGATCGAAACCGCGCCATCGCTGGCTTCCGGCTTCGCGCTGTCCCTCGGCAATCTGCAGTTGCGGATGCGCAAGTACGACGAAGCGGCTGCGCACGCACAACTCGCGCTGACGAAAGCCTCGGCGGCCGGCGGAGCGCATCTGCTGCTCGCACGGATTGCGCTGGCTCGAGGCAACGCGGCCGAGGCCGAACGCGAAGCGCGGCTCGCCGCGGAAGAGTCGGGCCGGCGTCGCGAAGCCACGCTGCTCATCGCGGAGTTGCGCGTCGCGCAGGGACGGCTCGCCGAGGCGCTGCAGATCGCGGATCAACTGCGCGACGAACCGGGAGCCGCGGCGCTCATGGATCTCGAGTCGACACGCGGTGACGTCCTCGCGCGGATGAACCGCAACGCCGAGGCCGAAGCGGCATTTCGCGCCGAGATCGCGAACTTCCCGCGGAATCGCGAGGCCTACACGCGCCTGGCGGTGCTCTACGTGACGATGAACCGCCTCGCCGACGCCGAGCGCGCGCTCGAAGAGATGTTCGAAAAGAATCGCTCGCGCTCGACGGCAGAACTGGCCGCCGGGACGTGGGCCGCGGTGGAGAACGGACCGGCCGCCGCGCGCTGGCGCCAACGGGCCGCCGCGATGCGTTGACGGGGTCGGGTCCCGGGGATTTCACCACGGAGGCACGGAGAGCACGGAGGACACACGGAGATTCTTGAGTTCCTCCGTGTCCTCTCCGTGTACTCCGTGCCTCCGTGGTGAGGAAGCACGCCCCTGCACCCGCACGGGTTACAATCCGCGCCGCTGATGCCCGCCGTTGCCCTCTCCGACATCGTCGCGTTCGTTTCCGGCCGCTACTCGGGACCCACGGATCTCCAGATCGAGGGGGTGCTGCCGCTGTCGGAGGCGGATGGCCGTCACATCAGTTTTCTCTCGAACCCGAAGTACGCCCCGCAGCTCGAATCGACGAACGCGGCGGCCGTCCTCGTGGCCGAGGATCTGCCGGGTGACTCGCCGACCTGGATTCGCGTCGCCAATCCTTACTTCGCCATGGCGACCGTCGTCGCCCGCTACTTCGCGGGCCGGCCGCAGCCGAAGGGGGTTTCGCCGCATGCGTACGTCGACCCGACGGCGCAGCTCGGCAGCAACGTCGCAGTCGGAGCTTTCACGTCGATCGGTGAGCGCGTGGCGATCGGCAACGATGTCGTCATCTATCCGAACGTGACGATCGAAGCGGATGCGGTCATCGGCGACGGCACGATCATCTATCCCCAGGTCTCGGTGTACTACGCGTGCAAGATCGGGAAGCGCTGCATCGTCCACAGCGGCGTCGTCATCGGCTCGGACGGCTACGGGTTCGCGACCCAGGGCGGGAAGCATCACAAGATCCCGCAGGTCGGGATCGTCCGGATCGAGGACGACGTCGAGATCGGGTCGGGAACGACGATCGACCGTGCGGCACTGGGCGAAACGGTCATCGGCGAAGGGACGAAGATCGACAACCTCGTCCAGATCGGTCACAACGTGAAGATCGGCAGGCACTGCCTGCTCGTCTCGCAGGTGGGCGTGGCGGGCTCCACGGAGCTCGGCGACTGGGTGGCGGTCGCAGGCCAGTCCGGATTCGCAGGACATCTGAAAATCGGAAGCAAGGTACAGGTCGCAGCGAAGAGCGCGGTCATCGACGACGTCCCGGAAGGCACCAAAGTGATGGGCATTCCGGCGGTGCCGTTCCGCGAATTCGCGCGCCGCGAGGCGCAGTTGCGCCGTCTCGGAAAAAAGAAATCGTCGGAGTGACCGGCGTCAGGCCTCTCGGGCTCCTCGCGGGCACCGGACGAAGCGCGCCTGTCACGTGACGGAGGAAGCATGCTGGACATCATCGAGATCATGAAATTGCTGCCGCATCGATATCCGATGCTGCTCGTCGACCGCATCCTCGAGTTCGAGGAAGGGAAGCGAATCGTCGGACTCAAGAACGTCACGGCAAACGAACAGTTCTTTCAGGGCCACTTTCCCGGCGCGCCCGTGATGCCGGGCGTCCTGATCGTCGAAGCGATGGCGCAGTGCGGCGCGGTGCTCTTTCTGCGCGATCTGCCGGACCGCGACCGGAAGCTGTTCCTGTTCGGCGGAGTCGACAAAGCGCGCTTCCGCAAGCCGGTCGTTCCCGGCGATCAGTTGATTCTCGAATGCGAAGTGCTGCAGAAGCGTGCGAGCACCGTGAAACTGCGCGGCATTGCAAAGGTCGGCGATACGGTCGTCGCCGAGGCCGAGATGCTGAGCGTGATGACCAACCGTCCGGAGTAAACCGATGTCGATCGCAGAGAGCGCAATCGTCAGCAGAGACGCAGTTCTGGCGCCCGACGTCGTCGTCGGGCCGTACGCGGTGATCGGGCCGCACGTCACGATCGGCGCCGGCACCATCATCGGACCGCACGTCCGGATCGAAGGGCCGACCACGATCGGAGAGCGCAACCGCTTCGTCGGCCAGTCGTCGATCGGGTCCGATCCTCAGGATCTCAAGTTCCACGGGGAGCGGACGGAGCTGAAGATCGGGAACGACAACACGTTCCGCGAATTCGTCACGATCAACCGCGGCACGATCGGCGGTGGCGCACTCACGACGATCGGATCGAGCAACTTCTTCATGGCCTATGCGCACGTCGCGCACGACTGCCACGTCGGCTCGAACACGATCTTCGCGAACAACGCGACCCTTGCAGGGCACGTCGAGGTGGGTGACTTCAGTACGGTCGGTGCGTTCTCGGCGGTCCATCAGTTCTGCCGCGTCGGCGATCACGCCTTCATCGGCGGCGGCTCGATCTGCACGCAGGACGTCCTGCCGTTCGTGAAGACGGTCGGCAACCGTCCGGCGAAGACCTACGGAATCAACACGATCGGTCTCGAGCGCAAGGGCTTCCAGAAGGAAACGATCGAAGCGCTCCAGCGCGCGTATCGGCTGCTGGTCCGCTCGAAACTGCGGCGCGAAGAAGCGCTCGCGAAGATCGAAGAAACGCTCAACTTCCATTCCGAGGTCCGCTACTTCGTCGAGTTCATCCGGAGCTCGCAGAGAGGAATCATTCGATGACCGTCAAAGTCGGCGTCATCGGTACCGGTTATCTCGGGCGTCTGCATGCCCGCGTGCTGACGGAGATCCCCGGCGTGAACGTGGTCGGCTACGTCGAATCGAGCGATGCCGCGGCTGCCGAGCTGGCGAAGATGGTGACGCTCGATCGTTATCCGAGCATCGCCGCTCTGGCCGGAAAGATCGACTGCGCGATCGTCGCGACATCGACGACGGCGCACTACGAAGTCGCGCGCGAACTGCTCGACGCGGGCATCGACGTGATGATCGAAAAGCCGATCACGACGACGGTCGACGAAGCCGAGCGGCTCATCGAGCTCGCGGCGAAGAAGAAGCGGATCATTCAGGTCGGTCACGTCGAACGTTACAACCCGGCGATCGCGGCGGTCGCCGAGCTCGTCCGCGGATCGCGTTACTTCGAGGCCGAGCGCCTCGGCGTCTTCGTGCCGCGCTCGCTCGACGTCGATGTGCTGCTCGACCTGATGATTCACGACCTGAATCTCGTGCTCTCGCTCCTGAAGCAGAAAGTCGTCGAGATCCGCGCAGTCGGCGTTCCGGTCCTGACCGACAAGGTCGACATCACGAACGTCCGTCTCGAGCTCGAGAACGGCGCGGTGGCAAACCTGACCTCGAGTCGCGTCTCGCAGGAGCGCGTCCGGAAGCAGCGATTCTTCGGGAGCGACTTCTACATCTCGGTCGACACGAAAGAGCAGGAAGTGAAGGGGTACCGCCTGATCGAAGACGATGGCCTTCACGTGCTGCGTCCGTTCGAGCTTGGCGTCATGAAGAAAGAGCCGCTCCGCGCCGAGAACGAAGCGTTTCTCCAGTGCGTACGCGATCGCTCGCGGCCGATCGTCTCCGGCGAAGACGGCCTGGAGGCCGTGGCGCTCGCCACCCGCGTCCGCGATGCAATCGAGCAGTCCGTCCGCAAGTTCCGGAACTGATCTCCGGCTCAACCACCCACACGAAAGATCCCATGGGCGACATTCAGATCGGCATCATCGGAGGCTCGGGCCTCTACGAAATGGAAGGCTTGAAGGTGCTGTACGAACGGACGCTGGAAACGCCGTTCGGAGCGCCGTCCGACCCGTACGTCATCGGCGAAGTCGACGGCGTCAAGGTTGCCTTCCTTGCGCGGCACGGACGGGGGCATCGCTTCACGCCGACCGAAGTGAACTACCGCGCGAACATCTTCGGCTTCAAGCTCCTCGGCATCCACACGATTCTCTCGGCGAGCGCCGTCGGATCGATGAAAGAGGAGTATCACCCGACGCACCTCGTCTTCCCGCATCAGTTCATCGACCGGACGCGACATCGCAGCGATACGTTCTTCGGGAACGGCATCGTCGCGCACGTCCCGTTTGCCGATCCGATCTGCGCGAGCGTCTCGTTTCTGATGGGCGACGCGGCGCGCGCGGCGGGTGCGACTGCGCACATGGGCGGCACGTACCTCTGCATGGAAGGCCCTCAGTTTTCGACGCGCGCAGAGTCGCAGCTCTATCGCTCCTGGGGCGTCGATGTGATCGGCATGACGAACCTGACCGAGGCGAAGCTCGCGCGCGAGGCGGAGATCTGCTACGCGACGATGGCTCTGGTGACCGACTACGACTGCTGGCATCCGGAACATGACGACGTCAGCGTCGACGCGATCATCGGATACCTGAAGGCAAACGCGGA
>Ga0209347_1005586_pt1 | contig 11835 bp, 5 predicted proteins | sample AutmiccommuBRH23_FD_187382 | JGI IMG/M metagenome (GOLD analysis project Ga0209347, IMG submission 187382) | Deep subsurface microbial communities from Mt. Terri, Switzerland - Autotrophic microbial communities BRH/23 (SPAdes) (version 2) | ecosystem: Environmental > Aquatic > Deep subsurface >...
CCGGAACCAGACTGAGTTTTTTTCCACCAAGGAGTTTCTCCAGCCCAATGGGATCCTTATCCCTCAGATGGGGACATTCCTGACAATTGTCGCAGGGGTTGTCTTTGTGAAGCGGTTCAGCATAAGAAGAAATAACCCCTTCATAATTCCTTAAAATTACTTTTTGATCGGACTGAGATATTAAATATTGAGGCATTACAGGTATTTTACCCCCTCCTCCAGGGGCATCTATTACATAAGTTGGCACCGCTAGGCCGGAGGTGTGTCCTCTTAATATTTCAATTATTTCAATTCCCTTAGCTACAGAGGTTCGAAAATGTTCAATTCCGGAAGAAAGGTCGCATTGGTAGATATAATAAGGCCGGATTCGGTTTTCCAGAAGCCTGTGCATCAAATCTTTTATAACATAGGGGCAGTCATTGACACCTCGCAGGAGTACTGTCTGGTTGCCTAACGGAATGCCGGCATCGGCCAACATGGCACATGCTTTTTTTGATTCCTGTGTCAGTTCCCTGGGGTGGTTAAAATGGGTATTCAGCCAAACCGGGTGATACTTTCTGATAACCTGACACAACTCCGGTGTAATCCGCTGAGGCATGACAACCGGTGTTCGTGTTCCGATACGAATAATTTCCACATGGGGAATCTCCCTCAGGTGCTGCAGTATCATTCCCAACTGCTCATCCGAGATACACAGGCTGTCCCCTCCAGAAAGTATTACATCCCGGATATTTGGATGTGCCCTAATATAATCTAGAGCTTTCTTAATTTGATCCCTGGGTCGCACTTGATCATGAGTTCCGGCAAACCTTCTTCTGGTACAGTGCCGGCAATACATAGAACACTGGTCAGTGACCAGCAACAAAACCCGATCCGGGTAACGGTGAGTCAAGCCCGGCACCGGGGAGTCCACATCCTCATGCAGTGGATCCTCAAGATCGTAATCCCCATCCTGAAGTTCCAGGGAAACAGGTATTGCCTGCCTTCGGATGGGATCGTCGGGATCACGGGGATCCATGAGCAAAGCATAGTAAGGCGTTATAGCCATCCGGAGTATTCCCAGGGAACGGGCAATTCCTTCTTTTTCCTCTTCAGAAAGAGCAATAATCTCATTCAATTCTTCCAGGTTTGTGATTCGGTTTGTCAATTGCCATTTCCAATTATTCCAGTCTTCCTGGGAAACCGCCTTCCATTTAGGTATTTCCTGGTAGTGTCTGGCCAAGCTTTTAATCCTCCGAAAATTGGATCTGCCCGAATAATTATTTCCCAAATTCGAAAGCTTTACACTGATAAACTAAACAAAACAAAAAGCCGCTCTATTCAAGCGACTCCCTTGCTTATTTTGACAACTCTTTAGTTATACCAATTCTATTTTTTATTGTTCTTGCCAAAAAAAGTTAAATGCAACTTATAGCTTCTTCAATGGGCTAAGGCCATTGAGATAAATCCCGCCAAGGCCGGCTGCGGCGGCCGCCACCAACGGCCGAAACCCAAACCGCAACGTAACCTTTCGAGAAACTCCCGTGGTCTTTCTTTCGAACGGTTGGCTCAACTCACCCTGACTTCATCAACTCATAGACAGAAGAAACCGCCTGAAAATAAGTTAATAAGTTAAGAGCCTGACCCCGTTTCGGAATGATATTCTTGTAAAGATTTTACAGTGGCTTCCTGGGTGTTATTTTCTTTATAAACCGCAATACCTCTGGCACTGGCCAGGGCGGCGGCCATGGTGGTGATATACGGCACTTTATACTTAATTGCCGTCTTGCGTATATAAGAGTCGTCATGCTGGCTGCGTTTTCCTGACGGGGTGTTGATAACCAGATTAATCTCCTGGTTTTTAATGCCGTCGATTATATTGGGGCGGCCTTGGTATAGTTTTTTAATCTCTTCGGATCTAATTCCATTTTCCCTGAGGAAATTGTGGGTTCCTTCGGTTGCTTTAATCTGAAAGCCCAGTTTGCTGAATACCTTGGCCGTTTCCAGGGCAGCCGGCTTATCCTGATCGGTCACACTGATCAGCACTGTCCCGGATATGGGAAGAGGGGACTGGGTTGCTTCCTGGGCCTTATAATATGCCAGCTCAAATGAATCGGCAATCCCCAGCACTTCTCCGGTGGATCGCATCTCCGGCCCCAGCAGCGGGTCCACCTCCTGGAACATATTGAACGGGAAGACAGCCTCTTTTACTCCATAATGAGGAATTATTTTTGAGTCCAGCTTTCTGACCAGTGATTCTCTGGCATTTTTGTCGGCCATCATTATCTCGGTGGCAATCCGTGCCATTGAAATATTGCAGACTTTCGACACCAGGGGAACTGTCCTTGAAGCCCTTGGATTGGCTTCTAACACATAAACCTTATCATCGGTGATGGCGTACTGAATATTCATCAGGCCCACCACCTTAAGCTCCTTTGCTATTTTCTTGGTATATTCCACAATGGTTTCAAGATGCCCGGCCTGAATACTGATTGGCGGAATCACACAGGCCGAGTCTCCGGAATGGATGCCTGCCAGTTCAATATGCTCCATTACCGTCGGCACGAAGGCTTCGGTGCCAGCGGCGATGGCGTCGGCTTCCGCTTCAATGGCGTTACTCAGGAATCTATCGATTAGAATGGGCCTTTCCGGCGTAACCCCGACCGCCGCGTCCAGGTACTGGCGGAGCATCTCCTCATCGTAGACAACTTCCATCCCCCGGCCGCCCAAAACATATGAGGGCCGGACCATCAAGGGATAGCCAATCCGGTTGGCAATTTGCATTGCTTCTTCAAGATTCACCGCCATGCCGGACTCCGGCATGGGGATATCAAGCTTTTCCATGATCTGGCGGAACCGGTCACGGTCTTCAGCCAGGTCTATAGTATCAGGGGAAGTGCCGAAAATCCTGACCCCGGCTTTAGCCAGCTCACCGGCTATATTCAAGGGAGTTTGCCCTCCGAACTGAACGATTACCCCCAGGGGCTGCTCCTTTTCGTAGATGCTTAATACATCTTCCACTGTCAATGGCTCAAAGTACAGCTTGTCTGAGGTGTCATAGTCGGTGGAAACCGTTTCAGGATTGCAGTTGACAATAACGGTCTCATAGCCCAGATCGCGCAGGGCAAAAGCCGCATGCACGCAGCAGTAGTCAAACTCAATTCCCTGGCCGATCCGGTTCGGGCCTCCGCCCAGGATCATCACTTTCGGCCGGTCGCTTGACCCGGTTTGATCAGGGGAGTTGTAGGTGGAAAAGTAGTAGGCCGCGTTTTCAACACCGCTTACCGGAACAGCTTCCCATCCTTCGACTAACCCCAAGGCGGTTCTGCGCCGGCGGATTTCTGTTTCCGGCAGATTTAACAGCAGCGCCAGGTAACGGTCGGCAAAACCGTCTTTTTTAGCCTTAATCAGCAGTTCGTCCGGCAGCAGCCTTTGCTTATACTGCAGTATCTGTTTTTCCAGCAAAACAATTTCTTTCATTTGCTGAATAAACCAAGGCTTGATATGGGTCAGATCGTAAATCTGATCTACAGTGGCGCCTTTGCGTAAGGCCTCATAGATTATAAACTGTCGTTCACTTGATGGCTCCGCCAGCAGCGACAGCAGCTCTTCCAGGGGGAGCCGGTTGAAATCCTTGGCAAGGCCCAAACCGTAACGGCCGGTTTCCAGCGAGCGGATTGCTTTTTGAAAGGCTTCTTTATAGTTTTTGCCGATGCTCATGACTTCACCGACGGCCCGCATCTGTGTGCCCAGCTTGTCCTGGGAATTGGGAAACTTTTCAAAGGCCCAGCGGGCAAACTTAACCACTACATAATCACCTGAAGGTGTGTATTTATCCAGGCTGCCGTCCCGCCAGTAGGGAATTTCGTCAAGGGTCAGGCCTGCTGCCAGCATGGCCGAAATAAAAGCGATTGGAAAGCCGGTGGCCTTTGAGGCTAATGCAGACGAACGGGATGTCCGGGGATTTATTTCAATAATAACCACCCGGCCGGTTTTGGGGTCGTGGGCAAACTGAACATTGGTGCCACCGATGACCTCTATGGCTTCCACAATGGCATAGGCGTATTTCTGCAGCCTCTGTTGAAGTTCCGGGCTGATGGTCAGCATGGGCGCCACACAAAAGGAATCACCGGTATGCACACCCATGGCATCAATATTTTCAATAAAACAAACCGTCAGCATTTGATTTTTGGCGTCCCGCACAACTTCAAGTTCCAGTTCTTCCCAGCCAAGCACTGACTCCTCTACCAGTATCTGTCCTATCATACTGGCTGTGATTCCCCGGTTGGCTATAGTTTTTAACTCTTCCACGTTATAAGCCAGACCGCCGCCGGTTCCTCCCATGGTGTAAGCCGGGCGGATGACTACCGGATAACCAAGTTCCTGAGCAATTTTTTCCGCTTCCTCCACACTGTAGGCCGGTTTGCTGCGAGGCATCTCAATGCCCAGCCGGCTCATGGTTTCCTTGAAGGCTATCCGGTCTTCACCACGTTCAATGGCATCAATTTGCACCCCAATTACTTTAACTCCATATTTTTCTAAAACTCCGGCCTTGTTTAACTCCGAACACAAGTTTAGAGCCGACTGGCCGCCTAAATTTGGCAATACCGCATCAGGCCGCTCTTTAGCTATTATTTTGGATATACTTTTTAAATTCAGTGGTTCAATGTAAGTTACATCAGCGATTCCCGGATCAGTCATAATGGTGGCTGGGTTTGAATTGACCAAAACAATCTGGTAACCTAATTTCCGCAGGGCTTTACAGGCCTGGGTTCCAGAATAATCAAATTCACAAGCCTGTCCAATCACAATAGGGCCTGATCCAATAATAAGAACTTTATTGATGTCGGTTCGTTTTGGCATATTCTCCTCCTGCTTATGATCCAGTTATCTTTTTTTTGCTGGATTTATGTTTAACTAAATTATTATTATATCAAAAAAATTATTTATTGGAGATACATAATATTGATTATGCAAAAAATACCATAGGGGGATTATTGTTCATTATTAAAAAACTTATAACTTAGCTACCCAATATCTTAGGTACCCGGTACCACAGTTTTGTTGGTGAACCTGGTTTTCTGCCGCTCTGCAGGACCCATCTCCCCCAGGACGTATTCGGCAACATTCACCGCATAGTCTCCAATTCGCTCCATATTGCTCAGCACATCCAGGAACACCGACCCTTCAAATCCGGTGCAGGTGCCTTCATTTAGCCTCATAATATGGCCATAGCGAAATTCTTTTTCTAGATTATCAATGGCAACTTCATTTTTAATGGCCTTTAGGGCACTGGCCCGGTCATCATTTTCCAGTGCCCTAAGAGCCATAGCAAGTGTCTGTCGGATCAAACCAGCCATAGAACTGATACTTGCCCGGGCCTCCTCCGAAAAGTTAATACCATTCTCTTTGCTGTAAATAGCCAGTTCCACAATATGGCCGGTACTGTCGCCAATCCGCTTGAGGTCCGCGACAGTGTGCAGAAGGGTTGAGGCGTAATTGGACTGCTCCTCCGACATTTTCTTGCCGGTTGAAAGCTTGACGATATAATCGGTAATATTTGCTTCCAGCCGGCTGATGAATTCCTCTCTTTGTTCGAGGTACATGGGGTTTAAGTCCTTATTTCCCGGGTTAAAGAAAAACTCCACCGATTGGCTGAAAAACTCCCTTGATTGGGTGCCCATACTTAAAATTTCCTGCTTGGCCTGCCCCAGCGCAACAGACGGGTTGCTAAGCAGCCGGGGCTCCAGAAAACGGGGTTCCATCATAAACAGAGCGTCCTGACCGGGCACAAGTTTGGTGACGGCCCAGGCCAGATAGGAAACAAAGGGCAGCTGGATCAAGGTGTTGGTAATGTTGAACATGCCGTGGGTCTGGGCAATTTTCATTTTAATGTTCAGTGTTTCCCACGTTCCCGCAGACCCCGGCAGCAGAACAAATATATAATCCGTTGCCAGCCTTATAATCTCAGGAAATATACCGGCTATAAAAAGAGGAAGAAAAATAACGGTGCCGCTTATATTAAACAAGGTGTGCGTCAGGGCGGCGCGGCGGGCGGCCACGGTGGTTCCAATGGAAGCCAGCAGGGCGGTTATGGTAGTGCCTATGTTGTCTCCAAACAGAATTGGAACCGCTTGGTAATACGTTACCGCACCCTGCTCCGCAAGTTCCTGCAGAACGCCGATGGTGGCGCTGCTACTCTGGACTATCACGGTAAAAACAGTACCGATGGCCACACCCAAAAGAGTATTATGCTCAATGTTGGCCATCATGTTCAGAAAAATATCCAGATCCTTTAATGGCTTCAATCCTTTACCCATAATATCCATGCCATAAAAAAGCATTCCAAATCCAAACAGTATTTGACCAAGGTTGGCTATTTTCTTGTTCTTTATAAAAAAAAGCATAAGTACACCCACAGCTATGATTGGCAGTGCGTATTTTTCCAGTTTGAAGCCAATCAGATAGGCAGTCATGGTGGTCCCAATATTGGCCCCCATAATCACACCTATAGCCTGCCGAAGTGAAAGCAGTCCGGCATTGACCAGCCCCACCGCAAGAACAGTGGTGCCGCTGCTGCTTTGGATTAGCGCCGTCACCAGCGCTCCGGTTATCACTCCACGCACAGGCGTCTTGGTTCCCTTTTCCAGGAATGTTCTTAGCCGGTCACCGGCCGTATTCTGGAGTCCTTCGGACATGTACTTGATGCCAAACAGAAATATTCCAAGGCCGCCGAAAGCGTAGAAAATTACCTGCTCCAAAGAAAACGAGGGCATTTGTTCATCCTCCCATGGCCATATAACCCGTTTATATTCTACAGCATTTTTAATTCCATTAGCTCTTCTTAACACACTTTTTACAAACAATTAAACAACTTAAATATCTTAACATTGCTTTAACATATACGGGCAGGTATTTTTACCGGGAAATTTCAGCGGGAGTATTTGAAGGGAAATACAAATTTTTTAGAGAAACATAATTATCACGGCTATAATGTTAATACATTGCTTAGAACAATCAGAGTGCAAGGGGAACAAGCATGAGCATTTTTCTGGAAATTTTCAAAAAGCTTAAGGGCCTTAGTAAATTTCACGGAAGATATAAACATGCCATCATTATTTTAATTTGCTTGCTAATATTTGGCTCAATATTTATCTATTTAGCTGAAAGAAAAATTAATGAGCAGTTTGCTACTTATGGAGATGGCCTGTGGTGGACCATTGTTACTATTACCACCGTTGGATATGGTGATAAATATCCTATATCAGCCACAGGCAGGATAATTGCTTTGATCGTTATGTTTGGAGGAATTGGGTCCTTTGGATATATAGCAGGATCAATACTGGAAAATCTAATTAAAAAGGAGCAAGGAAAAATGCCCATAAACTTGGAAAACCATTTTGTTATATGCTCTTATAGTTTTAAAGTAAACAACATAATTTCAGAGATAAAGACCGAGTTGAAGGATTGCAAAATAGTTTTAATTGCTGACAGAGAAGAAAATCCATTAAGCGATTTCGATGGCATTTCATTTGTGCGTGGTGATAGCACCAAGGAAATAATATTAAAAAAAGCTAATCTGTCTAAAGCTAAAACTTGCATTGTACTTGCAGACAGCAAAATGGATGATTACATGGCCGATGCCCACTCAGTATTAACAACTCTGGCAATAAAACATATAAATCCCTCTTGCAAGGTAATAGCAGAATCTTTAAATCCAGAAAATGTTGACCATTTTCGCCGGGCCGGGGCGGAAGAAATAATTTGCTCCGGTGATATTTCGTCAAAATTAATATTTAGGTCTAGCATTTACCCAGGAGTGACAAATTTATTTCGCGAACTCATGACAAACAATTTTGGCAATGAGATCTATTCAGGATTAGTGCCAAACCATTTAATTAACTGCGATTTTGCAAGTGCTCTAATTAAGGTAAGGGAATTGGAAGCTATTCTGATTGGCATTTACAAAAATGGAAAATACTCCACCAACCCTCCAGCAAATACCATATTGCATAAAGATGATCTTCTTATTTATATTGCACCGAACAAGGTAATCTAATTAGAACAGCTCCCCTACCTTCATCAGCTCCCACGATAAACCGGCTGCTGGCGGCTTATCAATGCTGACCCCTTGCATTAATATTAACTTGCTGTTATAATAATTAGGAATTAAATAGGTTTGCGTGTTGGCCCTGTTAAGGGGTTCAAGGATTAGACCTACTAGGGGGGGTGGTCATTGTGGCCGCCCGCCCTTTTTAGTTTTCAGATCAGAAAAAGTTGCAAAGGGTGACGGCCGAAAAGGCTGTCGCCCTTTTTGATTGTAATGGGGGGGCGGGGGTCAGACTAATGATGAACCTGCACCAAAGTGAATGAATATAGGGAGGTAATACTTATTGACTGAACAACACCAGATTTTTTTTGCCACGACAGTATTCCTGGTCACATACGCCGCCATTGTCTCGGAAAAGATACACCGGGCTGTGTGCGCCCTGGTTGGAGCAGCCCTGCTCCTGATGGCCAGGTTATTGAGTGTTGAGCAGGCGGTGGAGGCAATTGACTTTAACACCATCGGCCTTCTGATTGGGATGATGATCATCGTAGGGGTAACCAGGCAGACCGGGGTGTTTGAGTACCTGGCCATTAAATCGGCCAAGGTGTCCGGCGGCCATCCCCTGAAGATAATGGCCGCCCTGGCCCTGGTGACGGCGGTACTTTCGGCGCTGCTGGACAATGTAACCACGGTTTTGTTGATTGTGCCTGTGACCTTTGCCATTGCCCAAAAACTTAAAATCAGCCCTCTGCCCTACCTTATTGTGGAGATCCTGGCCTCAAACATTGGGGGCACCGCCACACTCATCGGAGACCCGCCCAACATTATGATTGGCAGCGCCACCAAGCTGGGATTCATGGACTTTGTAATCAACCTTGCCCCGGTGGTGATAGTGATTTACGTGCTGACAGTGTTCTTACTCAGGGTTATCTACCGCAAGCAGCTGTCGGCCAGCCCGGAACGCCAGAAAAGTATCATGGAACTCAATGAAAACGACGAATTAAAGGACCTCGTCCTGCTGAGAAAATGCCTTTTTATCCTGTCTCTGACTATAATTGGTTTTGTGCTTCACCAGTTTGTGCACCTGGAGTCTTCGGTAATCGCCTTAAGCGGCGCCAGCCTGCTGCTCCTGATTACCCGGGAGGACCCCGAGCACGCCCTGCAGGCAGTGGAGTGGCCGGTGATCTTCTTCTTTATCGGCCTTTTCATAATCGTCGGAGGGCTGGAGCATGTGGGCGTGATCGAAGCAGTGGCCCGTTTCTCCCTGGAGGTTACCGGTGGAGAGGTATTAGCTTCAGGCATACTGATTCTATGGATTTCGGCCATAGCCTCGGCTTTTGTGGATAACATCCCCTTTGTGGCCACCATGATTCCACTGATTCAGGACATGGGCAGGCTTGGGGCCATTGAAAATCTGAATTTCCTTTGGTGGTCCCTGTCACTGGGCGCCTGCCTGGGCGGCAACGGCACCATTATCGGGGCCTCGGCCAATGTGGTGGTCATCGGCATGGCCGAAAAGAGGGGCACCAATATCAGCTTTCTTGGCTTTATGAAGGTGGCCTTTCCACTGATGATTATGTCCATTATAATCTCCATGGGCTACCTGATCTTTTGGCTTTCCTACCCCGGCGTGGTGTCCCTGTTGGGGACCCTGGCGTTGGGAGCAGCGCTTGGACTGATTCTGATGCCATTCAGCAAGAGGATGGAAAGGGATGGAGCAGTGCAGCCTGCCCAGATGAAAACCAATCGGGAATAAATCGAGAAACCGCCTGTTATGGCGGTTTCTTTTTAATCAGTGCCAGTAGCGGTTTAATTACTTATTTCTGCCTGGGCTTCATTCCGGCGATAGACCTGACGATGTCCTTCTTGGACTCAATGTCGTACTGGGAGGTGATGGCGATCTGCTCCATAATCGGAGAGCCACCGCCGTGGTAGGCGCCGTACAGCATGGACCCGGCGGACCCGGAAAGACCGAAGTCGATGAAATTCAGCCAGAACTTAATCTGTTCCTCAATGGGAATCTTGGGGTTGCGGTTCAGGTACTTCTCCAGCAGGGCCTTGGTTTCCGGGTTGGTCAGGTCTTTTTCATAGGGGAAGGTGGCGGGCAGGCCGCCTGCTATGTTGCACAGTATCTCCTGCTCGTGGAACACGGCCTCACCGGAAAGGCACCTGCCGACGTTGCAATAGATGGAGTGCGGGATGCAACTGCCGGGACCGTAAGGCAGAAAGCCCATCCCGGGCATGTAAACTTCGGGCTTGCCAAGGTCGGAGGCCGTATAGCCGGCTGCGTAGCCCAATTCACCGGTCATAATCAGCTTGGACAGCATTTCCCTCACGTGCGGGGTCTTTTCGATGCCGTTAATTTCGGCGGCCAGGGCGGCCAGCCCGATGACATAGTCCAGCATGGCCGGCTTGCAGCCGGAGTACGAATGGCGGTGGAACAGGGCGAAAAGCAGGGCCGCCACGCCTCCGTGCGGGGTTTCGCCGCACAGGAAAACGCGGTCCCAGGGAACGAAGCAGTCGTCAAAGATGATATAAGAGTCGGTGTAACCGTATTCTATTCCCCTTGGGTAGAGGTCACGCTTGCGGGCATTGTGGAAATGAACAACCTGCTTTATTCCTTCATAGTCCGAGGGAACCGCGAAGCACACGGCATAGGCTTCCTCACCTTTCTTCAGTGCCCGGGTCGGCACCACCAGGATCTCGTCGGAAATAGAGGCCTCCGAGATGTGGACCTTGGATCCGCGGACAATGATGCCGTCGCTGCGCTCTTCCACCACATGCACATACATATCGGGGTCGGTCTGCTCCGCCGGCCGCTTCAGGCGCTCACCCTTGACGTCGGTCTGGGCGCAGCTGGCCACCAGGTCCTCGCGCTGAAAGCGCTCCAGCCACTTCAACCAGTTGTCATAGTATGCGGTTTTGGCGGTGGGATATTTCTGGGCTTCGAAAGAAACTGCATTGATGGCGTTGGCGGCGTCTATGCCCATGCACCTCTGGATGCACTGCCCAACTTTGTTGCACAAGTACCGGGTCATGTCCTGCTTCTTGTGCAGATCCTCCGGGTTCTGGTGAATATGGTTGAAGCGGTTGATGGTTTCCCCGGTGAGGTGGGAGGTGGCCGTACAAAGATCCTTGCTGGCCGGATCCCAAGCCGCGTCATAGGTCAGGGACATGACGTTGATGGCCCCCTGCTGGCGCTCGTCCAGCCTGTCAATCTTCTCACCGTTGGAGTAGAGGTTGCGGTTCATCTTGCCCAACCCCTCAATGTACTGGGCCCTGGTTCTCATGCTCAATCTCCTTTCATTTCAATAAACTGAATATTTATTACTGCCCACTTCTTTGGCGCAGAGGAACTCCCGGATTCAGGAAGAAACCCCCTACTTAAAGACTTTGCATGTGAGCTTGATGCAATATTCATGCCAACCATGAGGAAGCCAGGTCATCAAGGCAACAGGTGCCCACAGGGAAGAGGGGGTTGCCTTCACCTTTGTGATCATGTTAAGTATCTGAACCTAAGGGGTACAAACTAAAACACCGGGCTCCCGGCAATCTGCCACGAAAATATTTATATTGAGAGTCTTGTTCTGTCAGAATCCAGAATGTGACAGAAGCGGGTTGTTAATTGAAAAACCGCCGGAAACGGCGGTTTTTCAACATTTTACTCAACCTTCATGTAAATTGCCAGGGTTGGTGGATTCTAAACCACCCCTTGGGCCAACATGGCATTGGCCACCTTGAGGAACCCGGCGATGTTTGCCCCCACCACCAGATTGCCCTCACAGCCGTATTCCCTGGCTACCTGG
>Ga0209347_1005587_pt1 | contig 11834 bp, 8 predicted proteins | sample AutmiccommuBRH23_FD_187382 | JGI IMG/M metagenome (GOLD analysis project Ga0209347, IMG submission 187382) | Deep subsurface microbial communities from Mt. Terri, Switzerland - Autotrophic microbial communities BRH/23 (SPAdes) (version 2) | ecosystem: Environmental > Aquatic > Deep subsurface >...
TTTTATTTCGCCTCGGCCTACCTGAAGACCGGCCAAAGGACCCACTTCTGGCCGGCGGCGGCCTGCTTTACCATAATCGGCTGGGTGCACACATTGGTTTTCACGTTCCTGGTGGTGGGGGTTTTTTTGCTGGTAATTTCCCACCTGCTGCTTATCCCCAGGAAATCGGCCGGGGCCTCGCTGCAGATCTGCCTGGCCGGGGTGGGGGCGGGGGTGCTGTCGGTGCTGCCGGTGGTGGTGGGGCTGGCCATGGGCCGGGAGTTCCACAGCGCATCGGCCCAGTTTGTCAGCCAGGAATTCATGGCAGTCTTGCCGGATATTACTCTTTTTGATCAGGCCGCTCTGGGGGCGCTGGCTTTTTTTCTGGTGGTTTCGTTGCTGGCCGGCAGGTCAAGGCAGTCCACTGTCATGCCGCTGTTTTTAGCCCTGGTTGGAGTGGCCTCCTACGCCATGTATTATGCCCTGGGGCCGCTGACCGGGAAGGCGTTGCTGGCGTACCACCGGATGGCCCCTTTCTGGAGTCTGCTTGTACCCATTGGGCTGGGCATGGGATGGTCTGCGCTGGTCCGCCTGGCGCCGGGGGAGAGGTTAAAACAGCTGGCCGGGGTGCTGGTCTGCCTCGGGCTGGTGGTTTGCACGGCTGTTTACCTCAAGCCGGTCCCGCCTGTGCCATACAAGATGCAGCACGACAGCATGGTGGATCAGTACCTGAGAATAGTGGAGGAATTCAGGCCCACTGAGTGGGCCATAGCCTCGGTGGAGGAGAACTACGCCATCTGCCTGGGCCGGGGCTGGCACCTCAGGCTTGCCGACCTATTGGAGTACAACCCCACGGACAGGCGGCTGACCAGGCAGGTTAACGGCGCCACCGAAGAATTGTCGGTCAAAGACGTATTTATCTTCAAGGAGAAAAACATGTTCCGGGCTAAAGTCTCCGGGGCTGAAGAAGTGCTGCAGGCCACCTATGAAAGGCGGGCCGGGGAATACCGGGAACTGGACCGGTGGCTGGAGAATTACCGGGCAAACCATGACAACCTAAGCCTTTACTACGAAGATGCCGACATCCAGGTTTTTCGCATTCACCAGCCCAGGAGCAGGGAAGAGGAATTCAGGAAGATCTGGGGGGGTGGGGTTAACGGTGGCAGGTCTTAAGGATACTTTGAAAGAATTTTTCAGCAGCTTTAAAGACGGCAAAGAAGACAGAAAGGATCTATTTTTACCCGAGAGCTACAAAAATACCGATCTGCCGAATGAATTTAAATTCAATTTTCAAAGACAATTAGGATGTTTAATGTTTCTTGTAATAATTGCAGTTATCAACATATTAGCGGTAATTATAATGAGGTAGTTCTCATGTTTATTTAATTGGAGAGATTACATGGGTTATGGATTGGGATACAGCATAGTAATGTCGTTGAAGGTTATCCTCTTGTTTGTTTTTATATATATTTTCATACCAGCAAAAATTGCCCGGTATGAGGCAGAGGATAAAACTTTAGACAAGCTTTTTATTGCATTGATATACTCTAACATAATAACAATTATATTAGTGCATATCCTGGCGTTTTCCAAGTTGTATGAAACCATGTCTCTATTGTTACTATATTTTGCTACATATATAGTATATGTTTGGATTAAAGGCAGATCACCTTCAGCAATAGCAGATGCCATTGGAATGAATATAATAATAAATCTCCTGGATATGTCAGAAAGAAAAAATGGATTTAAAGGAGAGTTATTTGGAAGCATAAAGCAGTGGTTGTCAAGTGTGCGTATTGGGATAAATAACTTTCGCCAGTATATATGCATTAACCCTTTAATAAATCTGATTACTTTTTTTGTACTATTAGCAGCTGTAATTGTCCGGTTCAGCCATTCTATAATACATGCATATTATTGTTCGGCCGATGCGTATGTGCATCTGGTATGGTCAAAATACCTGGGAACCAACATGGTATATAAGGATGGGATTTACCCGGCAGGCTACCAGGCTTTAATTTCAGCCATGAATAAGCTAACATTTATTGATTCATATTTTATTGTAAGATATTTGGGACCCATAGCCGGTGTGCTGATTGTAATTTCAATTTATTATTTTATAATTAATAATTATAAGAGCAAGTATGCTTGTTTAATAGCTCTATTAATATATGGAATTGTAACCGACAATAATTTTCCAAGTGCTATATGGAGGCAAATGACAGCCTTATCACAGGAATATGCCACAATTTTTCTTTTGCCAGGCATTCACTTTCTAAACCTGTACCTTAAAAAAGAGAACTTTAGACATTTGAATTATGCAGGGATGTGCCTTTGTCTTACCTTGCTGATACACCCTCATGTGTCATTTATTGTAATTATATGTTACTCAGTTTTTATAATATGTTATAGTTTTTCCAAGCCAATATTTCTTTTTAAAACCAGCAAAATCATGGTTGGTTACGGCATCTTGGGCATTTTACCAATTATAATTGGTTTGCTAAGCGGAAAAAGGTTTGTGTCAACACTGACTATGTCTAACCTTTCTAAGTTTGATAGCGAAATACAAAAATACTCCTGGGAGCTCCCAGCTTTTAGTTTGTCTGCATATGAGCCGAGCATTTTTTTAAGAATATTTTTGATTTGTGTTATTTCATTCTTATTGTACAGTTTATTTTTATTAGTTAAATATAAAATAATTAATGATAAGTTTTCGGTTTGCATGACAATTATTTCTCTTATTATATACATAATATATATTTCAGACAAGTTAGGGCTACCTGTTGTAATTGATAGCTACCGGACAGGGATGTTTTTGTCTATATTTTGCGTGATTATTTATGGGTCGGCCTTGACATTTTTGACTTTATTTGCAAAAAGAATCAAGGTAATTCAAGCCATGCAAGGGGCAATCTTCGCAGCAGTATTGGTTCTGGTATTGCTATTCACCCCAATTAGATTACCACAAGGCTTTTGTTTTGAATATGATGAAGCAGCAGAAGGTTATTTAAGAATAAAAAACAGTTTCCCCGGACTTAATTGGACTATAATATCACCGGTGGAACAATATCAACAAGTATTGGGATATGGGTGGCACTATGATCTATATACATTTGTCCAAAAAATATCCTCTGACGAACTTGAGGATAAAAATTTTGCAATCCCAACAGACTACATTTTTATTTTTGCTGAAAAGATACCTTTGGTGGTTAAAAAAATGGATATACAGCAGAATGCTAATAATAGTGTAACTGAGGTTTATTACAGAAACTCTGATAATAGAAAAATACTTGAGGAAAAAATATATAATTGGGCCGAAGAGTACATGAAAAAGCACAAAAATATGGAGGTTTTTTATGATGGGCAATACTTGAAAATATATATAATTAAACAAGATGGGAAAAAACCAGTCAGGCTGTTTTCCTGAAAATATTACCGGAGTATGCATGAAAATACTTTTTATTAATCCCCCTGCGAAAAATGAAATATCGGCCAATATACCTTCAGTGGTGGAAAAGGAGAGGGGATATACCCCCCCCTTGGGACTTCTCTATGTAGCCGCATATGTTAAAGCTAACACGGACTACGAGGTTAGATTGATCGATGCCCTGCTTGAGAATATCGGTCAGGAACAAATAAAGTGCCTGATGGCTTCTTTCATGCCCGATGTTGTGGGCATAACCGCTCTCAGCATGACCATGGTGGATGTTATGCAGACCGTTCAAACCGCAAAAACAGAACATCCCGGCGCCAAAGTGGTTCTGGGGGGGCCCCATCCGCACCTTTTTCCGGAGGAGACCATTAATTTGCCGGGTGTTGACTATATAGTCACAGGTGAGGGGGAGATTGCCTTTTGCGATCTGGTCAGGAGCCTCGACGCAGGCCGGGAGCCGGTGGATGTCAAAGGGCTTGTTTATCGCCTGGGGGGCAGGACTGTTTATACAGGTGAAAGTCTAATGCACGATGACCTGGACCGCTTCCCTTTCCCGGCCAGGCAACTTGTTAACTATAAAAAATATCATTCCTCCATTGCCGCCAGAACGCCAATTACCACCATGATGACCAGCAGGGGATGCCCCTTTAGCTGCTCTTTTTGCGACCGCCCGCACCTGGGCAAAAAATTCAGGGCCCGGTCGGCCGGGAATGTAGCTGAAGAAATGGAGCACTGCCAGGAACTGGGCATAAACGAGATACTCTTTTATGACGATACATTTACCATAGATCGCAGGAGGGTGCTGGAGATATGTGATCGGATCCACAGAAGAAAGATCAGAGTTCACTGGGATATAAGGTCCCGGGTTGATACTGTTGACGAGGAAATGATCAGGGCGCTTTCCCGGGCCAATTGCAAAAGGATTCATTTCGGGGTGGAAGCCGGAACAGAGAGAATAATCAATGGGCTTAACAAGGGAATTACCCTGGAGCAGGTTCATAAAGCCTTTAATACGGCCAGGAGACACGGTATTTCTACACTGGCCTATTTCATGATCGGTAATCCCGGGGAAACGGCCAGGGATATTAAAGAAACCATAAACCTTGCCCTTAAGCTAAAGCCTGACTACGCTCTTTTTTCAATACTGGTGCCCTATCCCGGGACCAGGGTATACCTTGAGGGACTTAAGGAAGGGATTATTGCCGGGGATTATTGGCGTGATTTTGCCCGCAGCCCGGTTGCCGGCTTTGTCCCTGGGTACTGGCCCGGAGAATTGAGCAGGGGGTATTTGGAGGGGTTTATTGTGGAAGCCTACAAAAAATTCTACTCAAGGCCTGAATATATATTGAAGCAGTTGTTAAAAACAAAGTCCCCTGGCGAGTTGTTCAGAAAGGCCAGGACAGGCTGGAAGGTGCTTAAAATTAAAGGTAAATAGTGAGGTATAAAGCCTTGTTGGACAACTTATCAGTGGTCATTCCATGCTACAACGAATCCGCTATAATCGCCGATATTATAGAAAAGCTGATGTCTATAAACAGCAAGTGGGAAATAATAATTATTAATGATGGTTCAACTGATAATTCCTTAGAGTTAATCAGTAAATATCCCATAAAGCTAATCAACAACCATTACAATACCGGGAACGGGGCTTCAGTAAAAAAGGGGATACTGGCGGCTACCCGGGAGTACGTTGTTTTAATGGACGGGGACGGCCAGCACGATCCCGGTGATATACCTAAATTGTTGGAATACGTTAACCGGTACGATATGGTGGTGGGGGCCAGGATCAACAAAAAGGCGCTTTCCAGGATCAGGAGCCTGGGAAATTTTTTAATGATCAGGCTTGCTGAATACCTGACTAAACAAAGAATAGGGGACCTTACCTCGGGTTTCAGGGTTTTTAAACGGTCTGCAGCCCTCCCGTTTCTGCCCCTTTTCCCTGCCAGATATTCTTATCCAACCACTCTGACCCTTTGCATGATCAAAAGTGGAATGAACATTCAATACGTATATTTAGATAGCATAGTCAGGAGAAAACAAGGTAAGAGCAGTCTCAATCCTCTGATGGACGGAATGAGATTTATAAATATAATGATTAGGGTGATTATGCTTTACAGTCCGCAGACTATTTTCCTGCCCGTAGGTATTCTCGTATTGCTTGTCTCTATAGTGCTTACAGTGCATAAAATGATTTTCTTTCACCGGTTCACACCCAACATAGGGCTCTTTTATTTGGCCAGCCTGTTTACCATATTATTTGGGCTGTTGGCCGAGCAGATTGCCAACATGCGTTTTGAATTGATAGAAATGACCAGGGACAGGTATAATCAAAATAAAACAGATGATTTATAAAAGGTTATCATTTAACTGAATAGTATGGGCGGTAGATTGTTATGCGGATTATTATGATTGCAGCAACTTTATTTCTCTTTTTAGGGACTTTAGTTAATGAAGCAAGATGCGAATTTGGGCAACATACCCAGTTGGCTGTGGCAAATGCTCCCAAAGTGGTGGTTGACGGACGTAGCCTGGTGTTTAATGATGCACAACCTGGAATACAGAACGGAAGAGTACTGGTCCCTATGAGGGCGGTCTTTGAGGAACTTGGTTCCCGGGTAGAGTGGGATCAGGCTACAAGTACGGTCACTGCCACCAAAGCAGGTGCGGAGATCAGGCTTATAATTGGCCGGGGAGCGTATAAAAATGGCTCCCCGGTACACTTGGATGTTTCAGCACAGTTGGTAAATGGACGTGTGTTGGTTCCGCTCCGGTTTGTCAGTGAGGCCTTTGGATACAGCGTTGACTGGGACGCAGAGGGTTGCGTTGCTGTTATTACTACTGTTTCCGGCCAAACAGGATCACAGAAAAACAAAGTTCCAGGCCAGGTTAATTTTACCAAGCCGATTATGGGCAATTCCCGGCTCCCAGTGCTTATGTTCCACTCGGTAAATTCGTTGAAGCCTGAGGGGGGGCTTACTCCCCACTGGGAATCCAGTTTCAGGCAATTAATGGAGCGTATGCATAGGGAGGGCTATATGACGATAACCGCCAAGCAGGCGTACGATTTCAACATTAAGGGGTGGCAGTTGCCCGCCAAGTCAGTCTGGATTACATTTGACGACGGCTGGGCAGACAATCTCACTCATGCAGCCCCTATCCTGGCTGAATATGGATATATAGCCACTGTCTTTGTAGAAACTGTTAAAATAGGCGGGTACCTGAGACTGACAGCAGAACAGATCTCTATATTGAGGGACAGGTATAGCTGGGACATACAGCCCCACGGTCACGTAGGCCACAGTCCGGTCCGTATTGACAGTCAGGGAGGTATAGGTTCTTTTTATAATAATTTAAAATGGTTGCCTGAACTGCAACGAGTGGAAACCATGGAGGAAAGACACGCCCGGGTAAAGGCAGATTTAGAAGAATCTATAAGTGTTCTTGGACAATACAATAAGTCCTTTTGCTTTGCCTATCCGGCCAGCGAGCACGGGGCTACCGAAGAAATAAGGGCCGACAATGATTTGTTGATGGATGAGCTTGGCATAATGGGCGTCAATGTCGGCAAAACCGGTGCTGAACAGATAGTTCCCTTGAACACCACCTCCAGGCATAAGATCTGCCGTCTGGGTATCCAAGGCGACAGGAGCTATGATCAGATATTTAACATGCACTATTTTGGCTTGTTTGTGCTTTTCAACGACAATTCATACCTTACCAAACACCCTGTTTATGACCCGGTTAATGAACGGTTTATCTCAGGGTCGGTAGACGGTAAGATTACAACCTTTGGCAAGGACTGGATTATGAAGTTGAAACCTACCCCGGTTAAAAAGCCCCCTTCTTCGCCCAGGCCGGAACCGGCCTCCAACATAGTTCCCACGGTGCTGTCCAATGGTGATATCTGGGTGGGGAGTGTAAGCGGGCCCTCCCTGTACAAGCTGAATTTGAAGGACCTCTCAAGGCCGGCCTCCAGAGAGATACCGCTGGATTTTAAGCCGTACAATGTGGTCAGTGACGGTGAAAAGATTTATGCCTTCGATACCGACGGCGTGGTCAGGAGAATTGAAACCTCCACGGGTGCGGTATCCACTTACTGCACCCTGCCGGGGGGAACTTCAGTTTCATATTCTGGTTCGGTTTTGGCTGAAGGGGTGCTCTACGCTTATGATTTGAAACAAAACCAGATTCTCAAGTATGACTTTACCAATAAGAAGTTAATCAAGTACATCACCTGGAAACCCCGGGACTATCAGCTGCAGCCCTGGCTTGTGCTCGACGGGAAAAGTATTTTAACATTCTGCAACAAAAACTGGAGGCATGTGGTGCTTGAGTATGAATAGGCCGGTAGCAGGTGCAAAACTATGACCGGGCGGGTTTTGCTTACCGACGGGCAGCAGAGGAAGACCCTGGCGGCTATGAGATCCCTTGGGGCCAGGGGTATTGATATAATTGCCGCCGAGGACACCCGCTGGGCCACCTCCCTTTTTTCCAGGTACTGCGGGCAAAGACTGGTCAGCCCCAACCCCGGCGAAAGGCCAGAGGAGTATTTTGTCTGGCTTTATAACACCCTGGTCAAGTACCACTGCGATGTGCTTTTTCCCATGGATGACGGGTCCATGGAGGTGACGGTGAGGTACCGGGGGCAGCTGGAAAAAATCTGCCGGGTGCCGGTACCCGATGTTGACGTTTACGCGGTGGCGGCGGACAAGTACCGGGCTACCGCCGCGGCCGTTGAGGCCGGGCTGGACTGTCCCCGCACCGTCCTGCCAAAGGGGCCGGACAGCCTCCTGAAGGATGTCTCCGGGCTTACCTGCCCGCTGGTAATAAAACCGCGAAAAAGCTCCGGGTCAAGGGGAATTGTGGTGGTTCGGCAACTGGAGGAACTTCCGGCGCTGTATGGCAGGGTCCACCGGGAGTACCCCTTTCCCCTGGTCCAGGAGTATATAAGCCCCGGGGATAAATACGACGTCTGCCTGCTGTACAACCGGGAATCCCGGATCAGGGCCTTTTTTGTCCAGAGGGAAGTACGCTGCTTTCCATTGGAGAGGGGGCCCAGCGTGGTCCAGCAAAGCGTCTGGCGCCCGGACCTGGTGGAGATGGCCGCCCGCCTGCTGCAAAGGCTGAACTGGTACGGGGTGGCCGAGGTGGAGTTTATGGTGGACCCCCGGGACGGCAGGGCCAAATTTATGGAGGTCAACCCCCGCTTTTGGGGCTCCCTGCAGGCGGCCATACTGGCCGGGGTGGACTTCCCCTGGCTGTTATACCGCCTGGCCCTGGACGGGGATGTGGATGAGGTGACGGGGTATCAAACCGGGATTAGGTGCCGCTGGCTTTTACCCGGGGATATGCTTCACTTTATTTTCAATAAAAAAAGGCTGACCATGGACCCGTCTTTTTTTAGCACCAGCAAAGCAGGGGTGCACGACGACACCATTTCCCTGGAAGATCCCCTGCCGGCCCTTGGCTTCTTGCTGGCCGGCCTGCGCTGTTCCCTGGACCTCCGGATGTGGAAGATGATCTTTTTCCGGTAAAGAGTGATGTTGGGGGGCTATGATTTTGCTGAACGCCCTGACCGTGGATGTGGAGGACTGGTATCACACCCACGACCTGAATATAGGGGAGGACCGCTGGGACAGCCTGGAGGACCGCATTGAACGCAGCACCGCAACAATCCTGGAACTGTTTTCCCGCCACGGTGTCCGGGCCACCTTCTTTATTCTGGGGCATGTGGCTGGAAGACACCCGGGGCTGGTCCGGGAGATCGCCGGCGCGGGGCATGAGATTGGCTGTCACGGGGATATGCACCGGATGGTTTGCCGGCAGACCCGGGAGGAGTTCCGGGCGGACCTGCTTAAATCCAGGCAGTTGCTGGAGGATATCAGCGGGGCTGGGGTAAGGGTGTACCGGGCACCCTCCTGGTCCATCTCGCCGGATAGCCTGTGGGCGCTGGAGGTACTGGAGGAAGAAGGGTTTGTCTGCGATTCCAGCCTACAGCCCTTTAAGACCCCTCTTTCGGGGATCAGCGGCGCCCCGGTTGCCCCCTACCACCCGGTAATAGGGGGGAGAAGGCTTAAACTGCTGGAGTTTCCCCCCACCGTGCTGCAACTGGGGGGATTGCGCCTGCCCTTTGCCGGGGGGCTTTATCTGAGGGCGCTGCCTTTTTGGGTGATCAAGGGGGCGTTGTCCAGGGTGAACCTGCAGCGTCCCGGCCTGATTTACGTCCACCCGTGGGAATTGGATCCCGGGCAGCCCAGGATTAAAACTTCCGCCGTGGTACGCATCACCCATTACCTAAAATTGGGTGGCACCAGGGACAAAATTGCTGAACTGATTAAACATTTTTCTTTTACGGTACTGGGCGATTTTCCGGGCATGGGGGATTACCCGGATCTGCCCGTGGTTTGAGGTGTAAAGAATAATTTTGTTTGGAGAGACGCTGTGGGATTTGACATTACCCGGTTAATTAAGGGCGAACGGCTGAAAGACACGGTGGGATCGGTGATGGTGATAAATCTGGTGCTGGCCGCCACCGCCCTGATCAAGGACATCTCACTGGCCTCCTACCTGGGGACCTCACCCCAGGCCGATGCTTACTTACTGGCCCTGTTTCTGCCCGACACGGCCGGCAACAACCTTTTGGCCGCCACCTTTGCCGTGGCCTGCATACCGGTGTTTTCCAGGCTTTATGTGGCCGGCGACCCGGAATGCCTGAAACAGGCCATGACCAGGGTTACCCTGTACCTCTCACTGGTTTCAATGCTGGTGGCGGCCCTGTTTTATATTGAAAGAGGTGCCCTGGTGGGCAGACTTGGCGCGGGGCTGGCTTTGGAGGCAAAGATCCTCTGTGTTCAGCTGCTGGTGATCATGCTGCCCGCGGTGGCAGCCTTTCCAATCGCTACCATAGGCGCCGCGGTTATGCAGGTGCACAACAGGTTCGACATTCCGGCCCTGGGGCCGGTGTTATTCAATGCGGTGTACCTGGGCGGCATATTCATCACTTTATTTACAGGCGTTCCATCCGGGCAAGGGGTTTACATCCTGGCCTGGTCGGTTCTGGCCGGGGCGCTGTCCATGGTGGCCCTGAACTGGATTTCTGTCCGGAGGTTCCGGATTGACGCCTTCGTCAGGCCAGGTAAGGTGTGGCTGAAGGTGAATTCCCCTGAAATAAAGGAAGTAATAGTTATTTTTCTGCCTTACCTGCTGATCATGGTAGCCTTTCAGTCGGTGCTGGCGGTGGAGAGATACCTGGCCTCGGGGCTTGCGGCGGGCAGCATAGCCGGGCTCAATTACGCCTTCAGGATGGCCCAGTTTCCTCTCTGGGTCTTTGTTGCGGCGGTAAGCGCGGTGGCCTTTCCCTCCATGTCCAAGGCCACCGGGGCCGGGCGGTTGACCGATCTGAAAGAAACTCTGGCCAGGTCCGTGGGGCTGGTTTTTATGATTACCGTACCCCTGGCCATCTGCCTTTTCATCCTGCGGGTACCTGCGGTGTCGATACTGCTCCAGAGGGGGTCCTTCGACCAGTCCTCGGTTCAGATTACCGCCGGCATACTGGCGGGCTACTCCCTCAGTATAGTTCCCCAGGCGGCGGTGGTGATTTGCCTGCGGGCCTTCCTGGCCCTGGGCCGCTATTATGTGCCGCTGCTGGCCACGGCGTTTTCGGCCGGGCTGAATATTGCACTGGACTTTATCCTGGTGGAGGCTTTGGGGTCGGCCGGGCTGGGCTATGGGGCTGCCGCAGGGGCGCTGGCCAACGCCGTAATCCTGCTCACCTTGCTCAACCGGCAGCTTGGCCTGGGCATGGCCGGGCGGCTGGGCTGGCTGGGCAGGATACTGGCGGCCAATCTGCCGGTGCTGCTGTTGGCCTGGGCTTTCCTTTGGGCCTGGCAGTGGGTGGCCGGGGCGGGGCCGGCGGTGAGACTGGCCTACGCCCTGGGGCTGGCGGCCGTTGTGCTCCCGGTCTATTTTGCCGGGCTGCGGCTAGTAAGAGTAACATTAAAGAAATAACAAGGGCAATCCTGACGGAGGTAGAGCCGTTATGCATAATTCCCGCTGCCTGGTAATTATCCCGGCGTATAATGAAGAGCAGAATTTAAACCGGGTGATCCATGAGGTTCGCAGCCTGGGGCTGGACCTGGACCTGGTGGTGATCAACGACGGGTCCAGGGACGGCACCGAGGCCGTGGCCAGAGCCGCCGGGGAGAAGGTGATCACCCTGCCTTTTAATCTTGGGTACGGCGGGGCGCTGCAGACCGGCTTTAAATTTGCCTCCGGACTAGGTTATAATTACATTATTCAGTTTGACGCCGACGGCCAGCACCACCCCGGGAGCATACCGGAAATACTGAGTCTGCTGGAGGACGGGGAGGCCGACATTGTTATCGGGTCAAGGTATCTGGGGCGGGATGGGGTCAGGGCCAGC
>Ga0209347_1005588_pt1 | contig 11830 bp, 10 predicted proteins | sample AutmiccommuBRH23_FD_187382 | JGI IMG/M metagenome (GOLD analysis project Ga0209347, IMG submission 187382) | Deep subsurface microbial communities from Mt. Terri, Switzerland - Autotrophic microbial communities BRH/23 (SPAdes) (version 2) | ecosystem: Environmental > Aquatic > Deep subsurface >...
TCCTCGTCGACGGGCTCGTCTGCCTCGGGCTCGTCGTCGCCCCGGTCCACCAGCTGGGGGACGGTGTCGAGGTCGGCCTCGGCTTCGGTGAGCGCGACGGACTCGAGCACGTCCTGGGTCTCGACCTCGGCCTTCTTCGCCCGCTTGCGCGGCGCCGCGGCCTTGCGGGTGGCTCGCTTGCGGGCAGGGGCTGCCGCCGTCGCCTCCACCTCAGGGGTGTCAGCGGGGCGTTCGGCACCCTCCCCGGACAGGTCGCCGGCCGCGCTGGTCTCGTCCCCGGCTGTTCGCTTGGTCGTGCGGCGGGGGGCGCGCTTCCGCGGAGCCCGCCCCGCTGGGGGTGCAGCCGCGTCGGAGCCGAGCCCAGCGGCATCCGGCAGGGTGGCATCCCCGGCGAACAGGGTGGCGGCGCGTTCGGCGCGCGAGCCCGCGCTGTCGCTGCTCGTGGTGTCGGTCGGGGTGAAGTCGTTGGGTGCCATTCGGCAACCTTCCGTCGGGTGCGGGGTGACCCACACCCTCGGCCGAGGCCGTCACCACCGCACGAGCACGGATCGTGATGGGTCGTCGCGCCACAGTGGCCGACGGAAGTCGTCTTGTTACACCGGAGAATGGTTCGCGCGGGGGCGCGGCCCCATGATCCGGTGCCGGCGGCGTTCTTGTCGGCAGCCAGTTCGCTGGTCAGGCCAGCGGGTCGGTCACCCTCGCGGTTGCGGTGTCGAGCGGTCCCTGGGCCAGTCGCGTCACCAGTGGTGGACGTGGCGGCACCAAGTCGGCAGTCTCACGCAGCGCGGTCAGAATGTCGTCGGGGCGGACGGCGGGTGTGGTGTGCCGTACGACCATGCGCAGTATCGCACAGTCGGACGCGGTGCCGGGATTCGGCGCGACGGCGTGAGACATCTCGGACACCCCGGCGGACACGATGGCGGCCCGCACGTCGAAGGTCCGTGGCCCCGACTTCGTCATCCTCGTCACCTCGGCCCGGTGCCGCTCGAGGAGCAGGTCGACGGCCGCCCTGAGCACGGGGACCGGCACCCCGGTGAACTCGACACGCCACTCGCTCGCCTCGAGCCGGTCGGCCAGCGAGCCCGGCCCCGCCTCGACGACCTGGACGATGTCGATGCCGGGCGGGAGTGCCTCGTCGAGTGCCACCCGGACCGACTCGGGGTCGACCCGCTGGGTCACCTGCAGCTCGACGTACTCTGCCTCGCTGGCCGTGCCCGTGGCCGCCGCGTTGGCGTAGCTGATCTTCGGGTGGGGGTGGAAGCCGGCGGAGAACGCCATCGGCACGTCGGCTCGCCGAAGGGCGCGCTCGAGCGCGCGCTGGAAGTCGCGGCTCGAGGTGAACCTGAGTCGGCCCCGCTTCGCGTAGCGGACGCGCAGTTTCTGCACGGCCGGGTCGGGTGCCGGTCCCTCAGGAACGCGCTGACGAGGTGGAGCCATGCCGGGCAGGTTAACGGACCCCGAGAGGTATGCCGCTGAGCTGGCTCGCGCTCAGTCCTTCCCCTGCGCGCGGCGCTGGGCCGCACGCCGCTCCTCAGCGAGCCGACGTCGCGCCGCCGTGTCGGCGTCGTCGAGCCGGGTCGCCTCGGCGAGGGTCGGCGCCGTCCCTCCCATCGAGGCGGGGAGGAACTTGAGGTCGGCGCCGGTGAGGGGCTCGTAGGTCGCGCGGACGACGTCGAGCATCTCCTGCATCACGGCCTTGTAGGTGGCGGTCACCTGCTCCGGGTCGGCGTCGGCCGGAACCGGGATCGGCTCGCCGACCGACACGACGATCGGGATGTTGGTCCGGCCCAGGCGCTTGGGATGGCCCTTGGTCCACACGCGCTGGGAGCCCCACACGACCACCGGCAGGATCGGGACACCGGCCTCGGCCGCCATCCGGGCGGCTCCGGACTTGAACTCCTTGAGCTCGAACGAGCGGCTGATCGTCGCCTCGGGGAAGACGCCGACGATCTCGCCGGCCCGGAGCGCCTCGACGGCCTGGCGGTAGGAGGCCGCCCCCGCCGTCCGGTCGACCGGGATGTGGTGCATGCCCCGCATCAGGGGTCCGCTCACCGGGTGGGAGAAGACCGACTCCTTCGCCATGAACCGCACGAGGCGCCCCGACTTCTGCGCGGCCAGTCCGGCGTAGGTGAAGTCCATGTAGCCGATGTGGTTGATCGCCATGACGGCACCGCCGCTCCGCGGCACGTTGTCCTCGCCGAGCATGGTGAACCGCAGGCCCTGCAGGGCGAAGACGGCCCGGGCGAAACCGATGACCGGGGTGTAGACGGGCTCCATGGAAGGACACTCTGCCCTGCCCGCCTACGTTCGGTCACCCTCCGGTCGCTCCGGATCCGCGGATGCGCCGTGACCATCGCCACAGGGCGCCTCGGTCCACGGTCGAGGCAGCCGCACGCGCATGGAAGGATTGGGCGCATGACTGACACACCTGCACCGACGACCTCGCGGATCCCCGAGCGGCCGACGCTCGACGGCCTCGAGGAGAAGTGGACGCAGGTATGGAAGGACGAACAGACCTACGCGTTCGACCGGGAGCGGGCTCTCAGCCTGCCGCGCGAGCAGGTGTTCGCCATCGACACTCCTCCGCCGACCGCGTCAGGGTCGCTCCACGTGGGGCACGTGTTCTCCTACACCCACACGGACTGCATGGCGCGCTACAAGCGGATGCAGGGGCTCGAGGTCTTCTACCCCATCGGCTGGGACGACAACGGGCTGCCCACCGAGCGCCGCGTGCAGAACTTCTACGGGGTCCGCGGCGACGCGACCCTGCCCTACGACGAGGGTTTCGAGCCGCCGTTCAGCGAGGGCGTCGACGCGAACGGCAAGGCGATCAAGCCGGCTGACCAGAAGCCGGTCAGCCGGAAGAACTTCATCGAGCTGTGTGACGTGCTCACCGTCAAGGACGAGGAGACCTTCGAGTCGCTCTTCCGGCGGCTCGGGTTCTCGCTCGACTGGAACATCTCCTACCGGACCATCGACGAGCGCTCCCGCGCGGTCGCCCAGCAGGCCTTCCTGCGCAACTACGCCCGGGGCGAGGCCTACCAGTCCGAGGCGCCCGGCCTGTGGGACGTGACCTACCAGACCGCCGTCGCGCAGGCCGAGCTCGAGGCCCGTGACTACCCCGGCGCCTACCACCGCGTCGCCTTCCACCGGGTCGGCTCGGACGGCCACGCGGAGCCGGTCCACATCGAGACCACGCGACCCGAGCTCATCCCGTCGGTCGTCGCCCTGATCGCACACCCCGACGACGAGCGCTACCAGCCGCTCTTCGGCACGACCGTGCGCTCCCCGCTCTTCGACGTCGAGGTGCCCGTCCTCGCCCACCACGCGGCCGAGATGGACAAGGGTGCCGGTATCGCGATGTGCTGCACCTTCGGCGACCTCACCGACGTCATCTGGTGGCGTGAGCTGCAGCTGCCCATCCGGTCGCTCATCACCCGCAACGGTCGCCTCCAGGCGGAGACGCCGGAGTGGATCGCTGGTGGCCCTGGCGAGTCGCTGTATGCCGCTGAGCTGGCCACCAAGACCACGTTCAGTGCGCGTGAGGCCGTGGTTCGTGCCCTGCGTGAGTCCGGCGACCTCGACGGCGAACCACAGAAGACGCAGCGGAAGGCGAACTTCTACGAGAAGGGCGACAAGCCGCTCGAGATCGTCACCTCGAGGCAGTGGTACATCCGCAACGGCGGGCGGGAGGCAGACCTGCGCGGAGCCCTGGTGGCCCGTGGCGACGACATCGACTTCCACCCCAGCTTCATGCGGGCCCGCTACCGCAACTGGGTGGAGGGCCTCAACGGTGACTGGCTGATCTCCCGCCAACGGTTCTTCGGCGTGCCGTTCCCCGTGTGGTACCCCGTCACCGACGAGGGGGAGACCGACTACGACCACCCGCTCCTCGCTCCGGAGTCGGCGCTGCCCGTCGACCCGCAGATCGACGCGCCCGAGGGCTACGAGGAGGCGCAACGCGGCGAGCCCGGGGGGTTCGTCGCCGACCCGGACATCATGGACACGTGGGCGACGTCGTCGCTGTCACCGCAGATCGCGGCCGGGTGGCCGGTCCGCGGTGGCGAGGGGCCGGGGTCCGACCCGGAGCTGTTCGAGGCGATCTTCCCCATGGACATGCGGCCCCAGGGTCACGACATCATCCGGACCTGGCTCTTCGCGACGGTCGTGCGGGCGCACCACGAGCACGGGACCGTGCCCTGGCGCAACGCGGCGATCAGCGGCTGGATCCTCGACCCGGACCGCAAGAAGATGAGCAAGTCCAAGGGCAACGCCGAGACGCCGGAGGACGTGGTCAAGGCGCACGGTGCCGACGCCGTCCGGTACTGGGCCGCCTCCGGCCGCCTCGGGACGGATGCGGCCTACGACACCGGTCAGATGAAGGTCGGCCGCCGCCTCGCCATCAAGGTCCTCAACGCCTCGAAGTTCGCGCTCGGGTTCGGGGGGGTGCCCTCGGCGGTCTCCGGTGGGGCGACCGCCGAGGGGCTCGGAGCCGCCGTGACGAACCCGCTCGACCGGTCGATGCTCGCCGCCCTGGCCGACGTCGTCGACAAGGCGACCCACGGCTTCGAGTCGTGGGACTACACGCGCTCGCTCGAGGTGACCGAGTCGTTCTTCTGGACCTTCTGCGACGACTACCTCGAGCTCGTCAAGGACCGCGCCTACGGCGGACAGGGCGAGGCGGAGGCCGCGAGCGCCCGGGCCGCGCTCCGGATCGCCCTCGAGACGCTGCTGCGGCTCTTCGCCCCGTTCATCCCGTACGCCACGGAGGAGGTGTGGTCCTGGTTCGAGCAGGGCTCGGTGCACCGTCAGCCCTGGCCCACTCGGGACGAGCTGCCCAGCGGCGGGGACCCCGCGGTCCTCGCCTCGGTCAGCGAGGCGCTGGCGGGCGTCCGCAAGGTCAAGTCCGAGGCGAAGCTCGGGATGCGGGCCGAGGTGCGCACCATGACGCTGGTCGGCCCAGCGGCCCAGCTCGACCACGTCCGCGCCGCCGAGGGAGACCTGCGCGCCACGGGCCGCATCGGTGACCTGTCCTACGGGGAGGGCGACGGCATCGAGGTGCGGGAGGCTGAGCTGATCCCGGCCGAGCCGCGCCCGTCCCACGCCGTCTGACCGACACGCCGTCTGACCGACGCGCCGTCTGACCGACGCGCCGAGGAATCCCCCGACCAGCCGGCCCTCAGCGCAGGTGCGCGGCAAGGACACTCAGCGCCGGACGGCGCGACTAAGGTTGACCCATGTCGCGCAGGGGGGTCACGGGAGTCGCCGTCGGCGTCTTCGGCGCATGGGTCGGCGCCGCGCTCGTCATGGTGGCCCTCGTCATCGCCGCCTCCACCGGTCCGGCCGACCTCCTGAGCCGGCCGCGAGCGAGCCTCGCGCCGGACGTGCCGACAACCGGTCTGACGCCCACCCTGACCGCCCTCCCCCAGGAGAGCGTCACGCCCGAGGGAGCCAAGGGCTGGGACCCCGACGGCCTGCTCGCTGTGCTCGTCCAGGTGGTCGTCGTCCTCGTCGTCATCGGCATCCTCCTCCTCTTCGCGCTGGCCCTTCGCGACCTGCTCAGGCGGGTCGCACCGACCCTGACCAGCGAGGCCGAGCCCGGCTTCAGGACTCCCGCCGTGCCCCCGGCGATCCTCGCAGGAGCCGACTCAGGCCTCGACGCCCTCGGTCAGGGGTCGCCCCGCAACGCCGTCGTCGCCGCGTGGGTCGCCCTCGAGCAGTCCGCTGCGGGCGCGGGTCTCCCCCGGCACGTCGCCGAGACCTCGACCGAGTACGTCGGCCGGGTCCTCGCCGTCTGGGACGTCGACGCTCGCAGCCTCGACGACCTCGCGGCGCTGTTCCGCGAGGCGCGGTTCTCCACCCATCCCCTCACCGAGCCACATCGCGAGCGCGCCATCGCGGCCCTCACGACCATCCGGAGCGACCTGGGCCGGGCCTCCACGGACGTGGGCCGGGCCCCCACGGACGTGGACCGGGCCCCCACCGACGCGAGGGCCACGCCGGCCGGGGTGGACTCAGGCCGAACCGAAGGTGCGCTGTGACGGAGAGCCGGCCCAGCGGCATACGGCCCGTGCTCAGCGCTCTGAGACCCTGGCGTCGGCGCCTCCTCGGCATCACCGCCGCGTGGGGCCTGGTCGCCCTGTTCACCGCGCTCATCGGGCTGCGCCCCGACGTCCCCCGGCTCGCCGTCGCACTCGTCGCGTCCGCCGCCGTCGTCTGGTATGCCGTCGACCACTTCGCGAGCCAGCAGCTCGTCGTCTGGCCGCTCACCGACAGCGAGCTCGGCTCCGGCAACCCCGGCAGCGACTACCAGGTGACCAACCTCGCGTCCCGACTCGAGGGCGCCGCGGCGCGGCCCGAGGGCCGCCCCGAGCTCGTCCACCACCTGCACACCCGCCTCAGTGAGATCATCCGCGAGCGCCTCCACGCGAAGCACGGCATCGTCGTCGAGGAGGAGCCCAGGTGGGCCGAAGGCGTCATGCCGCCCGAACTGTGGGAGTTCCTCGTGACGCTGCCGCCGCCCGACCTGTACCGCCCCGATCGACTTGACCAGATCCTCCGACGAATCGAGCAGTGGTGACCCCATGACCGACGTGAGCACCCCGACAGCCGGCCACATGGACCTCCGTCGCGTCAGCGACCTCAGCCACGCCGTCCTCACCGAGGTCGAGCGCGCCGTCGTCGGCAAGCGAGAACCGCTGCGCCTCGTCCTGGCCGCCGTGCTGGCCGGCGGGCACGTCCTCCTGGAGGACTTCCCCGGGCTGGGCAAGACCCTCGCGGCCCGCAGCTTCGCCCAGACCCTCGGTCTGACCTTCAAGCGAGCCCAGTTCACACCCGACCTGCTGCCCGGCGACATCACCGGCTCGTTCGTCTTCGACCAGCGATCCGGAGACTTCGGGTTCCGGCCGGGACCGATCTTCACCGGGCTGCTCCTCGCCGACGAGATCAACCGGACGCCACCGAAGACCCAGGCCGCCCTCCTCGAGGCGATGCAGGAGCGGCAGGTGACCGTCGAGGGGCGCACGTTCCCGCTGCCACGACCGTTCCACGTCCTCGCGACCGCGAACCCGGTCGAGTACGAAGGCACCTACCCGCTCCCCGAGGCGCAGCTCGACCGGTTCCTCATGCGCGTGTCGTTCGGCTACCCCAGCGTGAACGAGGAGTGGCAGATCCTCACCAACCGGATGGCCCGCCAGCAGGAGGAGCAGACGCTGGCAGCGGTGATCAGCCCCGATGAGCTGCTCGCGATGCAGGCCGCCGTCGAGCGGGTCGTCGTCGACGAGTCCGTCGGCCGGTACTGCGTCGCGCTCGCTGCCGCCACCCGCAGCCACGGGGACGTGCTCATGGGCGCGTCACCCCGTGGCGCGCTCGGCCTGCTGCTGTGCTCGCGTGCCTACGCCATCATCGATGGCCGCGACTACGTCACCCCCGAGGACGTCAAGGCCGTGGCCAAGCCGGTGCTCGCGCACCGGGTCACGGTCAAGCCCGAACTCTGGATGAGCGAGGTCAGCGGGAGCAACGTCGTCTCACGCCTGCTCCGCTCGGTGCCGACCCCGGCGCCGCGGGAGAAGCAGCCACCGGGAGCCACCGGGCCAGGAACGACGGTGTCAGCGGCGGCCCCCGAGGCCTGAGGTGCGTCCACTCCTGCCCCGCACCACCTCGTCCGGGCCCCTGGGCGAGTGGACGGCCACGGCGGCCCACACCCGGGCGGTGCTCCTCGCAGCCGGTGCCGCGGTGGCTGCGGTCCTCGGGCGCCGACCGGACCTGCTCGTCCTCGCCGCTCCCCTGACCGTCGCGGCCGTGTGGGGCCACCTGGCCCGTCCACGCCGAGCACCCGAGGCCGACGTCACGCTGGGCCGCGGCACCCTCCGCGAGGGCGACGTGGCGAACGTCGTCGTGCGGGTCCGACCCGCCTCGGACGCTGACGGCGTCATCACCCTGGCCTCCACCCGGTGGGTCGAACGCAAGCCCGCGAGCGGCATCGCGCCGGTCGAGGCTGGCGTCGGTGCGATCGCCCTGCGGTCGACCCGCTGGGGACGGCGACAGATCGGCACGCTCAGCGTGACCCTGTCGAGCGCCTGGGGCGCCTACCGCGTGGGGCCGACGGACGTTCCCGACCTGGCCACGGCGACGCTTCCGGTGCCAGCCGCGTTCGACGCCGCCGCCCCCACCCCCCATCCGCGGGGGCTCGTCGGGCTCAACCGGTCCTCCCGCACCGGCTCCGGCAGCGAGTTCAACACGATCCGGCAGTTCCAACCCGGTGACCGCCTCCGTCGCATCCACTGGCCGGTGTCCCTCCGCACCGGCACCCTCCACGTGACCTCCACCTACGCGGACGAGGACGCGCACGTGTTCGTCCTCGTCGACGCCTTCAGCGACCTCGGGCCCCGCGAGGGCATCGACGGCCGACCGACGAGCCTCGACGTGACCGTCCGGGCGGCCGGCGCCATCAGCGAGCACTTCCTCGGCAGCAACGACCGACTGACCCTCCGGACCGTCGGCGCCGCCAACATCCCCCGGCTCGGGCTGGGTTCCGGTACCAAGCACCTGCGCCGCGTCCTCGAGTCGCTCGCCTCGGTCGCACCGGCCAGCGAGCGCCGCGACGACGGTCAAGCGGCCATTCGTGGCGTCGACCCCAACGCCCTCTGCCTGGTCCTCAGCCCGCTCATCGTGCCGACGACCGTCGGCCTGGCGCACACGCTTGCCGCACGAGGGATGACGACCGTCGTCGTGGACACCTTGCCGGAGCACCTGACCGCGGACCCCGGCAGCGTCTACGAAGCCCTCGCCTGGCGCATCCGCCTGCTGTCCCGTGAGGCCCAGGTGCACTCACTCGTCACCCGGGGCGTGCCCGTCGTGCCCTGGCGCGGGCCGGGGTCGCTCGACCACGTGCTCCGGGACCTCTCCCGGCGAGCCGCCGCTCCCCGGATGGGCAGACGCCGATGACGACCGCACGCCCACGGGGTGGAGTGCAGGACGGTGCCGACCGCACGGCGTGGCGCACCGTCCGCTTCGGGAAGGGGCGCCCCTGGTCACTGCCGCAGCTCGGGCTGGCGCTGACGGGCGTGGCGAGCGCGGTCGCGTTCCTCCTCTGCCTCCAGGCCGCCTCAGGCGGTTTCGACCCCGTCTGGTGGGCGCTCGCCATCGTCCCCCTGGCCACGCTCGGCTTCGCCGGGTCCGCGGCGCCACTCGCCTTCTGGGGGCTGATGCTCGCCGGCTGGTTCCTCCTCACCCCGTCCGGAAGCCTCTCTGCCTGGTCCGTGCCCGCCGCCGTCGCGCTGGCCGTCGGCCACGCCGCAGCCGCCCTGTCGGCGACCACCCCGCCCGCCGGCGGTCTTCCGGTCCGGGTCGTTCGCACCTGGGCGGGCCGGGTCGTCCTTGCCGCCCTGACCGCGCCGGCCGTGGCAGCTCTCGCCGGAGCGCTCCGCAGCGGGGAGCTGGAAGCCAGCCCAGCGGCATACGTCATCGGTCTCGGTGGCCTCGCCCTCGGCGTCTTCCTGCTGCGCACCGATCCGCCCGCCGAACCGGACTGAGCCGGTCTGGTCCACGGTCCAGTCGATGGTCTAGTCCGTGGCGTCGTCCCACACGGCCCCCCAGGGCACGTCCCAACCTGCCATCCGCAGCCTCCGGTCGACGAACGACCTCCTCGGCAGGTCGACCACCCGACCGACCGACGGCTCGTAGACGTCGAGCTCCTGGCCCCGGCTCGCCGGCATGACGAGGACGACGTGCCGCGGCAGCCACGCGTTGCCGATGTAGAGCAGCGCCGGACGGCCGGTCCGGACTCGCCGCTGCAGCTCGGCGTAGGCCTTCTCCAGGGAGCCCTGCCCCTCGAACCGGAAAGGGGTCATGTCGTAGTCGGCCCACGGCACCGCGGCGCCGTACTCCAGCTCGCCGACCGCGCCCCAGGGTGGGGTGCCGAGGGCCCTGGGCCACGGCAGCTGGATCCGGCCGCCGGCGCCCACCAGGGCGTTGGTCCTGCGGGCGACCACCTGCTCGTGGGCCGCGAAACGCTCCTCGACGGAGCGGCCGTCGGGGGCGTCCTCGTCCTTCGCCTCGAACTCGAGGCCGAGCCGGATCCAGCGGGCGAAGGCCGGGTTGACGAGCATGCGGGCCACGGTCAACGATGCCGACCCGCACGTCGTGCTCGACTGCTGCACCGGGACGCGGTCACCGGCCCGAAGATGGAATGGCGCGATCATGCAAGCCCCCGGTCAGTCGTCCTGGGATGGCGCTCTACGCCGATTCCTTGCGCTGCCGCTTCGGCCGCGGCTCGGCCTCCCGCCGCACGATCGTCGGGTTGACGTTGTCGAGGACGACCTCCCGGCTCACGACGACCCGGGCGATCCCGTCGTCGCTCGGGACGTCGAACATCACCGGGAGGAGCACTTCCTCCATGATGGCGCGCAGCCCGCGCGCCCCCGTGCCACGCAGGAGCGCCTGGTCGGCGACGGCCTCGAGCGCGTCGTCGGTGAACTCGAGCTCGACGCCGTCGATCGCGAACATCTTCTGGTACTGCTTGACGAGCGCGTTGCGCGGCGCCGTCAGGATGTTGACCAGGGCATGCTGGTCGAGCGGGCCCAGCGTCGTGAGGACCGGGAGCCGACCGATGAACTCGGGGATGAGACCGAACTTGAGCAGGTCCTCGGGCATGACGTCGGCGAAGCTGTCGCCCAGGTCCTTGGCGGTGTGCAAGGGCTGCCCGAAGCCAAGGCCCTTGCGCCCCGACCGGCTCTCGATGATTTTCTCGAGGCCGGAGAAGGCGCCACCGACGATGAACAGCACGTTGGTGGTGTCGATCTGGATGAACTCCTGGTGCGGGTGCTTGCGCCCGCCCTGGGGCGGCACCGACGCGGTCGTCCCCTCGAGGATCTTGAGGAGCGCCTGCTGGACGCCCTCGCCGGAGACGTCGCGCGTGATGGACGGGTTCTCCGACTTCCGGGCGATCTTGTCGACCTCGTCGATGTAGATGATCCCCGTCTCGGCCTTCTTGACGTCGTAGTCGGCGGCCTGGATGAGCTTGAGGAGGATGTTCTCGACGTCCTCGCCCACGTAGCCGGCCTCCGTCAGCGCCGTCGCGTCGGCGATGGCGAACGGGACGTTGAGCATCTTGGCCAAGGTCTGCGCGAGGTAGGTCTTGCCAGAGCCGGTCGGTCCGATGAGCAGGATGTTGGACTTGGCGATGTCGACGTGGTCGTCCTCGCGCTTGGGGCCCTCCCCCGCCTGGATCCGCTTGTAGTGGTTGTAGACGGCCACGGCGAGCGACTTCTTGGCAGCGTCCTGCCCGACCACGTAGTGCTCGAGGAACTCGAAGATCTCGCGGGGCTTGGGCAGGTGGTCGAGGCCCAGCTCACTCGACTCGGCGAGCTCCTCCTCGATGATCTCGTTGCACAGGTCGATGCACTCGTCGCAGATGTAGACGCCGGGGCCGGCGATGAGCTTCTTGACCTGCTTCTGGCTCTTCCCACAGAACGAGCACTTGAGGAGGTCCGCTCCTTCTCCGATGCGTGCCACCGAATCGCTCCTACCCTCGACGTCAGGCTGTCGACAACGACCCCCAATCTAGGGGTCGAGTCCTATTAGACGACGGAGCGACCCACCCTGGCGCGTGCAACGCCGTTTGTCCGCTGTCGGCTGACAAACCACGCAGGTGTGACTTCCGCACGTGTCAGGACCCATCCGGCCGTATGCCGCTGAGCTCGCTCCCAGGGCGGGTTCAAGTGAACGACGCAACACCTTCGATATCGAAGGAGTTGCAGGATGGTGGAAGTGTGGGAGCAGCGGCCTGGGTGGCTGGCGGATCTGCTGGCCCTCAAGGACCAGGGGATGG
>Ga0209347_1005590_pt1 | contig 11826 bp, 10 predicted proteins | sample AutmiccommuBRH23_FD_187382 | JGI IMG/M metagenome (GOLD analysis project Ga0209347, IMG submission 187382) | Deep subsurface microbial communities from Mt. Terri, Switzerland - Autotrophic microbial communities BRH/23 (SPAdes) (version 2) | ecosystem: Environmental > Aquatic > Deep subsurface >...
GGCCTTGACGGTAAAAATGAGCCCTATATGGGGGGTCAGCACATAAACCATGGAGAGCAGCCCCCCAGCTATCCCGGCCAGGGCCAGACCCACCCCGAAACCGATGACCCCGATGACCTTTATATCAATGCCCATCAATTGGGCTGTTTCACGGTCTTGACTGACCCCCCGGATGGCCTTGCCCACCATGGTGCGGTTGAGGAAAAAATGCATGGCCACAGTCAGCAGTACGGCCACCACCAGAACAATGACCCGGTTTAAAGCGATGGAAACCCCTAAGACCTCCACCGGGTCGGCCAGGTAGGTAATCACCTGATAATCGGCCGTCCAGATCAGTAGGGCGCTGTTCTGAATAATCAGCAGTATGCCAAAACTCAAGATCAGGGTGGCCCTTTCCAGGGCGTCCACTGTTATTCCCGGTTTGATTACCTTGTCCACGGCCACTTTTTTGATCACCCAGCCCAGCAAAAACATAGCCGGACCAATCAGGAAAAGGCTTAGCAGCGGGCTTATGCCAAAGTAGGTGAACAGGGTATAGGCCAGGTAGCCACCCAGCATGACAAATTCACCGTGGCCTATATTTAAGAGCTTCATCACCCCATAAATAAGGTTCAGCCCGCTGGCCATCAGGGCGTACAGTCCCCCCCAGACAAGACCGAAAACAATCAGCTGCAAGTATATGGACCCTTCAGTACCGGCCATAAATATCCTCCTCACCTGAAAGCCTCAAGGCCGGCCTCCCGGGCCTTCCTGGCGGAACAGCCCGGGAGGCAAACGGTAATCTATTTACTGAAAACAGGGAATCTTAACTTGGCCTGGGCGATGTTGTCGGGCCAGACGATGAGGCGCTTTTTGTTTTGGACCTGGGTCAGGAAAACCACCTGGTTCTGGTTGACCCCTTTGTCGTCATACTTGTAGGTGCCCAAAATGGTGTCGAAGGAGCCGCCGTGCATGGCCTGGGCCAGCTTCTTGCCGTCGGTGGACCCGGTCCGCTCAATGGCCTGCTGCAGCACCTGGCAGGCTATGTAGGCCCAGGCGGCATCGGTGGAAGGCTCTTTGCCAAATTTACCTGTAAAATCCTTTTCAAACTGCTTGGCTGTGGGGTAAGGCAGGTCCTGATGCCAGAAGCCAAGCTCCACCACCCCTTCCGAGGAGTCACCCAGCCCCTCGATAAACTCTTTGGTAAACATAGGGCCAATGGCCGCCAGGTAGAACTTGGGCTTTATTTTCAGCTCGTTCATCTGCCTGGTTACATACACCGAGGCCGGCATTATGTTCAGAAGGATGAAGGCATCCGGGTTGGCGCTTTTGACCTTGGTTAAAAGGCCGGCGAAGTCCTTGCCGCCCATGGGGTACTGCTCGGCGATGACCACCTTGAAGCCTTCGGCCTCCAGGGCCGGCTTCAGGGCGTCAAACATGGTCTGAGTAAAAAGGAAGTTTTCATAGGCTATGGCCACGGTTTTTACCTCATCTTTTTTGCCCTTGAGGTAACCGATCATGGCTTCGGCATGCTTGGACCCCAGGGGCGAGGTTTGAAAAACATATTTAAGCCCCCTGGTGAAGATGGAGTCGGAGGATCCCGCCGAGACCAGCACAGGTTTTTCATATTTTTCGGTCATGGCGGTGACCGCAAAGTTGTTTCCACTACCCCACGGGCTTAGCAGGAGGTCGACTTTATCCCCGGTGATGAGCTTCTCATACATCTTCACCGCCGTTGAGGCGTCACTGGTGTCATCATAAGAGACCAGTTTAACCTTCATTTTTTTACCCGCCTCTTTAACCTCAATGCCGCCCTTGGCATTGACCTGCTCCGCCCACAAATCATATGCCCTTTTAACATCGGTGCCCTCGGTGCTGAATTTCCCGGTCATTGAGGCGGCGTAGCCCAAAACCAGCTCATCGGGGGTTTTATTCTGCGCCTCCCCGCTCTTCTTGGCTTCCTTGTCCGGCCCGCACCCCGACACCAGCAATGAGACCGTCAGCAGCATGGCCAACAGGGCGGCCATCAGCCTGGATGCTTTTAAGTAATACATATACAACCTCCTTATCAAATTTTTTGTATGGCCTCTTTATCTTGGCACAAGCTCAAGCGCCCCCGGCGACGGACAAACAGCCACACACAAACCGCAGCCCACACAGCGTTGATCGCTGATGGAGACACCTTTGTCCTGCTGGCTGATAGCCCCGAATAAGCACCTCTCCAGGCAGATCCCGCAGTCGTGGCACAGTTCCGGTTCGGTGGCCACCGCCCGCTCCCGGGGCAAATCCAGTATCTCCTTATACGGTATTGCGGCCCTGGCCGCCGAGCCCACCATTTCCACCACCGAAGAGTATCCCTTTTGATCCAGGTATCCCTCCAGCCCGGCCACCGCCCGGTTAATGGTCTGATAGCCTTTAACAATGACGCTGGAGCAGTATTGCACCGCCGTGGCCCCGGCCAGCAGGAACCCGGCGGCATCCTTCCAGTCGCTGGCCCCACCCGAGGCGGTGACCGGCATTTGCAGGCGGGAATATATTTTATACACCCAGCCCATGGTCAGAGGCTTGACCCAGGGGCCACCAACGCCGGCAGGACCGGATAGGTAAGGTTTGCCGGTATCCACATCCACCAGGAAGCCCGAGTGCCGGTTGCTCACCGTTACCCCCACCGCCCCGGCCTCCCTGGCCGCCCCGGCTGTTTCCACCATGTCCACCACCTGCTGGGTAAGCTTGACGATCAGCGGCAGCGGCACTGCCCTGGCCACCGCCGAGGTGATTTCCTTAATCTTGTTGATATCCTGACCAAGTTCCATGCCGGTGGTCTTTTCCGAAACCTCGGCGTGAGGCGATCCGAAATTAAGCTCAATCATGGGTATATCCTGGGCCGCAATCAGTTCCGCCGCCCTCACCCAGGCCTGAGTATTGGACTCGGCGATGCTGCCGATCAAGACCACGTTATTTTCCCTGGCCCATTTTTTTTTCTGTTCAATATCCCTTAAAAAAACGTCCGGGTGCTGGGCCGGCCCCCCCCTGGAGTACATGGTGAAATTGCGGGGCACCTTGCCCCTGCACCAGCGGTAATTTTCATCCAACACCCTCCACCTGGTAATCCGGGGATCGTTGTATCTGGGATTGTCGGCGATGGACTTGAGAATCACTCCGCCGGCGCCGCTGGTGATGGCCCGGAAGGTATTGTCCAGGCTTCCGGCCAGCTCGGAGGAAGCCACCCAAATAGGGTTTTTAAATTTCACCCCGGCAATTTCCACAGTAAGATCAACAGCCAATTGTTCTCCCTCCTGACGCCCTATAGTGGTAAATATTTGTCAAACCATTCCCCGGTGAAGGACATGACCTGGTTAAAAGCCTCATCGGTATAGACTCCGAAATGGCTGGCGCCGGCGATCATTTCCAGTCTCTTGGGCTCTCCGGCCCTGCGGTAGAGCGAGACCGACTCCTCCGGGTCAACCAGATGGTCATCCGCCGAATGAATAAACATAATGGGTCTTGGAGAAATAAGGTGCACATAGTCCTCCGGCTTGAAGGTGATTACATAATCAACTGTTTCCAAGGCAAGCCGGGTGCGCTGCTCCGGAAACTGCTCAAAAATCTTACCGTAAAAAGCCTCGGTCTCAGGGTCCGGGACCATTATCTCGTAGCGGTCCACCAGCTCGCTGCAGCCGGTAAGAACCCTCTGGGTGCGGTCTTTTTCCAGCCGCTTGACCAGCTCCACCCACTCCCAGTGGCGCCGGATGCTTTTCATCCACCTCTCCCCGTTTGCCACCGGGACTGTAGATACAGTGCATTTTACCCTCTGGTCGGTGGCCGTGACATAGACCACATTGCCCCCGCCGTAACTGGTCCCGTAAAGCCCAATGCGGCCGGGTTCCACCTCATTCAGTGTCTGCAGGCAGGTAATGGCATTTTTAATGTCCGCCGCCTGTTCCCACGGGTTGATCCTTCCAGTGATCCCCTGGCTCTCGCCGAACCCCCGGTAGTCAAAGGAAAACACCAGATATCCCCGGGAAGACAGGAACTTGCAGATATTTGGCGGGGTGCCTTCCTTCAGGCCCCCAAAACCGTGGCAGACCACGATACCCGGTACCTTCCCGCTGATTTTTTCCGGCCGGTATAAAAGGCCGGCCAACTTATAGCCCTCACTGTAAAAATTAATTTTTTCCGGCACCTTGGCTACCTCCTTGCACCCTGGACTTGATCCCGCGTAAAACCTTTTCCTGGCTGGCGGGGAGTTCTTTAATCCTGACCCCGGTGGCATCATAAATGGCGTTGAGCACTGCGGCCGCCCCCGGGTTCAGCGCAGGCTCCCCAATCCCCTTGGCGCCGTATGGCCCCACAGGGTCGACGGGCTCCACCAGCAACGAATTTACCTGCGGCAGGTCGGCAAAAGTGGGAATCCGGTAATCGAGAAAATTGGGGTTTTGCACCTTTCCACCCGCCGTAACCATATCCTCCATCAGCGCCCAGCCCACGGCCTGGGCAACCCCCCCCTGGATCTGCCCGTGGGTCTGGATGGGGTTGATGGCCTTGCCCACATCGTGGGCGGCGTGATAATCAAGTATGGTCACCCGGCCCGTCTCCTGATCAACCTCAACCTCGGCCAGGTGGGCGCCGAAGGGATAAACCGGGGACTGGTTGCCGTACTTGGTCACCGGGTCTGGGGTGACGGTGTCCGGCACAAAAAAGCCCTGGCCGATAATGGGGGATCCGGCCCTTTGATAGACAGCCTTTTCGCAAACATCTGAAAATTTAATTTTCGATCCGGGGTTGTCTTTAGCCATAAAAAAACCATTGTCCATTTCCACCTTTGCAGCCTCGGCCCCCAGCAGCCCGGCGGCGAATTCTATCAGCTGCCTTCTGGCGTCACCGGCAGCCGCCTGCACCGCCTTGCCGGCGTTCACTGTGCCCCGGGTGGCCCAGGTCCCCAACCCATAGGGAACCAGGTCTGAGTCCAGGGGCGCCACCAGAACATCCTCAATTTTAAGCCCCAGCACCTCGGCGGCCACCTGGGCCATCACCGTACGGATCCCCTGCCCGGTGTCAGCCTCGCCGCTGAAGACCGTTGCCCTGCCCTCCCGGCTCACCCTGACCATGGCCGCCGAACCGTGGAAATCAGGGAAAAAGGCGCTGTTGCCGGACACATGGTTGGTGCAGGCCAGTCCCAGACCCCGGCCCGGGATTTTATTCTTTTTCTTCTCTGTCCAGGAGGCGGCAGACTTCACCTTTTCCACGCACTCGGGCAGCCCGCAGGAGGTGATCTTCCACCCATGCACCGTCACCTCGCCCCCCTGGTAAGCGTTTTTGACCCTCAAATCCCCGGCGTCCTGGCCCAGCTTTTCCGCCGCCATGTCCAGCAGGGTTTCAATGGCGAAGATCATTTGAGAGTTGCCGAATCCCCGGTAGGCGCTGGTGGGCACGGTGTTGGTATAGGCCAGAAGTCCTTCGTTGCGCAGATTTTTAATCCGGTAAAGCGAGTCGATGCGATAACAGGCGGTGGCTAGCACCCCTGGGGCGTGTACGGTCCGGCCGCCGTTTCCGGCGTAGATGCGTACCTGCTTGGCATGGATGGTGCCGTCGGACTTAAAGCCTATTTTCAAATCTATCCTCATGGGCACCCGTGGATTGCCGGCCGTAAAGTCTTCCTCCCGGGAGTTGACTATTCGCACCGGCTTCCCGGTATTACGGGCCAACAGCCCTGCGATGATGTGCAGATTGCTCTCCATCTTCCCGCCGAAGGCTCCCCCGGCCGGGATTTGAATGGTGTGGATCTTTTCCTCAGGCATTCCCAATGCCTTGGAGTAGGTCAGCCGGCAAATAAACGGGGCCTGGGTGGGCAGCCACATCTTCAGGCGTCCGTCCGAATCCGGCGCAGCTACGCAGCAGGTGGTCTCCATGTAGGCCTGGTAAACCTGGTTGGTTATGAAAGTGTCCTCGATGATCAGGTCGGACTCCTGGAAGGCCTGATCCACAGACCCTTTCTCCACAAAAAACCTGAACACCAGATTGCTTTCCTTGTCGCTCCTGGCCAGGGGCGCCCCGGGCTGCAAAGCCTCAAAGGCGTCAAAAACAGAGGGGAGCTCCTCATACTCCACCTTAATCAGGCTTAAGGCCTCCTCGGCGGCGTCCGGGTCGGTGGCGGCCACTGCGGCTACCTCTTCGCCTATAAAACGAACCTCGCTCCGGGCCAGTATCTCCCAGTCCGGGGACGCCTTGCTGGGTCCGAAAGTATATGACGGCGCATCCCGGGCGGTTAAAACCGCCGCCACCCCGGGGACGGACTTTGCCCTGCCGGTATCAATACTGACAATACGGGCGTGGGGCAGGGGGCTGCGCAAAATTTTGCCGGTAAGCATCCTTGGCAGGTTCAAGTCCGATACAAATTCCATTGCCCCGGTGGCTTTGGCCCCGGCATCGATTAAAGGGACCGATTTTCCCACAACGTTCACCTTTTTCACCTCCTCCCGTGATTATTTTTTTGCACCGGATGCCTCCAGCACGGCCTTGACAATATTGCCATAACCGGTGCAGCGGCACAGGTTTCCAGACATGCCCTCCCTTACCTGCCGCTCGGTGGGGCCGGGGTTATTACGCAGCAGGTCTATAGCCGAAAGAACCATGCCCGGGGTGCAGAATCCGCACTGGATGGCGCCGTTTCTGATAAAAGACTCCTGCACCGGGTGAAGTTCCTCCCCCCGGGCGACACCCTCAATGGTTAAAACCTTGCCGCCTGAGGCCTCTACCGCCAGCACCAGGCAGGAGTTTACCAAATTACCGTTGAGAAATACCGAGCAAGCCCCACATTCCCCGGCGCCGCAGCCCTCCTTTGTTCCAGTCAGACCCAGGTCCTCTCTCAAAAGGTCGATCAGCCGCCTGTCCGGTGGGATCGTCAAACTGTATTCCTGCCCGTTGACCTCTATCTGCAGAGGGACAGTCTGCCGCACGGCCTATACCTCCTTTAAGCAAATTTTTTCCTCAGTTGTGACAAAAGTCTTGCCGTCAGGACCCTGACCATCTCCCTGCGGTACCCCTCCGAAGCCCTGAGATCGGTAATGGGATTGCACTCCCGGGCCGCCGCCGAAGCTGCGGCCTCGATCTCCCGGTCAGACAGACCGGACCCCGTCAGAATGCTCTCCGCCTCCACGGCCCTGACCGGCTTGGGCGCAACGGCCCCCAGCACCAGGCGGACTTTTTCCAGACCGGCGGGCCCCATCGTCAGCGCAGCGGCCACCCCCACCAGGGCGATGTCCACCGCCTTTCTGATGCTGTGTTTCTGGTAGCCGGCGGCACTGCTTTGACCTGGCAGCGGCACCTCCACCCCCAGCATCAATTCTCCGGGTCCCAAAACTGTCAGGGACGGCCCTAAAAAGAAATCCTCCAGAGGCAACCGCCTCTCTCCACTCAAGGTATAAATCACCACTACAGACTCCATGGCGATTAGAATGGGTGCCAGGTCGGCCGAGGGCGCCGCATTGCAGAGGTTTCCCCCCAGGGTGCCCAGATTGCGCACCTGCCTGGACCCTATAAGGGAGGCGGCCTGGGCCAGGCCGGGGAGACGGCTGTTGATTAATGTAGACTCCTCCAATGCGCCTACAGTGACCTTGGCCCCGATGGACAGCCCGCCCAGGCCGGTGTCGCTGATGGTGCCGCCCCCGTCCACACCCCTCAGACTGATCACGTGGTCAACCTGTACCTTTTTCTCCTTCATCTGTACCAGGAGGTCTGTCCCCCCGGCCAGCAGCCTGGCCCCGGCCCCGTAGCGAAGCAGCAAATTGGCGGCTTCCCTTAGTGAAGAGGGACGGTGGTATACCCAGCCAGCCATTTAGAACTCCTCCTTTCCCAAAATTCGCAATATTTAGACGCATTGTTTTAAAATTTTATTTTAACAGCTGATTATTTTCAAAGCGCTTTTTAACATTGATAATATGTTTCCTCATGGCTTCTTCGGCCAAGGCCGGACTGCGCTCCAGCATGGCCTGCATAATCATCTTGTACTCTTCCACCGATGATTCGATATTGCTTGGTACCTTCATGGAAAAAATGGTAAACCTCTCCATATGGTCCCCCAAATTATCAAGTATCTGCTCAACTCGCTGATTTCCTACCTTTCTATTAATCAGGCTATGAAATTTCTTGTGGATTTCCGAGGCGATTATCAGGTCGTTTTTCTCAAAGGCTGCCATCATATCGGTTAAGACATCATTCAATTGATTAAGATCATCGTCGCTGATTTTGGTGGCCGCCACACTGGCTGCGTAAGGTTCTAACAAAAGCCTCAACTGCAGAATATCGTGTATGTCTGTCCGGTTAATCTCGGTAACAACAGCCCCTTTAAAGGGCTCAAGCCTGACAAATCCCTCCACCTGGAGCTGGCGCAAGGCATCCCGGATGGGAGTCTTGCTGATCCCCAGTTCCTCTGAAAGGTACTGTTCGGTAAGTTCCTGCCCCGGCTTGAAATAACCGATAATAATACCCTCTTTGATAATTTCATATGCCCTATCCCTGAGCAGCAGGTTGCTGCCAATCTTGGAAAGCTCAAATTTCTCCAACACCTTATACCTGCCTTTCTCCCCGAAGACATTTCTTGTAGTCAAGCAATTAGATACGATATATCGTATACGATGTATGACTGATTAGAATATATCCCGTCAGCATAGCCCTGTCAATATAATTTTTGATATTTCAGAAAAATACATTTAAATAAATGGGTTCCCCCAGGGGAACCCATTTATTTACCTTTGCCGGGAACAACAGCTCTTCTCGACACATGGCTAATTCTGTTAACTTATCCCCGCCGATCACTCATGGACTAAAAAGAACATGAAAGAAGCACCCTTTTTTCCTGGGGCAAAAATTTTCCATACCTGCCCGTCATTTTTGAAACTGTCAGCATAAGCATGTTGGTAGTTCTGGCACGGTCAAGCTGTACGTATGGTGCATTGTAATGCTTCGAATACATATGCAATATTCTTAATCTTTCTTCCGGATCCCCTATTTCCGTGATTTCCCCGTAAGCAATTACACTAACCCAAGGATGATGATAGTACCTTTTATCCCGGGGGTAGGGCTTAATGGGTCCATCCACTAGATAGCACACTCTGGGGTTGCTTTTGATTAATTCAAGTTTTTTACCTTCAAAGGCGCAGTGAATATAGAATAGGCCTCTATCATATATGTGAGCGGTGGGAATTACATAAGGGTAATCCTTGCCGTTAAGTGCCAGTCTGCCAACATCTATTCGCTGAATAAATCTTTCCATTAATTTTAGGGCAGCCGGACCTTCTTTTACTCTGTACTTGTGTCTTTGGTACAGATTAACATCGGAATCGGACAATTCAGTGGGTTCTGTCACACCTTCTAACCTCCCTTATATTGAAATGGTCTTATCCATTTGAATATACGTGGACTTCCATGGTACACTTTTCATTAATCTTCTAAATGATTCGGTGTCTTCCGTCAGGGAGCCTATAATTGTTACCGGGCCGGGTGGCATCGGGCGATGATCGGTGCTGACCAATGTCGGGCCAAAGTAAATATGGATCTGTTTACCAGGATACCAATAGGCAATACTGCCCTGTTCAACCTCTAATGTGCTTTCCTCCAGTGACCGCTCACAAATGATGGGCAACTGTATCCATAGAGACTGGCCCCAGAAGCATGCCCTGTAAGCAATAGGCAGTTGGTCCCATACAGCTGAGGCTGCTTTATTGTTATTAAGGCTGGCGTTAAAGCGACCAAGCAGCTTTCCCGAGTTTTCCGTAAAGTTTATGATCAAGGATCTCAATGTTACACCTCTTCTCAGAGATCACCTTTCCATTGTTCACGGTGACTGACAATACCAGGATATAATGTACTAAATGACAGATAATCTTACAAATCAACTAACCGGCTGACAAATCTTCTCCCATGAGCGTCAACTCAGTTCCCTTGCCGGAAGCTATGGCCCTTTGGTAGACCTCCTGTGCCACCGCAATATCCTCAACTGCCATCCCCAAGTTTATGGCCAAAATTCTCTCCTGCTGATTTTCCCTGCCGGGCTTTTTGCCAATGACTATCTCGCTTAACTCCGCGTGGAGCTTCGGCAGGCCGTCAGCGAAGGCCCCATATTGGGCAAAATATTTTGTTTGTTCCCAGTCATCGGTAATGAATTTGTCCACACCCAGGATGGCATCTCCGCACCAAGCCCTGCTGGCTTCCAAACCAAAACCGCACACGCCTGGCTTAAGCCACTCCAGGGGTATCAGAGGCTTATCCAGACGCTGGGTGGCAGTCAGCACAATGTCTGCATTTTTTACTGCCGCCTCGATGCTGGCTGCTGCCCTGGCCTCTGCGCCACCATAGTCCGCCATTTCTTTGAGGTATCTTTGCAGAGATGCTTCATTAAGGTCATAGGCCAAGATTGTCTCCAGCGTGGGTACGGCAATTTTTAACATGACCGAGTTAAATCTTCCCTGGACACCGGTGCCTATGACCGTCAAGGTCCTGGCATTCCGTACAGCTGTGTGTTTGGCAGTGATGGCTGTAACGGCGGCAGTCCTTACGGCGGTAATCCAGCGGCAGTCCATCACGCATAAGGGCATACCGGTTTCGGGGTTATTAAGTATCAATAGCCCTGCAATTTGGGGCAAATCATAACTCTTGTTGCCTGGATATCCACTAACCCATTTAATCCCGCATAAATCTTTGTCTTTAATCCAAACCGGCATGGCGTGAATAAAACTGGACTGCCTTGGATGAATTCCGGGTTTGGGTGGCATCTCAACCATGCTATGGCCGTGGGAAGCCAGAGCTTCCTCAACCACCTCCATGACCCTGCCAAGGCCAAGCCCGGCCCCGACCACATCCTCCTGGGAAAGATATAATAAGTTTACCTTCTTCATATCATTCACTCCCTTTATAAAAAGAAGAATCGGCCCTGCCGGTGACCATTTCAGTCAGTTCAAGGGCATTCAAACCCTCCAGTCCCAATTTTTGGAGGGTGATGCCCTCTTCCCGGTAATCCCTGCCCAGTAGTGCCCCCCCCAAGGTGATGATAGAATCCATCACCGGGGTGGGAACTGACAATGCCCGGCCCAGACTGGCCCACAAAACAAGCCCCATGGGGATATCCTCGGTAAAATAGCGTGAGGACAGGTTGAGGGGCCCTTTTATCGGAGCAAATATTGTGCTTTGCTGATACTGATCGAAAAGGCTTGCTGCCGGTTCACAGTAACCAAGCTCCACCAGCCTCACTTCGGGGGGTACGAAACTTAACCCCAGCGCCCGGCAGATAGCCTTCCTTTCCCGGGCCACTGCCTCTATTACATTGATCACCGTTGGGGTAATCCCCTCGGTATAAAGATAAAATTCGCCCTTAGAGTATTCAATGCGGCCGGCGTTAAGAAGGGATGGTCCACAGTGGGATTCAGGATTGCCGTTATTCAAACAGACCTCCCAAACATTGGCCGCCGGGATCAGGCAATCGTACAATTCTCTGCAGACCGCTAACAATTCCGGGGTGTCCTGGGCCGGAAGGGCTGCAAACTTTACTTTACCGACACGCAGTATGAGTTCGGCCTCAGCATTCTGATTAACCCTGCAGGCATAGGTCAGCGATGCGCTCTCCCCGATCCGGTAATCCGCTGTGGCCCCGTGAGCCCTGGCGGTGCGTATAAACCTGAGGCTACCCATGGCCGCCGCACCATTTAAAAACACTATTTGTCCGTCCCTCAGGCAGGGGGCGCAAAGTACCGCCATTTCTTCCACCGCTGTGGACGGTACCACCAGCATCACAACCCTGGCGCCTGCCAGAGCCTCTGTTATGTCGGTGGTTATTAAATCCGGGGTTACGAGCCA
>Ga0209347_1005591_pt1 | contig 11826 bp, 10 predicted proteins | sample AutmiccommuBRH23_FD_187382 | JGI IMG/M metagenome (GOLD analysis project Ga0209347, IMG submission 187382) | Deep subsurface microbial communities from Mt. Terri, Switzerland - Autotrophic microbial communities BRH/23 (SPAdes) (version 2) | ecosystem: Environmental > Aquatic > Deep subsurface >...
CGCCGCCGATCGCTCCGGTGCATTCGCAACTCGCCTTGGTCGGCGCAGCCCTGGCGGTGCAGCGCGTGAACACGCTGCTCGAGCCGATCATCGGGCTGTCCGATCAGCAGGTACATCACTACGAGGTCACGGTTGTGCCGGTCGACGAGAAGGGCAATACGCTTCCCGTCGATCAGCGCGCGCTGGTTGGAACCGGCATCCTGCCGCTGCTCGACAGTGCGCGTCTGGCGCGGGCTGCGCAGGTTGCGGGCTCGTTTGCCGCGGACGGCAAAGGCCATCAAGTGTTTGCGGCGGTCAGCGCTGAAGCGCTGGCAAACGATCGCTATCTCGACGATCTGGCCAACGTCTACCGTCAGTATCCCGACCTTGCGGGGCAGATGGTGCTGACCTTCAAGCAGGCCGACGTGGCGCAATTCGGGGGGCCGGAGTGGGGCGCGCTCACCGACATGCGCGATCTGGGCTTCCAGTTTGCACTCGTCGACGTGAGCGATCTCGACAGCGAGTTCACGGCTCTGCGCGCAGCCGGCTTCACCTTTGTGAAGATCGAGGCGGCAAACCTCATCAGTGGTCTTTCTGCGGCCGGCCACACGATGCCGGGCGGCGAGGTTGCCAAGTATCTGGACGAGCTTGGTCTCACCGTGGTGGTCGATCACATCGACAACGAGCCAGCGCGCGCCAGGGTGGTCGAATGCGGGGTGCGGCTCGGCCAGGGGCCGTTGTTCGGGGCGCCGATCACGGTGCCTGCCGAGCGCGGCTTCGGCACGGCAGCCGCTTAAACGACATGGGACAAGGCCCGGGCCGAAAGGCGCCGGGCCTTTCTTTTTGCCTGTGGCAAGCCGGACGGTTTCATCTGACAAGAACTTGCTCTAGGCAGGCGCCATGTCGAACGCGCCCAAAACCTCCATTCCGATCCTGTCCTCGATTGGACCGCTTGCTGCGGGCAGCGGTAGCTGGCTCGTCGACATCTGGGGCGTGATGCACAACGGCGTGCGCCCGTTCGAAGCGGCGTGCGATGCCTGCGAGCGCTTCCGCCAGGAGGGCGGCATCGTCTTGCTGTTGTCGAACTCGCCGCGTCCGCGTGACAGCGTGGCGCAGCAACTCGACCGCATCGGCGTGCCGCGTTCGAGCTGGGATGTGATCATCACCTCGGGAGACGTCGCCCGCTCGCTGATCTCGGCCTATTCCGGGCGCGCGGTCGTGCACCTGGGCCCCGAACGCGATCTGCCGATCTTTGCCGGACTCGATATCGAGCGCGTCGGCCCCGGCAGGGGGGATGCCATCGTCTGCACCGGACTGTTCGACGACGAGCACGAGACGCCGGAGGACTATGTCCCGGTGCTGAAGGAGTGTCTGGAGCGGGACTTGCCGATGGTGTGCGCCAATCCGGACGTGAAGGTTGAGCGCGGTGGCAAGCTCATCTATTGCGCCGGTGCGATCGCACAGGGGTATGAGGCGCTGGGCGGGGCCGTGGCATACGCCGGAAAGCCCTACCAGCCGATCTATGACCTCGCCTTCGAGACGTTGGAGACCTTGCGACCGGGAAGCTCGGCGCGCTCGCGGCTCATTGCGGTGGGTGACGGCGTCAATACCGATATCGCCGGCGCGGCCCGGGCTGGCGTACGCGCCATCTTCGTTCCAAGCGGCGTACATTTGACGTCGGAGCTCGACCAGACTGCGTTGAACGAGCTGTTTCCGCCCGGTGCGCCGCGGCCCGTGGCGGCCATGCCGAAGCTGGTCTGGTAGCAGGGCGCGGGCCCGCTTTCTTGACGGCGGCGCCCGGTAGGCCGATTTAACTCCGATGCCGATCAAGGACACGCGCGAAACGCTGACCGACCCCGCCAAGGGGGGCGCCGTGGAGCTGCCGTCTGCACCGGGTGACATGCCCCCCGGTCCGCAGGTCATTGCGCATTATCTCAAACTGCTCCCATCGTCTCCCGGCGTCTACCGGATGCTGGATAAGGATGGCACCGTCATTTATGTCGGCAAGGCGCGCAACCTGAAGGCGCGCGTCTCCAACTACACGCGGCTCGGCGGCCATACCAACCGCATCGCGCGCATGATCTCGGCGACGGCGTCGATGGAGTTCGTCACGGTCCAGACCGAGGCCGAGGCGCTGCTTCTCGAAGCCAACCTCATCAAGCGCTTCCGTCCGCGCTTCAACGTGCTGCTGCGCGACGACAAGTCGTTTCCTTATATTCTGATCGCGCGCGATACGGCGGCGCCCCAGATCCTGAAGCATCGCGGCGCGCGCAACCGCAAGGGCGATTACTTCGGGCCGTTCGCATCGGCCGGTGCGGTCACCCGCACGATCAATATGCTGGAGCGCGCGTTTCTTCTGCGCTCGTGCTCCGACAGCGTCTACGAAAGCCGCACGCGGCCGTGCCTGCTCTATCAGATCAAGCGGTGCGCAGCGCCGTGCACGGGCGAGATCTCGCTGGAGGACTACGGCAAGCTCGTCGACGAGGCGGTTCGCTTCCTGCGTGGCGACAGCCAGAACGTGCGGCGCATGTACCAGCGCCTGATGGAGGAGGCCTCCGCCACGCTGGAGTTCGAGCGTGCGGCGCGCTATCGCGACCGTCTGGCGGCGCTCGCGCATGTCACCTCCGATCAGTCGATCAATCCGGAAGGCATCGAGGAAGCGGACGTGTTCGCCGCCGCGCAGGAGGGCGGGCAGACGTGTGTTGAGGTGTTCTTCTTCCGCACCGGGCAGAACTGGGGCAACCGCGCCTACTTCCCGAAGGCCGACCGCTCGTTGTCGGTCGAGGAGGTGCTCGATAGCTTCATCGCGCAGTTTTACGACGACAAGCCGGTGCCGCAACTTATCCTCGTCTCGCATGAGATCCCCAACCGCGCGCTGCTCGCAGAGGCGCTCGCCACCAAGGCCGAGCGCAAGATCGAGATCCGCGTGCCGCAGCGGGGGACCAAGTCGGGGCTGGTGGTGCATGCACTCGCCAATGCGCGCGAGGCGCTGGGACGCAAGCTGGCGGAAGCCTCATCGCAGCGCCGGTTGCTGGAGGGGCTGGCCGAGCGGTTCGAGCTTGCAGCCGTGCCGCGCCGCATCGAGGTGTTCGACAACAGCCACATCCAGGGGACGAATGCCGTCGGTGCCATGATCGTCGCGGGGCCGGAAGGCTTCGTCAAAGGCCAGTACCGCAAGTTCAACATCAAGTCGGAAGGGCTGACGCCGGGCGACGACTACGGGATGATGCGCGAGGTGCTGACGCGCCGCTTCAAGCGGCTCGCGGCGCTGGAGCCGACGGTGCCCGAAAGCGTTGAGGATGTTGCAGCCGAGGGCGATAAGCCCGCCACCGACCTCGACGAGGATGCGTTTCCCGACCGGCCCGATCTGGTGCTGATCGACGGCGGCGCGGGCCAGCTCAGCGTGGCGCGCGAGGTCGCGAACGATCTTGGCCTGCACGACCTCTGTCTCGTCGGCGTCGCCAAGGGGCCCGACCGCGACGCGGGCCGCGAGCACTTTCATTTTCCCGGACGCGATCGCCCGCTGATGCTGGAGCCGCGCGACCCGGTTCTCTATTTCGTGCAGCGCCTGCGTGACGAGGCACACCGCTTCGCGATCGGCACTCATCGGGCCAAACGCGCCAAGGGAATAAGCGCCAGTCCGCTGGATGAAATCGAGGGCATCGGTCCGCGCCGGCGGCGCGCGCTGATGAAGCACTTCGGCTCGGCGAAGGCGGTATCACGCGCGGGCGTGGAGGACCTGAAGGCGGTGGATGGGATCTCGGCGGAGATGGCGCAAAGGGTCTATGACCACTTTCACGAGCGCGAAGGCTGAGCGGATCTATCTGCGAGCAGCAAACGCAAAAGCGCGAGCGCCGGGCAAGCCCGGCCTCGCGAGTGCGTACGCAAGACCTCGTCTAACGGATGGTTAGACGGGCGGCGCTGCTGCCGGCGGCATGATGATTGCCTGCAGCCAGTACGTCCAGGCTACGAAGAAGACGGCAAAGAAGACGGCCGTGAGGATTGCCCCCATGAGCCGGTTTCCAAACGAGATCGCATTGCCGACAATCGCGGCGATGAATGCGATCACCGAGTACTGGGCGACCAGCACCCAATCCACGGTCGCCAAGTCGAAAGGCAAATCCATGCGTTGCACCCCCTGATGACCCGTTTGCGGGTTATTTACGTGCTCTGCGCGGCGCAGTGTCGGCCAAGCACGCGCTGTATGCAAGGCCGCGATCGCGTGTGTGCGCCTGCGAACATGTTCCATCCCATGTGACAAGACGCTGGTGGAATTTGCTTTGACAGCCGTGTCTTACGCGACACCGTGCGCGCGCATGAAGGCGAGCATGCGCTGCCATCCATCCTTCGCAGCCTCGGGTCGATAGCTTGACCGGTAGTCGGCGTTGAACGCATGCGGCGTGTTGGGATAGATGACGAATTCGCAAGTCTTTTCAGCCTCCCGACAGGCTTCGCGCATGCGCTCGACGGTTTCCATCGGGATGCCTTGATCCGCACCGCCATAAAGTCCGAGCACGGGGGCTTTGACCTCCGAGGCGAGATCGACCGGATGTTGCGGCGTCAGTGGCGTCGCCTCGCCGACGAGCTTGCCGTACCAGGCAACGCCCGCTTTGAGCGCTGGATTGTGCGCTGCATAGAGCCACACGATCCGGCCGCCCCAGCAAAAGCCCGTGATGCCGAGGCGTTTGGTGTCGGCTTTGCCGCTCTTTCCAGCGTAGGCGACGGTGGCGTCGAGGTCGGACATTACCTGCGCGTCCGGCACCTTGGAGACGACGTGCGAGATGATCTGCTTGATGTCGGCGAGGTTTGCGACGTCGCCCTGGCGCACGTAAAGGGCCGGCGCGATGGCGAAATAGCCCAGCTTGGCGAAGCGCCGGCAGACGTCCTTGATGTGCTCGTGCACGCCGAAAATTTCCTGGATGACGAGAATGACCGGGAACGTTCCGTCCTTGTCGGGCATTGCGCGATACGCCGGGATCGTGCCGTCGGCGACGGGGATTGAAACCTCGCCGGCGACAAGTCCCTCGGCGTCGGTGACGATCGCGGTCTGAGCCGCGGCCGGGCGCACCGCGGCGGCAAATCCGGCTGCGAGGCTCGCAGTGAGCATTTGTCTCCGGTCGAGATCCGGATTGGGGCTCAGGCTCAGTCGATCACTGACGAATTCGCGCATTGCGTCGCTCCTTTGCTGCAGCCGGACAACTGCAGGTTCATATGTGTGTGCTAGGGTCCGATCCCAATTCCGCCGCCCTCGTGCCTTAAGCGCGCGTCGGGGAACACGGGCGGAGACGGACCGGCCCCGCTGTTTGGGGGAACAGGTAGGTATGGCGTCCTCGGACAAAGCTCTGGGCAAACTGTCGGCCGCGTTCACGCTCGTCGTTCTAGCGGGTGTTCTCGCCGTGCCGTTCCTGCCCATGCGCCACATCGAGCGCAAGAGCGCCGTGCCGCGTCCGTCCGCGGAGGCGATTGCGAAGCCCAACACCGAGAGTTCCAAAGCGGACGCCGACGCGCAATCGGATGCCGAGGAGGAAGCCGACGCTAGCGACCATGACGCGGCGAGTTCAGAGCCGGCCGCGGATAGTGATGAGGCCAAGACCACCGAGCTCACCGAATGGAGCACGCAGGAGCAGGCCGATGCGTTGCGCTCGTGCGTGAAGCTCTTGGCGCCGCTCAACGTCGAGGTCGATATGAGCCAACCGATGCGCAAGGGCCGCTGCGGCTCGGCGGCGCCGGTGCTGCTGCATTCGATCGGCGGTGCCGGCAAGGTGACGCTGGATCCGGCCCCGGAGATGAACTGCAGGCTGGTTGCCGCGCTCGCGCGCTGGGTCGACACCGTCCTGCAGCCGGCTGCCCGCGAGGTGCTAGGCTCGCGCGTCACCCACATCGTCGGCGCGTCGTCCTACGCTTGCCGCACGATCTACAACCTGCCCAACAAGCCGCTGAGCGAGCATGCGACCGCCAATGCCATCGACATCGCGGCCTTCAGCCTGGCGGACGGGCGGATGATCCGCGTGGTCAAGGGCTGGGGCCCGACCGAGCGCGACATCGCTGCCGCCCGCAAGAAGCTGGAGGAGGCCAAGCGCGCCAAGGCGTCCGGCAAGACCGGTGACGACGACAAAGCCAGGGCAAAGGACGGCGAGGGCAAGCAGGCGGAGGGCAAGGCCGCGGTGCAGAAGGCCCGGCTCGAATCCAAGTCTAAGGATAAGGACCAAGGCGAGGAGGCGAAGGCCATCCCGGTCGCGGCAACCCTCACCGCCGCCGAGACGGCCCAGTCGGCTTTCCTGAAGAGGCTCCATCACGGAGCGTGCGGCGTCTTTGCCACGGTCCTGGGGCCGGAGGCGAACGACGCCCATCGCAACCACTTCCACTTCGATATGAAAGAGCGCAAATCGGGCCGGCGCTACTGTCACTGAGGCGGCCTCACAAGCTCAGTCCTCCGGCGGCGGAAAGGTCGCATGGGGGCCCTTCCGCGCTAGCCATTGACGGGGCGCGAGCTGGATGGTGTACCTGGATCGATGGAGCAAGCCGCGCCAAGATCGATGCCTATGAGCCTGCCGAACGTACTGACGTACGGGCGGATCCTGGCTGTGCCGGCGCTCGTCGCCTGCCTCTTCTTCTTGAAGGGGGACGTGGCCCGCTGGTCGGCTTTTACGCTGTTCGTTCTGGCTGGCGTCACCGACTGGCTCGACGGCTATCTGGCCCGGATGTGGGAGCAGCAGTCGACGCTGGGGCGGATGCTCGATCCGATCGCGGACAAGCTGCTGGTCGGCGCCGTCCTGATGATGCTGGTGCACGACAACACCATCACCGGCTGGTCGATCTGGGCGGCGATCATCATCCTGGTGCGCGAGATCCTGGTGTCGGGCCTGCGCGAGTTCCTGGCCGAGCTCAACGTGAAGATTCATGTGACGCAGCTCGCCAAGTGGAAGACGACCATGCAGATGATCGCGCTGGGCGTTCTGCTCGCAGGTCCCGCGGCCGAGAAGATCGTTCCGGGCATCACCACGGGCGGTCTTGTGATCCTCTGGATCGCGGCGCTGCTGACGCTTTGGACCGGCTATGACTATCTGAAGGCTGGGGTCGTGCACGCCATGGAGCGCTAGGCAGCCATGAGCGAAGAGTCAACACAGCGCATCACGCTTCACTATTTCGCCTGGGTTCGCGAGCGTATCGGCTTCGGCACCGAGGAGGTGGAGCTGCCCGCCGGCATCGCCACCGTCGCCGAGGTGGTGGGGTGGCTCAAGGCGCGCGGGCCGGAATTCGATGCGGCCTTCGCGCGGCCCGAGCTGGTGCGCGCGGCCATCGACAAGGTGCACGCCAAGCCCGGCGCCTCGATCGCGAACGCACGCGAGATCGCTTTCTTCCCGCCGGTTACCGGAGGCTGACATGGCCGTCCGGGTGCAGCGCGAGGATTTCGACGTCGGCGCGGAGGTCGACCGTCTCACCGATGGACACACCGATGTCGGCGCCGTCGTCACTTTCACGGGGAAGGTTCGTGGCGAGGACGGCAAGATCGCGTCGCTGACGCTCGAGCACTATCCCGGCATGACGGAAGCCGAGCTCAATCGCATCGAGGACGAGGCGCACGAGCGCTGGCCGCTGCAGGGGACGACCATCGTCCACCGGATCGGCGAGCTTGCGGCCGGCGACAACGTCGTCCTGGTAATCGCTGCGTCCGCGCACCGGCAGGCGGCATTCGAGGCGGCCTCGTTCCTGATGGACTACCTCAAGACCAAGGCGCCGTTCTGGAAGAAGCAGACCGCCTCCTCGGGCGAGGAGGCGTGGGTCGAGGCGCGCGACAGCGACGAGAGCGCCGCGCGCCGCTGGCGCTGAAACGCGCCAAGCAACTCCAACGTCTTGCTAATGCACCCCGATCTTTCGTTAGCGAAGCCTTAAGGGTTAGTGCGCGATAACCCTAACAATACCCGAATGGCGACCTGGAAAACGCCATGATCTCGGGTAACCAATGACTGATCCGGTACTTGGAACTGTATCGCGTAGACGGGGTCAGACGTCATGGTTTTCAGCCTGCCGCGGCAGCTCTGCCGCGGGATTGCCATTGCGGTTACCTTAATATGCGCGCACTCGCCGCTGATCGAGCAGGCGTGGGCGAACGGATCCGTGCCGGCTGACCGTACCGCGGCCAAGTCCGGCGGCGACCTCATTGGTAACCAGAAGCGCACCCGCTTTCTCGTCGGCCTGCCCCACACCACCGACTTCCAGGTGTTCGCGCTGAGCAGCCCGCATCGCGTCGTCATCGAGGTCGGCGAGGTGAAGCTGCGGCTGCCGGTCCAACCCAAGGGTCAGACGATCGGCCTCGTGAAATCGTTCCGCGCCGGCGTGTCTGGCCCCAACCGCTCGCGCATCATCATCAACGTGACCGAGCCTGTCATCGTGGCGAGCGCCAAGTTGGAGAAGGCCCGGGATGGGCGCGGCCAGCAGCTCATCGTCGAGATCGTCCCCTTCGGACCGAGCACGTCTACCGCAGGCACCGCCGCGGCACGGCGGTCGGCCGCCGGCGTCGTGACCGCGAGCCTGGGCGATACCATCGGCGACCTCGTCAATGCCGTGACCGATGGCGTGACCGCAGTTTCAGACGGCGTCGCCAAGGGCGTGTCGGCGGTAGCTAGCGGCAGCGGCGACGACGAAGGCATGCCGCGTCCGACCTACTCTCTCGGCGCCGGCAACTTGCAGCCGCCGTCGCCGCGCCCGGCGGTGTCGCCGGAGGTGATGGCCAAGCGCTCCTTCAAGCCCGTCATCGTTATCGACCCCGGCCATGGCGGCCACGACTCCGGCGCCATGAAGAACGGCGTGGTCGAGAAGGAGATCGTGCTGGCGTTCGGCAAGCTCCTCGCCAAGAAGCTCAAAGAATCGGGTCGCTTCAAGGTTCTGATGACGCGCGACAAGGATGTGTTCGTGCCGCTGGGCGAGCGGGTCGACTATGCCGAGGAGCACAACGCCAACCTGTTCATCGCCATCCATTGCGACTACGCCAACAGCTCCGCCAAGGGCGCCACCATCTATTCGCTGCGCGATTCCACCGCGAGCAGCCTGCGCCGCTCCACCGTTCGCGAGGTTCAGCGCAACGTGCTGACCGACGAGGAGGAGGACGTGGTGCGCAAGGCGAAGGGCAACGTCGGCGTCGTCAAGGATATCCTCGCCGATCTTGCCTCCCGCGAGGTCGAGGCGACCGCCGATCGCACCAGCGTCTTCACCCGCTCCGTCATCGCCAACATGGGCGAGAGCACGGACCTGCGCGAGGACCCCGACAAGCAGGCGGGCTTCCGCGTGTTGAAGACGGCACAGTTTCCCTCGGTGCTGATCGAGCTCGCCTACGTGACCAACAAGCAGGACGCAAAGAACCTGATGTCGGACGCCTGGCGCGACAAGGTCGCGGACTCGATCATGAGCGCGGTCGACAACTACTTCTCCAATCAGCTTGCGCAGTTGCCGATGTAAGCCGCGCTCTGCTGCATGCTCCGGAAATGAAAAGGCCGGTCCCACACGGGACCGGCCTTTAGAATTCATGTGGCCGGATTGGGTCGCACTCCCGTGCCGGCTAGAGCCCCGTCACGCAATACTCGGAGGACGCAGTTGTTTCTGGCGCCAAAGCAAGATGAGGATCCACTCTAAATCGAGCCGAAGCGAGCGAGCAACGCATAGACTTGAGGACACCATGTCGAGGACCTTCTCTTGATGAAGGCGCTTCAGCATTTGCCACTCCATCTTCCGGTGTGAGCCGTCTCTTGATCCCGCAGACCCGAACCGGATTGCCGACCGCCACAACGCGCTCGCGCGCAGGCCGGGGCAGGCCTCGCGTGCGATCAATGGCGATCTCGAGATGCAGGAGAGAACGGGGATCGTGGACCGAGTTCGATGACGGTCGAGCGATGAAGTCGTCAGACGCTCCCTCGGGCGGCCCTGTCCTTGTCCGCCACGCGTCCGACTGACCCATAGTGCCAGTCACTTGCTTGTTCTGGCTCAGAGACGACAAGGGCGCCTAGCCCTCCCTTCTCTGACGCGCACTAGCGATAAACGGCCCCCCATCGGAGAGCCGAGAGAGGCTCGACCCCCTCGCACTGCAACATTAAGCGATTCGTCCACAAATTTGCCGGCCGTTCGACCGCAAATTTACTGTTGTATCTCCGGCTGATGCACGGCTACCCGCGCGCTCCCCGGCGTGAAGGTCCCAACTTTTCCTTTTCTGGGTGATACTTCAGGCTCGGGCGAATCACAGGGAGGGGAGATACCGGCATGCGCCCAATTTTTCTGGCGGCTCTCGCATTTTTAATTGCCGCCCCGACGGCACTCGCTTGCACGGGCCAGTCCGTGCATCTGGAGGGCAACTTCGTCATAGGCGATCCCGGCTGGGGCCCGCAGGACGAGCGCTTCAACGTGCAGGGAGCAAAGGCGGTCTTCACGCCGGAATCGGGCACGCAGACTGCGCGCTGGCACACCGGACTGACGCTCACCGATCTCGATGCCTGCGTGACGCTGACGATGCCGAACGATCCGGTGGATACCTCGCGCACGTACGCGGGGCTTCTGTTCTGGCTCACGGACAAGGACAACTTCTACGAAGCTGTCGTCGCGCCCAACGGTCTCTTCACCGTTGCACGCAAGATCAACGGCCGGATCGTGTCGGCGGCGCCCGTGCCCTGGACCAAGACCGACGCGTTGACGCTCGAGCCCGGCTCAAAGAACGTGCTGCGCGTCACGCTCGAAGGCCAGATGGTCACGGTGCGCCTCAACGACAAAGAGGTGGCGCGCTTTCGCGGGCAGGCGCCGACCAAAGCGAGCCATATCGGCTTGGTCGCGGCCTCTGCGCCCGATGCGACCGACATTTGGCACGTCTCCGATCTCAAGATCACCAACGTGACGACGGCCGATGCCACCGATGCCACCGATGCCAAAGCCAAGGCCGATGCAGAGGGCCAGATCTCGACGGGAACGGTAGAGCCGAAAAAGGGGTGCGCCAGCGGCGACATTCTGTTCGCCGACGCCTTCAATGAGCACGATCCGACCTGGGGACCGAAGGATGCGCGCGTGTCGATCGGCAACGGCGTGGCAGAGCTGAGCCCGGTGCCGGGCACGAGCACGTTCCGTTGGAACAAGGCGTTCGTGTTCGACGACATCGATGTGTGCGCAAGCGTTCGCTTGTCGCGTCCCACGGTGGATTCGACCACCAGCTACGCGGGGTTGATGTTCTGGGTCCGGGACGACCGCAATTTCTACGAGGCGGTGCTGGCGCCCAACGGCTACTTCACCGTCGCGCGCGTCGTCGACGGCAAGGCCGAGGAGAAGCGGCCGGTCGATTGGATGAAGCTCAAGGCCGCTGAGACCGGAGCCAAGGAGACGAACACGCTGCGCGTCGTCACCAAGGGCGACAAGGTCACGCTGCTGGTCAACGGCACCGAGGTTGCGAGCTTCACCGGCGCGCCGCCCGACGAGCCGAGCTACGTCGGCCTGCTTGCCGCATCCGCGCAGAGCAAGCGGGGCGACACCTGGGCGGTGAGCGATTTCCGGGTGACGGCGCCGCAGTAACGCCGATCGCCGAGCAAAAGAAAGCGAGCGGCAGCTGAGTGCTCGCCGCTCGCTTTTGTTTTTCCGATCCGATCTTGGATGCGGCTTAGAGCGCTTCGCCGACCGCCTCGTGAGTCCGGGCCGCGCTCTGCACCGCCTTCTGCACCTTCTCGAAGGCGCGCACCTCGATCTGGCGAATGCGCTCGCGCGACACGCCGAACTCGGTCGAAAGATCCTCCAGCGTCGCCGGATTGTCCGTCAGCCGGCGCGCCTCGAAGATGCGCCGCTCGCGATCGTTGAGCGTGGACAGCGCGTTCGACAGATAGC